>Ga0247608_10007075_pt1 | contig 11625 bp, 13 predicted proteins | sample 176DNAGHGlowgp2_FD_193490 | JGI IMG/M metagenome (GOLD analysis project Ga0247608, IMG submission 193490) | Sheep rumen microbial communities from Palmerston North, Manawatu-Wanganui, New Zealand - 1766 DNA GHGlow gp2 | ecosystem: Host-associated > Mammals > Digestive system > Stomach > Rumen ... | reverse complement strand
AGCACGCAGATTGTATAAAGCTGACGCCTGTGGTAACAGAATAGATACATATAAACTTGAGAGATGGTATAAAAATTTGGAGGACAGTTATGGCAAGGAAAAATGTTAAAGGCAAAGTAGTAGATAAAGCATGTGAAGCAGTTGCAGATCCAATCATTGAAGATAATACTGAGAAATTGTTGACTGAAATTAAAGAATTATTGGAACAAATTAAAAAGTTAATTGAGAAAATGGGGAGTGGATTCTAATGCAACATAATTTTATCATAGCACATAAACCTTTTGATAAAAAACCTTTTGAGTATGTTTCAAATAAAGAGTTCATTAGTGACAATGCAACAGAAGGCACAACCAATGTTACGAATATGCCAGATTCACGAATTTATGGTGAGATGACCTTTTGGCTCTACATTTACAACAAACTAAAAGAAAATGACGATTGGGCTGCTTTACACCACTACAGACGCAAATTTGAATATGTTCACCAGCAAATATGTGTAGCAAAACCAATGGCCTTTAACTGTTCATTGTATGACCAGCTCGCTATGTATCATTCCCCAAGAGTGGCTGATGCTATGGAAAAAGCATTAGGAAATCCAGTTTTAAGACAAACTAATTTGTTCTTCCCATACAACATAATGAATCTGCCAAAAGAAGTTTTAGGTCATTGGATTCAATACTGTTCAAGTATAGTTGATAAAACTATGGGCATATTGAATTTGAGAGATAAAACATTTGAAGAAATAAAAGAATTTGTTAGTAATGATACCACATTTACGGGGCCAAATAAACAAAATCCAAGCAAGAACTTAGATGCTGTGTATCAAACGAGAATTGGGGCATACATTTTGGAAAGAGCAAATAGCCTGTTCTGGCTAACCCAATTTCCAGGCAATTTTATTCCTTGCGAAGTTACTCTGTTGCAAAATGGTCAGTTAATTTAAGGAGTAATTTATGAAGTATAGTGAAAAACATGACAGATATATTGATAGTGATTATGTTGTTTATAGAATGAACTCTAAAGGTAAATTGGTTCAATGTAAATTAAGCTTCAATAATGCAGGTTATCTACAAACAAGTTCAAATCTAACAGGTGTTATAACATTACATAGATTAATATGGGAAACTTTTAATGGAGAAATTCCTGACAATATGTGTATTGACCATATTAACACAGTAAAGACTGACAATAGAATAGAGAATTTAAGGTGTGTTTCGTATAGTGAAAACATGCGTAATCCTTTAACTACTGAACACTTAAGAAACTCAAAAGTAGGAGAAAAGAACCCTAGGTTTGGCAAGAAACTAAGCCAAAAGTCAATTGATGCAATTAGAAGAAGCCACAGTGGAGTACCTATGTCTGATTTTGGAAAAAAATTTAAAGAACATTATGGTATAGGTTATTCACAAAATGAAGCCCTTTATAAACGAGAGCATTGGTGGTTTAAAAAATATGGTAAATGTAGATGGGAATCATAAAAATACTTCATTTACTATACATATAGATATATGATGTATATAGAGGTATCTTATGATTTCTGTAAATTCTCTTATAGTAAATGCTTTAAAGAAAACAGGTCTTGTTGGCGATAGAGAAACACCAAACGGAACATTGGTTAAATTGGCTCTAGCTGATCTTAATTCTCTAGTAGCTGAACTTAATCTTCAAGATTATATTGCTGAAACAAGAAGAGTAGTTAAGGTCCAGTCCACTGGTGATAAAATAACCATTGGAGATGGGCCATTTGCTATAAATGAAAAATTAGTTCCTGAGACAGTAGTTACGGTCGCTAGAAAAATTGGTAACAGATATGTTAGATTGATTCGTTCTAATTTGACAGCCATAAACTCAAAGACAAAAATGACTTTGGCTACACAGTTTACTTATGGCCAGGAATATGATGAAGAAAATGATTGTATGGTTGGTGTTATTACTACTGATAGCAATAGATCTTGGGAATATCTAGTAATTTACAATTCTAAGATTCCTGAATACAAAATGAAAGATACAATCAAATTGAGCGATATGACCTGCACAATGCTGGAAGATGGTTTAGCATATAAATTAGCTGTTCGTAAGAAATTGCCTGATGTTGATTTGTTAAAGGGTGAATTTGATTCATATAAGGACTTGGTTGAGAGAACTAATACCAATAACAGACCACTCGTAGAAAACGATTTGTTTGGGTCATATATGGATTCATTTGAAAATGGAATGGCTGGTTTTGGTTGGTAGAGGTTAAAAATGGCTTATACAACTACACAGGTTATAGATTCATTCGTTGGTGGTTATTCCAAAGGCCATAACTCTAAGCCAATACAAGGATCTGAAATATCTGTGAATATGGTACGAGAACAGAATGGTGAGAATGTTTATCAACAGAGTTTGAACCGGAAAGAAGTTCGTAAAGAAGTTTGCTGACAGTGGTGTTTGTAGAGGCTCATACGTTCCTTCAACAGGTGGTGATAGCACAAACAGAAGAGCACGAATGTTTGTTGTGATTGGTTCTAGTTTGTATTCATACTCTTACAATGGAACAGTCAATAAAATTCTAGATAATGTATTTGTTGAAAACAGCACAATCTCTTTTGCTGAAACAGGTGGTGAAAGACCTTTCTTGTTGATTGCTGATGGCACAAGTTTGTATGCCATTAATTTGTTAGATAATACTACAAATAAAGTAATAATGCCAGAGAACATTACTGGTCAAGTTATTAAACCATCGTCTGTGGCTGTGTTAAGTGGTAGTATTGCTGTTAGCGATATGAATACTGGTTATGTTTATTATAGTGACCCATATATTCTTTCAAATGATACAAGAAAAATGTTAAAGAAAGATGAAGATGGAAAAGTCATTTATGAAGAAGATGGAATAACACCAGTATATGAAGAGGTTAGTTCCTGGGAAACAACATTCCTTGATTATAATGGAACTTTACAATATAAGAATGCTGAATCAAGTTCTGATAGTGTAGTTTATTTGAAAGTCATTGGTAGTGTGATGACTGTGTTTGGCAATAATACTATAGAATTTTGGAATAGAGGAGCTCAACAATATCAAACTTGGAACAGAGTGGCTTACACCAATATGAACGAACTAGGTCTAGCTTCTACTTCTACTGTGGCTTCAACAAATGAGAAAATTTACTTTATTGGTAAAGGCACAAGGAATGGAATTGGTGTTTATAGAATTAGCGGAACAAATGTAGAAAAAATAAGTCCAACTTGGTTAGACAGAAAATTAAGTGAAAATTCTATTAGTGCTGGTTGGAGTCCAACGAGAGAATTGGGATTCTGTTATACTGATAGTGACCACGAATTTTATTGCTTTAACATTGGTGATGAAATGTTTGGCTATGATGCTTGGAGTGGCGATTGGCATAAAAGATGTTCAACAGACAACCGCTTACTTATTGGTGAAGAGCTATATCATAAGAGCAAATATGTTTATCCTTCTTATTTTGAAGGCAAATTGTTCTTCTTTAGCAATGAGAATGGATGTATGTTCCTTGATGATAGAGATTATTTCTATGAAGATTGGTCTGATACTGACAAAGAAAAAGCTTTCATTAGAAGTAGAGAAACGCCTGTTATCATAGATTCATACAAAGAATTCATTGCTATGGAATTGACTATTGAAATGAATGTTGGTGAAGTCCCACAGAACCTTAATCCAAAGATTGGTTTACAAGTTAGTAAAGATGGTGGAATGACTTTTGGAAATTACCAATATGAATACTTACCATTGACTGGTGAATACGAACGCAGAGTAAGATTTGATGGACTTGGTTTGTGTAGATTGATGACTATTAGAGTTTTCACAAATGAACCAATACCATTTATGTTGAAGAATGCTTCATTAAGAATTTGCCCAACAGGACAAAGAATGTAAAAGGAGCTTTATATGAGTACAAGTGGTGACAACATAATTTTGAATCTTGGTAGTAAATTTACTGATGTAGCGAAAGCATTAGAAGGTGATTGGGGTAGCCAGAACATAAATGGTTGGACTGTTGTTAGTTTGAGTGATAAATTTGAAATAGCAACTAGACCATTGACCGCTGGCGTTACTACTGAATTGCCTTGGACTGTTGACCAAACAAGAATATGTTTGATCTGTGGTGATGGTGAAGTAAATAGTAAAGTCATTAAGATTGGTGAAGGAGCAGTCAAGAGTGACATAAATGGAATTGGATTTATTTTGAATGTTTGACCGAAACGAGGTATATTATGTTTGACATAAGCAATGTTCTAGGATTAGATGGTGTAGCTGGTTATGTTGTTGACCCAGGAGATTTGTTGGGAAAAAGAGCTGCAAGTAGAAATGCTGAAGCAGCAACAGATCAATTGAGTGAGAATGCTGGAAATCTACAATCCAATTATGATAAAGTAACTGGTTTAGCAAATGATTACAATAACTTTATTCAAGGAATGTATGGTGATTCTCCTGAACAATATAAAACCGCTTTATCAAATTATATGGATAAAGTAAATCAAGGCTATGACTATGGAAAAGATGTAAAAGATTTTTATTCTCCTGCGGCTGCAATGAGAGTTCAAAAAGCAATGGATGCTGTAACAAATTCACAAGCAAATGCTGGTGGAATGTTTTCTAGTGATTATTTGAAACAGTTAGCTGGTGAACAACAGGCCTTGGCTAGTGAAGAATGGGATAAGGCATTTAATAGAATGAATGCTGATAGAGCATTTGACTTACAGAAATATAACACAACTACAAACAACCTTGGTTCATTGGCTGGTATGTTGGGTAATGATATGGGCAACTATGCTAATGCTTATGGTAGCTATGTTGGGAACTTGATTGATGCTTCTAATGCTTTGACTCAAGGAATGAATGACATCAATTCTAATAAAGCTCAAATTCTAGCAAATAAGAAAACTTCAATACTCTAAAAAGATGAGGTATTAAAATGTTAGGTCGTACAAATTATAGATTCACAAATACACCAATTACACCAAACCAGAATTCTTATGGAGTACTTGATGCTCTATCTTTGGTTGGAAGCATTATGGATTACAAACATAAAGCAAATGCTGAAAAGAAAGCAGCTGAAGATAGACAGAAGATGTGGGATGCTTTTGATATGGCAAATATGTATCGTGAGAATCCTGAATTGTTAAAGTACAATGATGATTTTACTGCTGAAGATGTTGATAATGTTTTAGCAAATGAACAGTTGGGCTATCTTCCTGTGGCTGATGGGTCTTCATTTGATACAAGTGAATATGACTATGAAAAAGCTTATCAAAATTATCTAAACTCATTGAAAGATATGAGAAGGGGGTTCTAATGGATGATTTGAATAATACTTTCAATTGGAGATGGATGCTAGACAGCGTTCAACCACAAGGCCCAACAGGTGGTAGTGTTGGTGCTTTGTTTAAGGATATGCGTGATTCTATGAAAGGTGGTCCTGGTGGAAATGTAGATAAAGCATTTGCGATGAACAAAGCATTGAGAGATGAGAATGTTGCTTATGGCAATAGTCTTGGGGACTTGGAAAAAGAGAATGATAAACACAATCTCGCATGGGCGAACTTTAAGAATAGTTTGAACTCCCAAAGCAATCAACGAGCTGGACATTTGAACAAACTAGCTGAGAATTATATTAGTGCTTTGAATAGTGGTGATAAAAGCGCCATTGAATTTATTCGTAAACAGATTATGAATCAATATCCTGAAGATGCAAAACAAATTTTTGCTACTGCTGAAGAAAGTGCTGCAAAGAATGCTGAACAATATAGTAACTATGTTAATATACTTGGCGGTATTGATGACATAATAAACACAGAGAATAAAACAGCAAAGAGAGCTGAGATTCTTAAAGCAAAAGAAGATGGTTTAATCACCACCAAACAAGCTGAACAGTTGTTAAATACTCTACAAGGTAAATACAATCCTGATACCGTTCGTTCACAAGCAATCATTGGTGCTAGAGCTGGTAAGAAAGGTTCTGATGTTGTTGAACAAGATGAAAGCAAACTATTTGATGAAATTTTGAAACAAGCAGATCCAAATGCTAGTAAAACTGCTAGAGAAGAATGGGCTAGAAAGAAATTCCGTGAAATACATGGAAAAGAATATAAAGGTAAAGGAGGCAAATAAATGGCTTCTATAAATTCGCTCCCTGAAGGAAAATTCAAGATTGACCCAGAATCTAATACTGGAAGAGTATTAGAAACAATTAGAGCAGAATATTCTGATTGGAATCCTGATAAGAAACAATACGATTGGACTAATGAAAAAGCAAAAGAAGAATATGAATTCCTTGAGAAAGCACTAAAGAATGTTGATGACGAAGGAAGCAGAAAATATATTATCTCCAAAAGACTTGGAATGGTTCCTGAATTCTCTCACAACAATCTTCCAATGTTAGATGAATATCGTGACTTAAAATGGCAAGAAGATTTCAAATCACCAACTTGGGATAATATAGACAAACTAGAACCAGGATTCTTTGACCCAAAATCACCAAATTATTTTGGTAAAATGCCAAAAGAAACATTAGCACTATATCAACAGAAAATGGGTATAGATGATGCTAATTCATTTTGGAATAGAGCAAGTGAAGAAGAAGGAAAAAGAACTCGTCATAAAATTGCTCATGGTGAAGATGAAGGTTGGTGGTTTGATAGTCCAACGGCCTTTGCTCATAACTTGGGCGGTTCGCTGATGACATTGTTGAATAGACGTTCACAAGAAGCAATAGAACGTGGCGAAGATCCAACACTAAAAGACATAGCATTAGATGCAGTAGAGAATGCTGCATACACATATAATCCTGGTGGTAAACTTATAGCACCATTGAAAATGGGTGCTGGTGAAGGAACAAAATTATTACTTGGTGGACTTAGCAATGCTACTAACCCAACTATAATGGAAGCATTAGATGCTGCTGCATATGGCGAAAATGAAAATACTGATAGAAAAAATTTCTCTGTTGCTGATGTATTACTTGGTACTGGTGTTAATGCTGCTATGGGTGGAATTGGGGGAAAAGTTCCTGGTGTTAAAAATTTGTTCAAAGAAGTTACTCCACAAAAAGTTATTGTTGGTGGTAAAGAAGTATCTGTTGCTCCAACTGTAGCAAAGAAACTAGAAGAAAGTGGTCTTGGAAAAATTAATAAAAGATATGAACATTTTGATAAAATGGCTCCTCCAAAATCTACTAGATTAGCAATGAAAAATCTAGAAGCAGAAGAAGGATTGGATGTTGATGGTGTTAAAGCATTAAGAGAACAAGAATGGAAAAAATTCAAAAAAGAATTTCCTGAAGCTGCAAAGAATCTAGAAAAGAGAGATGAATTTTGGAAAGGTGCTTACAAAGCAGGTAAAAAGAAAGCTCAAGCAGATGCTGATGCTCTATTGGGTAAACAGAATACTATTGTAAACCAACTTAATTTGGGTGGTGCTGGAGAAGTTGGACCTGGTATTGGTTCATTTGTTAGCAATAAAACAGGTGATGCTTTATCTGAAAATCCAACAGCAAGAAACTATCTTTTAAAACGAGCATTGAGAGATACTGGTGTTCCTGCTAAATTATTATATCCATTGTTAGATTATAAAACAGATCTAACTGAGAAAGAAAAACTTGAACAATTATTAGGGAGGTAAATGATGAATCCATTAGTAATGTTAGCAGCAAATAAATTGTTAGGCTCAATGCAGAACAAACCACAAGTCAATTTACAACAAACTCCTGTACAACAACAGAGTGCGGCTAGTTTGTTAGGAAACGTCGTACAACCCACACAGAATGAGCCAGTAGCTGTACCAACACAAATTGACTTCAACGAAGAACAAAAGAGAAAACAACTATTTGGAATTTAATTTATAATAAATAGATTAGATAGGCGTAATTTCTCAATAGATGGTTCTTTGAACACACGAGGTGCTTTAATTATGGAAAATGATTTAAAAGAAATTGTGACTAAATTTGTTAAAAGGTCACAAGAAAAATTTGATAAATTCAAGGACAGAATTAGATCTGACCGAGACTATTTGGCTGGTAACCAATATTGTGAAGAAGACGATAAAATACTTGGTAAAAAGAGAGCCAGATCTAAACTTGATGTTATTAACAACATAATTAGAGCAATAACAAATGAATATATGGGTTATCCATATAAAGTAAAGGCTAACAATCCTGAACTAAATGAATTGTATAACAAATTATCAAAGAACTATAATGATGCTGTTGAGCAAGGACTAAAGAGTGCTGTTAGTTATGGCATTGGTTATATTTGTTGCTTGCCAAATGATAAGGGCAATAATGTAATAGTTCCTGATACTTATGCTATTCAAGATCCAATGAAAGTATTGTTCGACCCAGATAGCACAGAGATAGATTCTACTGATGCTAATGAATGTGTTATCTACGATATTAAGTCAAAGAATTGGTTGAGAACAAATTATGGTATTGAAGTATTAGATACTGATAATAAAGAGTATTATGGAATTAAAGATGTTTCATTGAATAAAGATGAATTACTTCTCATTACATATTTTAAACTTGAGAATGGTATTTGTACAATCACAAAACTTTGTAATGGTAATGAACTAGAAAGCATTTCTCTACAAATTAACCATTTGCCAATCATTCCAATTTATGGAGATAATGTTTATCTTGAAGATGAATATAGCTGGCAAGGAATTGTTAGACAAATGAAACCAGTTCAAAGATTGGTTAATTATAGTTATACACAGCTATTGGAGAGATTATCTAAGTCACCAAAGAACATTTTCTTGACAACAAAAGAAGCTGTTGAGAACAATGAAGAATACTACAAGAACAGTGATAAAAATATAAACCAGTTGCTTGAATACAATAAGTACGATAAGAAAGGCCAACTCAATGAGAAACCTGAAGTAGTCAATCAAAATGTTCAATATGATGACTTGACAAATATAATGAATGGTGCTTTGAGCATGGCACAGAGTGTTGTTGGTGTACAAACTATTGGAATTCCTGAAGAACGTAGTGAGATTACTGCAACAGAAGCTTTGTTGAATGAAAAGAGCTTTACGAACAACATTAGACATTATTTCCAACATTTGAAGTATGCTGTAGAAAGACTTGGCAACTTGATTAAAGAATATGTTGGTGTTATGGATAATATAATCGTTGAAAGTGGTCCTGCAGATAATATGGAAAGACAAATGGCTAGAGCAGAGCTTGCTCAATTAGTTCCATTGTTAACTGAACCACAGGATAGGAAACAAGCAGTATTGGCTATTGCTTCTACAATGAATGACAACCAATATGTAGCACCATTTATACAAGCAGTATCTACTCCTGACCCAATGATAGGACAATTACAACAGCAAATTCAAATGCTACAACAGAACTTCAACAACGAAATTGGTAAGAAAGAACTTCAAATTGAAGAACTGAAAACTACTATGATTAGTATGAAAGAAAGAGCTGAACAACAACTTGCAATTGCAAAAATGAATAACGATACTAAGGTCAATGTTGAATTGCTAAAACAAAATGCTACTGACGAAAGAGAGGCAATGAAACAAAATGAAGAAAACTATCGTCAAGGTGTTGAAATGAAAAAGGACTTAATGGAAAAACGAATAGACGCAGCTAACAATGTGTTGGGAGGTCTAAATGCTTAATATTCTAGCAAACCAAACACAAGTATTATGTGATGATGGAACACCATTGACTGGCTCTATCACGATTTACAATCATAATACTACTGTGAAAGCTAATTTATTCACATTAGAAGATGAACAATATGTTCCATCTGATAATCCAATCTATATTGCTAATGGTTGGTTGACAGATAGTTTGTTTGTGAAAGAAGGATTATACGATGTAGTTCCTGAGCAATACGAAGGTGAATTTGATGACATGAGCATTGACGATGATGCTAGTCATTGGGTAGCACAGAGAACTTGGTCTGTTGGTTTGGATATGAATACTTCTGCTGGAGAGAGCGAACATACGGCCACAGTCTATGGTATGAGTTCATTGAGAAGCATTGACCCAACAATTACTGGGATTGTAACGGTTGTTGGATATTGGACAAGTTATGACTGTGAACCAAGAACATTTGTATGGGATGCTTCTAGCATTGACGATGAAGATTATGGTATAGTATTTACTTCAAATGTTAGTGAGACTGGTAGATGGATTCTTGTTAGTGATAACAAAGCAATTCCTTCAAATTATTATGGTGTTCCTTATTCTCAACTCTATATCAACCAATTGTTTGGTTATGCTGAAACAAATGGTTCACAATCTAAAGTAAATCCAACGAAGATCATTTTGACTCCTGGTGAATATGGAGATGGTGCTTCAACATATATTGCTACTGGTAAGACAGTTGAATTCATGCCTGGTGCTGTGCTGAAAGATGGAAACAAACTAAAATGCGATAGTGTTATTGCTGAAGATACTACTATTGGCGATGTTATCGTTGACAAACAGAAAGAAGTTCCTTCAATCTGGTTCAAGTCATTGAGTGGTTTCTTTGGTTGTGGTGCTGACACATTGAATGTTAATGGCTGGTATGATAATCTAAAGTTTGAAGGATATACTGCTAATGCTGTAGATAAAGACTTCATATTCCACGAACCTTTGCCAAAATACACAAGTGCTGGTGGTCATATGAACTTCACTAATTGTAAATTCCAAGGTAGAGGTCTACAAAATACTTTCTCTATTGACTTTACTGGTTGTGAAATTAGTGACACTAACTTCTATCCAAAGATGTATGATGTTCTTGCTAGTTCTTATACTGATTGTACGTTGAGTCCTGTTTGGGATGATGTAACGAATAAGATCAAAACCAGTATAGCTCTTGGTTTGAGTTCTGTGGATTGTAGAGGTATTACTCAACAAACAAATACTGAATTCTCATATTTGAACTCATTGAAGCTCATTGGTTTCAATCAAAGCGATAAAAGAGTTGCTCTTGGTGCGAACAAATTATATCTAGAAGATTGCTCTATCCATAGCGGTAGCAATTTTAATACTTACAACACATTGAGCATTAAAAATAGTACTGTAAATGCTAGAATGAATTTAGTACCAAGTGCTGCAGGTCAAAATTTCTATTTGGATCTTGAGAACAGTCATTTAAGTGGGTTGATTCAAATTACTCCAGCACAACCTAGTGTTACAAATTGTACTGCTAATGTTACTGCAATTAACAACTATCTAAATGCTGGTGATGGTACTAGCTTCTTTGTAGCAACTAGAACAGATAGAATTGGTACAAATAGTGCTTTCGTTAGAAGCGAGAACATAACATTTGAGAACAATATATGTGAAGCTTATGACAAATTTGAATATATCCCAAGCGGAAGATTCACAAATGTAAGTGGTGTATGCAGTACTAATGTTAGTGAAAGAGGTTTGTTCCTTGGTTTCAAAGAACAAAATGTCAAGAATGAATTGAATGTTAGTGTTTGTGATGGTGGTAGATACTACTATCCAATTCCTTCTCCTGGTTATATTGGCCACTCAAGTGATTGGACTGCTACATTCAAACCACAAATGAGTGGTAACCAGTTCCAATACTGGGATAATGGTTTTATATATCTATCTGCTAAATCATATCCAAATGATTATGCTCAAATGAGTTCCT
>Ga0247608_10007074_pt1 | contig 11626 bp, 14 predicted proteins | sample 176DNAGHGlowgp2_FD_193490 | JGI IMG/M metagenome (GOLD analysis project Ga0247608, IMG submission 193490) | Sheep rumen microbial communities from Palmerston North, Manawatu-Wanganui, New Zealand - 1766 DNA GHGlow gp2 | ecosystem: Host-associated > Mammals > Digestive system > Stomach > Rumen ... | reverse complement strand
CTATATCAGAAATGATTTACCTATTGATAAGAAAATGGAAACACTTCTTCATGAAGTTATGCATGCTGTATATATGAATGCAGGTCTGCAACCAGGTGATGAAGAAGAGAAAGTTGTGACAGCTTTATCAAGTGGATTATATCAATTTTTAAAGGATAATAAAGATGTTTACAGAATACCATAAGATTGAAACACCTTATGAAAGGGATATGGATGGCTCTAAGAAGCTTATCGAAGGGAAGTTCAGAAGTAAGTATGTAAAATATTTAAAAGATTGTGAATGGATTTTCACAGAGAAAGTTGACGGTACTAACATAAGAGTGTGCTGGGATGGTCACGATTTTATCTTTAAAGGTAGGACAGAGAAGGCACAACTTCCAGCAGGTCTTGTTGTTAGACTGCAACAAATCTTTTTCAATGACACCATGGAAGAAATGGTTGAACAAATGTTTGGTGACAAAGAAGTTATGTTCATTGGTGAAGGATATGGTGCAGGTATTCAAGCAGTTGGTAAAGAGTACATACCAGATGGTCAAGACTTTATTCTGTTTGACATCACCGTTGATGGAAAGTATTTAGACCATGACAATGTGGTAGAAATTGCTACAGCTCTTGGTTTAAAGATGGTACCAGTATTGTTACGAGGTACTATTGATGATGCTATAAAGTTTGTAAAGACTGAACCAGTATCACAACTTGGTACCTGTGTTATCGAAGGTGTTGTAGGTCGTTTACCTATTAACATGTACGATGGCAGAGGTAACAGAATGATTGTTAAAATAAAATGTCACGATTTTTTACCAATTTCTGAAAAAAGTTCTTGACATTAGTATTTTTACAGTCTATAACATATTTGTTAAAATTAAAAAAGGAGTATATAACATGGCTGATTTACAGTCTATTACATTAAAAGATGTTGAATTACGTTGGCCGCACTTAGCAGAACCGTCAACAAAAGGTGAATTCGCATCTAACAAATATGAGGTAATGGTTGTTATGGATAAAAAGAATGCTGACGCTGTTAGCAAACTTAAAGCTTCTAGCCAAGACCTCAAAGAACTTGATGATGGTCTGTTTGGTATCACTCTGAAGTCTTCAAAGAAGCCGAGAGTTATGAACAAACGTAAAGAGATTTTATCAGATGACGAGTTGAAATCAATTGGTAACGGAACTCGTGCAATCGTTAAAGCTAATCAATACGTTGGGTTCAAAGGCAAAGTCTTCTTAGGTCTTCAAGCAGTGATGGTAACAGAACTTCACGAGTATCTTGGAGCAGATCCATTTGCTGATATTGAGGTAGATGCTGACGACTCTACATCAGATGATGACGATCTTATCTGAGACGAAGTCGATGGCTCTGCCTGATGACATTTACAAAGTCATTGAAGGTGAAATAAAGGTTGATGACAATCTGTACAACGAGTTAGCACAGGATATAGCACATACAATTCGTAACAGATTGTCTGACACTGAACCAGTTCGTAAAACTTTAGGCCTATCGTCAGTAGGTAAACCGTTGAGGAAGTTATGGTACGACTTTCACAGTGATATAGAACTGGTAAAACCTACACCATCGATGCGTTTAAAGTTTTTGTTTGGTGATATTATTGAGGACTTATTACTTTGGCTTGTTAAAGTATCTGGACACACTGTTACAGATAGACAAAAGGAAGTCAACTGTTGTGGTATCGTTGGACATATTGATAGCATCATTGACGGAGAAGTTGTAGATATTAAATCAGCTTCACCAAAGAGCTTCTTAAAGTTTCTAAGTGGTTCATTACCTGACAACGATCCTTTTGGATATCTTGCACAGATTACAGCATACGATAAAGAAGTTGGTAAAGGCAATCCAGGTTTCTTAGTGATGAATAAAGTTACTGGTGAAATTTGTGAATACAGACCTGATCCAGTCTTTGACATGCCCGATGTAGAACCTATAATAGAGAAGGCAAAAGCTGCTGTAGCTAGTGACACACCTCCTGCTGAATTATGTTATGAACCTGTACCAGATGGTACGAGTGGTAATATGAAACTTGCAACAGGTTGTGAGTATTGTCCTTACAAACACTTATGCTTTCCTGAATTAAGAGCGTTCAAGTATGCTAATGGGGTTCGGTACTTGACACGTGTTGTAAAAGAACCTAGAGTAGAGGAAATAACTGATGATAAAACAGATCAAGACAACTTGGAGACCGTTACTGAGACTGACGGAAGTAGTGATTGATAAAGATACTGCTAATGTAATTGAGACTGGTAACGAGTTTCACCTAAATGTGTTGGATGTTCCGCATATTATTAGCAACCCTAACTGGACTGCTTTAGTTTATGACCATCATACCATTTTAGTTAAAGAATCTGCAGAAGATATTTATAAAGCTGTTGATAAGATGGTTAAAGAAGAGCAAGATAGAAAAGCCAAAGAAGCTGAAGAATATATGAAAGCTACTCAAGCACGTGTTGCAGAGACTGCTGCCAAGATTGTTCCAATTAATGATGACAACGGTGGTGGAGCTGCATAATGGATATACTGGTTATTTCTGATTCACATATAGACCCTGCTATTCCATACTATGAAGGTTGGAAACAGTTAGGTAAGTATGTTGTGAAGAACAAACCAAAATATGTCATCCATCTTGGAGACGTTGCTTGCTTAGATTCTCTTGCACATTACACCAGTATGAGAGGTGATTTTACAACTGATGAAGAGCTTGCATGCGTTGAGAAGCATTTAAGGGCATTTGAAAAAGCTATCATAGATGACCAAGAACATAGTAGAGCTATGAAGAAAAAAATGTATAGACCTATTAAAGTTCTTTGCATGGGTAATCACGATGTTCGTAAAGATTGCACGGATATTAAACGAATATTTGAAGAACATGGTTGGATTGTCTATGATTATCTTGAGCCAGCTACTATAGAAGGTATCACATTCTGTCACTGTATGCCTAAAAGAAACTCTGACATGATGTGTACAACTGCAGAAGAATTGTTACAGGTGTGGCACACTGATGTAGTAGTTGGTCACAGTCATGTACAAGATTATGCAGAATCTTACAATGTTGGTACAGGTAAATTAATAAGAGCTGTCAAATGTCCTTGCTTCACAAGCTTTCCACCTAAGTACGTAGGGTTCGGTTATATTACATGGCCCTTAGGGTGGTTAGAAATTTCTTTAAATCCCTTTGAATTTACTTGGAGGAACATCGAATGCCTTTGGAAGTAAGAGATTTATTAGATAGGATAGAGGACATATACGATATTGAGGATGTTCTTTATATAATTGGTAAAGATAAGAGATGGCTCTTAAAAAAATTGTTACCGTATATTATGAAACATGCGGAGGATTTTGAGTAATGAACCTGAGACATCTTTATCTTGGTATAGACCCTGGTAAGAAAGGTGCTCTGGCTATCATAGATGATGACAACAATGTGTACAAGTTAGCAGATTTAGAAGACTTGTATACATATTGGATAAAGTCTATGATATTTGATGAACACAATTATTACACAGGTTGTGTTGAAGATGTATGTGGAAGACCGGGACAATCTTGTCAAGCTAATACAACATTTATGAAGGTAGCTGGTAAAGCTGAACTCATGGCTGATTGTATCTGTGAAGAGGTTGTCCTAGTTAAGCCACAGATTTGGAAAAAACATTTCAATCTTATCACATCAAAAGACTTAACTAAAACTGAAAAGAAACATTTATCAATAGAAAAAGCTAAGGAACTGTTTCCATCTGTAGCAGATAAATTAACAGCTAGTAAAGATGGCAGAGCTGAAGCACTATTGATAGCATTATATGGGAAAGACTTATGGCAAACGAAACAATTGACGTTAAACAAAGTATAGAAGAATACATCTATCAAACCGACTGGAGAGTGAAAGCAAATGCTAACCAGTCTTATTCAGTTGGTGGAATGATTCTTAACGTGGTTGGTAAAGTTGTAGCAAACTATTGGTTGAATGAAATCTACCCAGAGCCTGCAGCAAGGTGTCACAGAAATGGTGACATACATATTCACGACCTTGACTTTCTTGGTGGGTACTGTTGTGGACACAGCTTGAGAGCATTGTTAAATGAAGGTTTTGCAGGTGTTGCAGGTAAGACATCAGCCACTCCACCAAAACATTTTTCAGCTGCTTTAGGACAGATGGCAAACTTTCTAGGAACTATGCAAAATGAATGGGCAGGTGCACAAGCCTTCTCTAGTTTTGATACACTCCTTGCACCATTTGTAGCAGCTGACCAATTAGATTACAAACAGGTGAAACAAGAATTGCAAGAGTTCATTTACTGCTGTGGTACATCATCACGGTGGGGTGGACAGACTGTATTCAGTAATATCACACTTGATTTGAAATGTCCAGATGACTTGAAAGATAAACCAGTCTTGATAGGTGGTGTTGATACTGGTACAACTTATAAAGATTATCAAGAGCAGATGGATATTATTAATTTAGCATTCCTAGATGTTATGTCAAAAGGTGATAAAGATGGAAGACCTTTTACATTTCCTATTCCAACCTATAATGTTACTAACGATTGGGAATGGGATACTCCAGTTGCTAACAAACTGTTTGAAGTTACTGCAAAGTATGGTTATCCTTACTTCAGCAACTACATCAGCTCTGATATGCAACCATCAGATGTGAGAAGTATGTGTTGTCGTCTTAGACTAGATCTTAGAGAGCTGTTAAAGAAAGGTAACGGTTTATTTGGTAGTGCTGAACAGACTGGTTCAATAGGTGTTATAACTCTTAATATGGCTCGTATAGGTTATCTGTTTAAAGACGGTTATCCTGTCAATTATAATGAAATGAAACAACACATTAGAGATCTGTGCGTTATTGCAAAAGATGCGTTAGAAGTTAAGAGACAGTTTTTAACAGAACGTCTAGAGGCTGGATTCTATCCTTTCACCAAGCGTTGGTTAGGAACTTATAGAAACTTCTTCAGTACTATCGGTGTCAATGGTATGAACGAGATGATTAGGAATTACACCAGAGACATTGATGATATCACTACAGATAATGGTAGAGATATGGCAGAAGACATTTTAAACTTTATCAGGGATTTAATGGTAGAGTTTCAGAAGGAGACAGGTCACTTATACAATCTTGAAGCAACTCCTGCAGAGGGTGCTACCACACGTTTTGCAAGAGAAGACAAGAAGAAGTATAAAGACATTATCCAAGCTGGTACAGATGAAGCACCATATTATACAAACTCTTCACAGTTGCCAGTGGGTTACACAGATGATCCATTTACTGCTTTAGATTTACAAGATAAGTTGCAGACTAAGTATACAGGTGGTACAGTTCTGCATCTATACATGAATCAAAGAATATCATCTGGTGAAATCTGTAAACAATTTGTAAAAAAGGTGTTGACAAATTATAACCTGCCGTATATAAGTATTACACCAGTGTTCAGTATTTGTCCTAAGCATGGTTACATTGCAGGGGAACACAAGTACTGTCCAATATGTGAACACGAGTATGCAGCAAAGAAACTTATTAAGGAGAATAGCGAATGTTAAATGAATTTGAAAAAGCAGTATTAAAGAACAACGGTATCAGTGAAGACGATGTTGAAGGTGTTAGTACCACATACGTTGTCAAAATGAAAGACGGTTCTGAACATCAATTAGTCGAATGCTATAGCAGGGTCATGGGCTATCTAAGACCTATGTCAGAGTACAACATTGGTAAAAGACAAGAACATGCTGATAGACAACTGTTTAGTAATGACAAGGTAGGTGACTAATGTCCGTTGAAGCTTGTGTAGTTAATGTTGAGTATCTTGACAACTATGACAAAGCTTGGGGACATTTAGCACAGAATACAATTCATGATGCTGGTTACGATTTGAGAGCATGCTGTGACACTCTGTTAGAGCCTGGAGAGTATGCTCTCATCCCTTTAGGGATTAAGACAAGCTTTTCAACAGGATATGAAGCACAGTTAAGGGCCAGGTCAGGGCTTGCTCTCAAGCATGGCATAGGTCTTGTCAATGGTGTTGGCACAATTGATTCAGGTTATCGTGGAGAATGGGGAGCAGTTGTTATAAACAATGGCAAAGAACCTTTCTACATTAGCAGAGGTGACAGAGTGTGCCAAGTAGTGTTTAACAAATTGCCAGAGACTATCATTGTTACAACAGAACATGTTGAAGCTGATGCAGATCGTGGTGGTGGTTTTGGTTCAAGTGGAGTAAAGTAAATGAATAGAAGTGAATGTTTGGATAAAGCTAAAGAGATTGTCAACGGTGCTCGTCAAGAGAACTATGGCAGTCCTGAAAAGAACTTTGCAAATATTGCATTGTACTGGTCAGTGTATCTTTCTAGAGATATTAAACCAACCGATGTAGCACTCATGATGGTGTTAATGAAGTTGGCACGATTGCAGAACAAACCTGACCACGATGATTCATGGATTGATATAGCTGGTTACGCTGCTAACGGTGCAGAGATTGCTACACATGTTGATCAATTTCAGAAAACATTTGATGTAGCATTCTTTAACAGAGATGTGTTGAGTGTTGTACCAGACTCTACCAAAGCTGATAAAGAAAAGTTAGACACACATTTTGGAGGTTGATATGGTTGATATAACAATGTGTAAGGTTGATGAATGTCCTTTAAGAGAAAACTGTTTCAGATACCTTGCTAAAGCTGCTGACTATCAAACTTACTTTGTTCTCAAACCTGAAGAGATTGATAAAGTAAAACAGACAGAGAAGTGTAATGAGTTCTGGCCTGTCAGTAGTGAGGAAGAAGTTGAAAAACTTAATCAGTATTGGAGAGACTAGACAAGATTGTATCAAGTATAATCATACATTCAACAGCGTCACCATAAGTCTCTACATATTCTCTGCAATTGTTATAGGGTGTGCTACATGTTGTGGTGCACCCTGTCAATAATTGCATCAGGGATAGCAGTATTGTAGCAATTGCAAGGTTCTTTCTCTGATTGTGGAGTCTTTGACGACACTTTAACATATTTCACCTTCTCTCTTATTTTTTTGACGACAGTCATCGACTCTTGGTTAGCCTTGTTAAAAGCTACGATAGAGTTTTGCAATCTTTTATAATCTTGCTTAGTTTCTATGTTACTTTTGACAGACCAACCAAGAGCTATAGCCAGGAGTATACAAGCTATGTAAGGATAGATACGAGACATTATTGAAGTCCTGAGAAGTTTTGATAATATGCTGCATCAGCATCACCAGTTTTTTCAGGTTGTGGCTCCAAAGATGTTTTAAGACGTGTCTTTTCTCTTGTTCTGGCGTCTTCATTACCTGCTAAAGTCATTGCAGCATCTAAGATTTTAGCTTCATCATTTCTATACAATTTTCTAAGCCATGTAACAGGTTTTATTTTAGGTGCATTGTATGCCAACCATTCTGCAACTTTATATATAACTCGTGTAGGTATTTCTATAGCAGGAATAATCAACTGACCTCTAATACCTGTACCAGTCTCTTCTAACATTTGTTGTGCATCAAGATATCCATATTCTTCAGCAATTGCATTATAGGCTAAGGCTTTTCCAACAGGAATTACGTTTTCTTCAAATTCTTCGCCAAATCCTTTAAAGAAATCTTTAATGCCTTCAAAAGCTCCTTCTCCAAAAGCATCATTAACTTCTACAATTTCTTTAAGTAAGCTTTTCTTTTTAGTTTCAGAAATGTTTTTACTATTTTTAATAGTTTGTTCAAGCCTGTCACCAGATACATCTTTAATTGAATCATTATTTATAGATTTTTGTTTTGACATTATATTTCTGATACCGACTTGTGACGGATTCATTAAAGCTTCTATAGCAGGGCCATCACGATCTATGATATATTGTTTCATTTTTTCAGCCACACCTTCTGCCATATTCTCAGCACTCTTATCGTCACCAGCTATGCTAAAGAAGTAACGACCTTTATCAAACTCTGTTTCATTGTCTGATATATTGCCTTCTTCATCAAATCCAGGCACTACATAGGTTCTTCCATCTGAAGTGATTGTACCATATCTTAAATTGCCCCAACTATCGTCTTCAAAGACATGGATAGGAAGCTGTGATGGATCTCTTACATCAACTGTTCCACGTTGAAAGTCCCAATCACGCTCTTCTTGAATAGTATCATTTAAAGATTGTTCAATTTTGCTTCTAACATTATCAACAGTTTCACCGAACCTGCTATCATATTGATCCATTTTATCTTTCAAGTATGTTAAACCTTTTTCAAAAATGTTAGCAGAATACTCAGCAAATTTATTAAGCATGAACTGGGAACGTGTTAATGTTGGATCAACTTTTATAGCTTCTTGATATTCTGGTTCAATATTTTTATTTAAGTATTCTGTTGTGGCCTTTTCAATACCTTCATAATATTTCTTAGCTGTGTCAACAGCCCATTTATTGAACAATTCTGAAGTAAGATCAGCTCCTTTCAAACCAATTTCAGTAACCTTTTCTGATTTTGATGCCTGTAAACTTGCACCACCCATACCAACAGAATAGTCTGAAATATTAATATCACCGTCGAAGAAACTTCTTGCAAGTTGTGCACGTTGTTCAGGATCTTGCGTAACACTACCAGTAAAATCATTGATGTTTCTCAAAGCCGTCTTAGCTCTTGAAGCAGTTAATAACTGTGCAATAGGTGTCAACACACCACCCTTTTCGTATGTATTCAACATTGTTAAATTGCCTGTTGTAGGATCCATAACAATGCTATTTCTAAATGCAGCAAATTCACCAGATTCTGAAAAAGGTAGTACATTATCATTATAGATTGTATCTGCTTTTGCTTTTATTTGTGAATTTCCAAGAGTATTGTAAGCAAACCTTCTATCACGCTGATTCAATTGCTGAGCATTGTTAGTACCATCATGATTATCTTGCTCAGTCATGTTGCTAATTGCTAAAGGGTTGTCCTTGGTTGTTCTCATATAATTGGCATTGTTGCTATAGGCATTTGAGATCTGTTCACCAGTTGTTGCAGAGTTATACAATGTTTTACCAGGCACAACGATTTGGTCATTATATGTACCAGCTACTGTCAAATCTGAACGAGCTTTACCAAATGGACCAACTGGTACATGTCCTTGACTATATAGCATTGACATAAGTGTCGGACTTGCTTTGTTAGCTTGTAAATATTCTATAGCACTTACAGGTGATTGTTCAATTCCTTCAGTAATCTCACCATTTACTGAGCTTCTTGCAACAGTCTTTGGTAGTGTGTAATTACCTATCTCAACACGTTGAATAGGATTCAAACCAAATTTTGTTGTATCTTCTTTAATCCTATCAGCAGGGGCTATTCTAGCTTTTGTTCCATTTATTTCATGTTCCCAATAAGATACAGGATCGTTTTCTCTCCAAGATTGTAAGAATAATTCCTTGTCCATCTTTCTATTGTTTTTATAATACTTCAGAGTATCTTCACTCCATTGGCCCATCTCTGTCATCAATGGTCCATATCTTTCCAATTGTTTATGTAGAGCGTATGCACGCATTTGAGAGTTTACTCCACGATTTCTAAGTGGTTCATCTAAAGCTTGAATAAAGTTTCTCTTCATGTTTGGAGTAGAGACTGAATCATTAGAGTACAGGTAGTTTGACATAAATGTTCCAGCCTGCATATCTGCAAAAGAGTCAACACGATTCTGTAATACAGTCATGTTATCATCTGTCGGGTTTGCTGTGGCTACTCCAATAGCGTCTTCAAGTTGTAAATCAGTATTCTGTAAATTATATGCCAACATTAATTGCTCAGATCTTGGAAGATTTGCAGCAGATGGTACATATTTCAACAGATCTGATACAGTATTTTCTTCACGATTGATGTTAGATTGTCGTATCTGTTCACGAGTCTTTTCTTGATATTGTGAAACACCTCCATCATAGTGTCCACGAATTGTAGCCATTGTTGATGCTTCTAATATACCATAACTACGATATCTATCATCAATTGTTTTAATCATTCTACTAGCTGCTATAGGATCTGTGATACCTTGATCAACTTGAGCAGTAACATCTGCAATCTCTTGAGCATATGCATTAGACATATCAAGTTTTAATTGCTTCTCTGCAGCTGCAGCAGCCTGCTCTTTCTTGGCAGCATCTATCTTAGCCATTGCAATATCTGTCTCACGTTTATCACGAGACGCTTGTATCATAGCATCACCGATTCGTGATAAGTCTATATTAAAACTTGCATTTGCTTTAGGAAGACTCGGTATAGGTTGAGACGGTGCTCTAATACCAGCATAGTATGTTACACCTGGTGAAAATCTTCCTTGTCCTGCTAAGTTTGTTTGTTGATTAAAAATAGGCATTGTGTTTACTCTCCTGAATATGTTTTAATTATGTCATAGTATACACTATCTTGTTTTAATTGTCCAGTATATTTTTTATTTGTATCAACTGTTCTCATTTGTTGATATCTGAAACCGCCTCTTATCTTTTGCTGTGCATACCTGATACCAGATATACCATAGCTTGCAGCAAGTTTGTGAACAGCTTGTAGGTTCTCTTTAATGATACTCATACGTTCTTGTTTTACAGCTTCAGAATCACCTGGATTCCATTGTCTCAAATATTTACCAACCATATCATCATAGAATTCGTCAATAGTTTTTTCCATGTTGTTATGAATCATATAAAGTGCTTGAGCTTGTGCAGAATCTGATAAGGACATACCAAACAGTTCACCAGTTGCCTGAGCCTTGGTAATATCTGTATCAATTAATCTACCATTTGTTGTATATGCTTCATTGAACCAATAGCCAAGAGTAAACTTTGATGCATTTCTGAAAGCAGCTGGTGCATTTGGATCCATTACAATTTTCTTTGCCACATGATATGGAGTATATGAATCACCTGGATCAACATTGACACCAGATATCCATAAAGCAGTTTTAACAGCACTTCCAAGCCTTGTCGGCCATGTAAAACCACCTGGTAACTGTATCTCTGTCCCACCACTCTCAATGGCATTAGCAAGCTTTACAATTGTATCAAATATTTCAGCACCACCAATACCTTCTTGAGCGTACAGTCCTTCTTCCTTCATCCAACTTTTAACAATTCCGTCTAAGAATAAATTCTTTATCTCATCAGGAACCCATTCCATTCCTTCTCTAAGTTTGATATTGAGATTCATTTGGTTTTCTGGATCTGTTACAAGAGTACCAACAGCACCCCATAAAGCAATTTGTCCGGTGAATATACCAATCTTTTCACGTGTTGTTAATCTCTTGTTGAAAGCACTTTCAAGAACTCTATGTGGCCATGAAGTAAACTGTGCAATAGTCTTTGTTGGTAGATGTTGGCCAGCTTGGTATGCACTTCTGGTGGCTCTTGTTTGGTTCATTGAAAAGTCGTCAGCCCGTGCAGCAATCTTCTTCCAGTTCTTACCACCTGCTTCTAAGTATGCGGCAATATCATTCACAATGTTGGCATAGTTTGTACCCCATTCAACAGGCCATCTAAGAACTTCACCAGCTTTATCAAGATATTTGTTAGTGTGAATAATTTCTGTCATTGGTGAACGGTATGTACCCATCGTGGTGCCGTACTCATCAAAATACTTTATTAAGTTTTCAAAAGTTTCA
>Ga0247608_10007073_pt1 | contig 11627 bp, 1 predicted proteins | sample 176DNAGHGlowgp2_FD_193490 | JGI IMG/M metagenome (GOLD analysis project Ga0247608, IMG submission 193490) | Sheep rumen microbial communities from Palmerston North, Manawatu-Wanganui, New Zealand - 1766 DNA GHGlow gp2 | ecosystem: Host-associated > Mammals > Digestive system > Stomach > Rumen ... | reverse complement strand
AGTTTCTTATTTGGAAGATTCGCATCGTGCTCAGGTGTATAACTATCTTCATGCTACAGGGTTCAAGTTGGGATTGCTAATGAACTTTGGTAATAGTGATGAACTCGAAAAAGAACGCATCGTGATATAAAGCGAACACGAAGAGTATTAAAAACGGACACGAATTTCACTAATCAAACGAATAATGGAGACTGTCATCTGAAAGAAAAAGATTCGTCAGATTCGATAGATTCGTGTTCAAAAAACAAAAAGCTTGCGTGTTTGACGATAAAACGAACACGAATTTCACTAATCGAACGAATAATAAGGACTGTTATCTGCAAGAAAAAGATTCGTAAGATTCGATAGATTCGTGTTCAAAAAAACAAAAAGCTTGCGTGTTTGATGATAAAACGAACACGAATCTCACTAATCGAACGAATAGGCTGCGCATTGAAAAGATTCTTGCGTCCCTTTGGTAGCAAGCGACCAGAGGTCGAGCGCGTCAGATTCGATAGATTCGTGTTCAAAATAATAAGAGCGCTATGTAATCTTATCGGCGCCTCAGGCGTAGCCCCTATATATATACATAGCCCTTTTTTATTTTTATAAATAAAAAGGGCGATATATAGGGGGCTGCTGTCTAGAAGGGATGGTCATCCATTCGCGGGTATTTATGTAGCGCCTCAGGCAGACAAAAGCCCTTTGTTTTTAGCTCTCAACGTTTCAGGAAACTCCTTTTCCTGCATATTTTTGAGGCTTTTTTGCGGAAAATACGCAAAAAATGCTTAAAATCGATAATTTCACGTAAAATACAAGCTATTTCACGAAAGAAGATAATGTTTTTTTGACATCTTAGGTTTTTTTCTTGTATCTTTGCGATTGCTAGCATGTGAATGCTGTGTGTGTTTTATTGACAATATTACCTGAATTACTGACCATATTTCTGACCATTCTAAGAACCAAAAACGTAAAAGATACGTGTTAAAATATATTTGATTTATTAATTAAAACGACTGAATTATGAGAAAAGGAACATGTTTAAACGGATGTAGCATCCGAGGCTATCCTAGTTAAGGCACATCTTACTACTGTCAACGCTTATGTTGACGGCGGTTTTATCGTGTTGTATAGCTGATGCAATTAAAAGAACAATCTAATAAAAAATAATTATTAACAAAATCTAAACAATTATGGGAAAGAATAAACTATTTCTCTTGATGGCAGGCCTCGCAACGGGTACGGTATCGTATGCGCAGGTTGATGTCACCAACAAGATTACCAATCCGAGTTTTGAGACTGGTGATTTGACTGGTTGGACTGTGGGGAGCTCCTCAGATACTGGAGTTAAGCCTGTTAGTAATCCAACTTACGCAACGGCTGGTTGTGATGGAAGCTATGTATTCAATACATGGTGGCAGGGAATACCTATTACTCAGGAAGTGAAAGAGTTGCAGAATGGTCTTTACACTCTGTCTGCTCTCGTAACTTCAGGCAATGGTAACCCTGACGAATATGGTTATGTTTATTTGTTAGCTAATGGTCAGCATAATGAAGCTATAAAGTCACCAGAAGGAGGGACTTTTAGATCGGCTTCATTCCAATTTGAAGTGACCAATAATAAGGTTACAATTGGTGCCGTTGGCGGAAACGCTGATGGTTCTTTCAATGCAGGTGGTTATTGGTGGTACAAGGCTGATAAATTCCAACTCTCTTATGATGGAGCTGAAATTACATCAAGCTTGAAGAATCCTAATTTTGACAATGGTGAAGGTTGGAAGGTTTCTGATGACTGTACCAACAAGAATCTGAGCGGTGGTGATGCAGGAAATAAAAATGCTGAATCATATCACTCTGTATTTACCATTTCTCAGGAACTGAGTGTTCCCAATGGCACTTACTATTTAGTTGCACAGGGTTTCTACCGTCAGGATGGTTCAGATAATACGAACCTGCCCTATTTCTTTGCCAATGACTCAAAAGAGAATTTGGTGAACATTGTTTCGGTAGGTAAAGCTGCTCAAGACGGAGCCAATGGCTATACCGTAAAGAACGGTGATGTGTATATTCCAAATTCTATGAGTGACGCATCAAAGGTATTCTCAAGTGGTGCTTGCGTTTCAAGTAGAATTAAGGTAGTTGTTACCGATGGCAAACTGACTGTTGGTGTGGCTAACCCCAACAACAAGAATCTGTGGGTAATCTGGGATAACTTCAGATTGTTTATCGATCCTGCGCAAATTTCTGCTCTCCAGACCTCTCTGACTCAGAAGTTGGCTATCCAGATTAACAAGGCTAACAAGTATACAGGTGACAATACTTTGCAGGATCTGGCTGTGGAGGCATCTAAGATTCAGGTGAAGATTAATGGCTTGGCAGAAGATGTTTCTAAGTATAGCTCTATCGTAGCTGAAATTGAAGCTATTGGTGTTAAGATTGCGGCTGCTACTGCTAACTATGAGGCTTATCAGGCAGCATTGGCTGCTCATGATGGTACTTTGAAAACTAAGTTGGCCGATCTGACTACAGAATACAATAAAGCAGCAAAAGAAACTCAGGATGCTGCTAAGACAACGTACGATTCTAATGTTGATTTGGTTGATCAGTTCAAGAAAGATGCCGAGAAAGCTTATAATGCAGGTACAGCAGGAACAGAATTTGCTACTGACAAGATTACTAAAAAGACAACGGCAATCACAACGTCAATAGATACTGCTATCGACGCAATCAAGAATGGCAGCACCAATGCATTCTCACATGCAAATGTTGCAGCTGAGATTGTTAAAGCAAAAGTCGTTTACAATACACAGGCTGACGCTCTTTACACCCTTCTGGCTGGTGCCGAGGATGGTAAGATCTACAACGACACTTATGTTGAGGCTCTTGCCGAGCTGAACAGCTCTCTGCGCGCTATTAATAAGGTTGAAGAAGAGAATGAGGCTCTATATCTTGAAGGTAAGGCTGATGCTACTACTCAGGCTGGCTTTATCACCAGACTGGATAATGCAAAGAAGGCAATGGCAGATGTGTACACTGCATATGACACGAAAGCTACTACCTTGCGTGCTAATTATAAAGCAGCTTGTGGTGATGTCAAGAGTTTGACTGCAGATCTCAAGACAGACATTGAAGACGCAATTGGTGATAAGCGTGATGAAGTGAAGAATTTCTACGCTGATAACGTTGCAGCCATCAAGTCTTCTATTGCTGCTTTGCAGGCAAACGTAGATGCTGCCAATGTAGCTCATACGATTGCTGGTACTAACCCATTCTGCAAGGACTATGGTACAGACCGCAACAAGATTACTAAGGCTATTAGTGACCTGAAGAAGCTTGTGGATGAGTCTGTGGCTGAGTTCGACGCTCATCAGGCTACTCTGGCTGATATTGCTGCAGCAGAAACAGCCTACAACGATTCTAAGAACGGTAAGGGCAAGAAGAATTCTGATGCATTTGACGCTAACTACAAGGGTGTAGATAAACTCCAGTCTGACAATAAGCAGTACACCACTAAGGGTCGCTTCGCAGCTTCTGAGAAGTCTATCACAGACGCTATTGATGCTCTGCGTGCTGCAGCTAACGCTGCTTATAAGGTTGATGGTAAGGAAAAGAAGGCTCAGAACTTCAATTCAAAATTTAAAGATGATGAAACTGTTGATGGTAAGAAACGTAAGGGCTTGAATACAATCAATACTGAGATTACGACTTACAGAACTAATGCTCACGCTGCTCTCGCTGCTTACAATAAAGTAGCTAATGCCATCGCAGCCTATACGGATGACCTCAATGGTACTCCTGCAGTAGGTGAAGTAGGTGATCCTGGTTATGTTCCTGCTAATCCTGGTCTTGTAGGTACAGCTACCGAAAAAGACGTAACCATTGATGGTGATTTGGATAGCAAGTCTTATGCAACTGCTATTACTGAGCTTGAGGCTCGTATTGCAAAAGTACAGGAGAATCTTGACAAAGCTCTTAAGGAAGCAGATGTTAAGCACAAGACTGCTCTTGAGGCCATCGATGTAGATGCAGCTATTGCTACTGACATTACTAAGCTGATTACAGACTATGCTTCTAATGAAACAACTTGGAACGCTAACCAGGTTGCTGCTGCTAAGACACGTATGCTGAATGAGGCACAGCGTCGTATCGATGCAGTAGAAGGTAATCTCCCTGCTACCTATGATGCAGCTACCTATGGTCTTAAGAATACAACTCTGAATGCTGATCTGAAGAAGATTACGGATGCTTTGGCTGGCGTGAAGACCGCTAAGACTACGGCTGAGGGTCAGGATGGCGCTACTGCTATTGCTGCTCTGTCAGAGGTTGCTAAGTCTCTCGAGGCAATCGAAGCTGATTTCAACAAGCTGAAGGGCGATGCTGAGACTGCTAAGAACGAATATAAGGCAGAAACCGACGCTAATAAAGTTCTCACTGATGCTCTCACTGAGATTGATGTCCTCCTCAACGGTGGTACTTTAAATAAGGTGGACTACAAGAGCGTTACTACTTTGCTTAATGGCGCTAATGATTTCACTGCAGAGATTGGTAATCAGACCTCTGCTATTAGTACTCTGCAGACTGATATCTCTACATCTTATGGCGCTGAGACACTGCGCAAGGATCAGGATGACACTGTAGTTGATGGTAAGGTAACGAAGGTTGGTTACACCAACAGAGCTGCTGAGATTAAGGCTGCTGTGGAAAGTCTCCGTGCATTGGCTGAGCTTGAGGCTGAAAACCTTGCTGCCAAGGATGCTTTCGATAAGAAGGTAACTGACGCTAAGGTAACTGACGATATCACTAAGGCTGGAACAGATATTGCTGCTGTTACTGATCCCCTCGGTAAGGGTCTGAAATTCTTTAGTGATGAACTGACCAAGTATCAGACTGAATACTACAATATTCTGACCGACGAGGGTAAAGCCTACGCTGCTGTGGTGAAGTCTGAGGCTCCTGGTACTATTAAGGATGCTAAGAAGTACACCGATACCAGCAAGAACATGAAGGCTATGACTGCCAGTCTTGAGACTCGTCTCAATGCAGTGAAGGCTAATATCAATGGCTTGAAGGCTTTGGCTGATGCTAACGAAAAGGCTCACAAGGCACAGTATGATGCAGCAAACACTTCTACTGTTAAGCCAGAATTCAAGTGCACAAGTGATGTTTGGGCAGAACTCTTCGCAGAGGTGACTAATGCTGAGACTACCAGTGCTCACGAGGCTGCTATCGCTACCTTGACTCAACTCAAGAACGACCTCAAAGCTTACGATGATGCCGTGAAGAAGGCATGGGGTGAAGGTAAGTGTGACACCGACAAGGCCACTCTTGAGGCTCAGTTGACTACTATCAACAACGCTCTGGCTACATTTGCAGCTTCTTGGAATGATACTTATGCTGCTGCTGTGGCTGTTGATAATCAGGCTCGTAAGGAGAACTTCGATGCTGCTTACACGAAGTTGACTGCTGCATACGCAGCTGCTGTAGACGTCATCACCAAGATGAGTAAGCTCTCTTATGCAAATGATCCTTCTAATGATCAGACTTCTACCCTTCTTAAAATCACAGGTGAAGGCGGTATCTTCGATTACGCAACGAAGATTCGTACCCTGAATAGCGATGCTACTACAGCTTACGAGACTGCTCAGAATGCTAAGCCAATTGAACAGTTTGATGCTGAAGAGGCATATAAGGCTCTGGCCGGCACTTACCAGAAGGGTATTGAGGGACTTGCAAAGACGTACACTGATGCTGTCAATAATATTGCTATGACGACTTTCAAGACCGAGAAGGGTAACGCAGAGACTAAGTACAATACTGCTGTTAGTGACATTGAGTCAACGCTTCATATATCGAATAAGGATGCCAAGAACGCAGTTAAGGACGTTCGTACAATTATTGATGAAGCAATTGGTTCGACTTCAGATCAAGACTTTGCATACACACTCGAAAATGAAATTCTGCCAGCATTCGCAACTATTGACGCTAAGTTGACTAAAGATAAGGAAGCTGCTGCTGTTAAGACATGGAATAGTGCGATTGAAGCTGCTGACAAACTTGCTCAGGCTGAAACTGCAGCTCTTGACGAGTTCATCGCTAAAGATGGAACCAAGGCTAAATTTGCTAAGGACTATGCTGACTTCATAAAGGCTTCTATCACTGCTGGTGCTGAGGCATGGGGTAAGGTTGCTGAAGGCAAGAAGTACGCCGGATATGCAGGTCCTTGGGCACTGCTGAATGATTTCATCAAGACGGAGTATGATATAGATCTTGGTACACCTAAGAATCCTGACGTACAGACTCATACTGCTAAGTACTGGGTTGCTTATTTCGAGGACGTTGCATATCATGCTAACGACAAAGCATTTGGCGATATGAAGGATGCTATTGCTGAAGTTCAGAAGGCTCTCGACGATGCTCAGACATTCATCGGCGCTATGCTTGTTGAGCACAATGCAGGCTTGATGGGTCAGATTGGCGTTGTTCAGACTGCTATTGATAACTTGACAACTGACGCTGAAGGTTACCACAAGAGTAATACAGCTACAGCAAACCTTGCTGCAATACAGGCTGACTGCAAGATTCAGAAGAACAATATCGCTAAGATCATTGATGCTTCAATTCCTGCTGAAGAGGCAGCTGTCAATATTGAAATCGGTCTCTTGAGAAACGATTACGACAGGGCTACTGCTGCTGATATTGAGAACACTGCAATCGATGCTTATAAGGCTGTCATTGATGGCTACGAGAAGGAAAATGCTAAGATTGCCGAGGAATTCACTATTGGTAAGAAGGACGATAAGGGTAAGCCTATCATTGTGGATGGTAAGCCCGTTAAGGCTACCGTTGAGGAGACACAGGCTGCCTTCCTGGCACTCGAGAAGAAGATTGGTGTAACCAAGAACGAACTCGCTGCAATCTACGACGCTGCTGCTACTGCAAAGGCTATTGAGGGTATTCAGGCAGCAATCAATGGTCTCAATGATACTTATGCAGATCTTGAGACTCAGTTGGCAGACTGCCATGAGCCAGTACAGACTAAGTATCAGAGTGCAATGGGTGCCTTCAAGAAAGCGATTGATGCTGCTCAGGCTGAACTTGAGACGGAGAAGGCAGACAATACTGTTCTTCTCTATGAGGCAAACAACCTGACTTCTGCTCAGAACATCGCTAAAGCTTATCAGAACCTTTCAGCAGACATTGCTAAAGACGAAGCTCCATACGATGTGAATGATGCGAAGTATGCAGAACTCTCTGGTCAGCTGGCTACGCTCACCGCTAATCTTGCTGCTGTTGATGCTACCGCTGCAGCGTATGAGTATCAGCGTACAGGTTCATGGACATATGATGAGGTCGAGTACACGAACTATCGTGAATTAAGAAAAGCTCAGATTACTGCTGCTATTGCTGCAGAGCAGAAGACTATTGACGGCCTCAATGAAAAGGTACAGTTGGATGCTAAATCTGTGGTGAACAAGGGCGGTATTCAGGCTGATATTGACTATCTTGAGAGATATCTTGCCAACCGCAATGCAATTGGTACAAGGAATGCAGTTTTCAGTGTCCTTGACGATGCTAAGGACGAGATGAATGCAAGGGCTTACACTGCAGCTGACCTCACTGAGTTGAAAGATACTTACAACTCACTTATTGCAGTGTATAACAATGCAAGTCTGTATAATAGCGATGCTTATGTCGGCACCGTTAGCAAGGATATCGACGGTAACGTGATTGAGGACGATAAGGGTGTTGCTACGCCTAAGGCTGTTAAGTACATGGAAGAGTATCCTGCTATCATGGCTCGTTTCGCAGAACTTGCTACTGATGTTGCAGAATATGCTAATGACGTGGATCTGAAGAGTTACATGAAGGGTGACGTGAACCACGACCGTAAGGTGAACGTAGCTGACTACTCAGCAGTTCGCAACATTGCTCTTGGCTTCACAGAGGCAGATCCTGCCAGCGCTATCTTCTATGCTGCTGATGTAAACAATGATGGTGAAATCACTGTTGCTGACGTTACAGCTATTGCAAGCTACATCATGAGTGGTAACAAGTACTGGCCAGCAGCTGCTAGCCGTTCAACTCTGAAGAACAGCGATGCTATCTCTGTAGCAATGACTGCTAACAATGGTAAGCAGCAGGTTGTGATTAGCCTGAACAACAAGTTCGAGTACGTAGCTGCTCAGATGGATATCCAGCTGCCCGCAGGTATGAAGCTCGTAGGTGAGAGTCTCACTTCTCGTGCAAACGGACATGAACTCCTCTCTAACGATGTGAATGGAGCACACCGCGTGCTCATCTCTACACTTGCCAACAGTGCATTCCTCAACAACGAAACTGCTCTCGTGGTTCTCGACGTAGAGGTAACTGATGAATACCAGGGTGGTATGATCCAGGTTAACAATGCAATCTTCGCTGACGCTTCTGCTCACGCTTATAAGCTTGCTGATGTTGCTACTGGTGAGACTACAGGTATCGACGCACTTTCAGTTGATGTGAAGAACGCCACTATTTACGACTTCAGCGGTCGCCGCGTATTCAACGTGAAGAAGGGCAACTTCTACATCATCAATGGTAAGAGTGTATTGGTGAAGTAATCAATGAATAATAGTTGAAGGTTGACTGTTGACTGGGCTCAACAATTCAACTCAGCAGTTGACCTTCAACTTTCTATTCTAAAGTACATGAACGTTTTTACAAACTTTATTTCATTCAGTATGAAAAGGAATAACATCATAACGAAAGCCCTATTTCTACTGTTTGCTGTGATGTCTGTCGCGGTAGCGAAGGCAGGTGACAACAAACTGTTTATTGAGGACTTTACTATCATTCCAGGTCAGACTGCGACTATCGCGGTGCAGTTGGATAATGAGGATCCTATATCTTCTTTGCAGTTCGACGTCACGCTGCCTAGTGGTCTGAGTATTTGGAGCGGTCCCACTAAGAACACTGATCGTCTGACAAGAACTAGTCATACGTTGACGATGAACAGCATCGGTGGTAATACACAGCGTTTTGTGATTTTGGAGAACGCTTCAGATCCTGCCAAGTCAGCCATCAAGTTGAACGAGGGCGCATTGTTCACTTTTACAGTCTATGCTTCTACAACCTTCAAGTCAGGTACGATTCTGATTAGAAATATTGAAGGAAGTAACAACACGACTGCGGAAGCAATTCCCGTGCCTCTGGCTGATCAGACAACAAATGTAGTGGCTCGTGTAGCTGACTATAGTCTGAATGTTCATGAGGGAACACTTCGCAAGGGCGAGACCATGGAGGTTGGCTTCTCGCTGGACAATATTGTTCCTATTAATGGTCTGGAGGCTATTGTTGAGCTCCCAGAGGGTATTGAACTGGCTGCTGACGAGGATGGCGAGTATTTCGGCTATACTGATCGTCTTTCAGACAATACCATTATTGGCTACAATCCTGCTAATGGTAAAATCGTTGTCTCATCACTGACAGCTGACGATTTCTATGGAAATGAGGGCCTGCTTTTCACCTTTAAGCTGAAAGCTACTGCCGACTTTGGTAAGGATGCCACAGTGACGGTTAACGTGAAGGATGTGAAGGTAAGTAATGAGGCTAGTGCTTCTTACGATTTGAAGGATCAGGAAGGTATTAGTATCACCATGCTGTCTAATTACTTCACATACGAAGGTGTGGCTTACATCATCGATGCTGAGACTGGTAAGTTCGTTGCTGCCGGTCACGACTGGGGTACCCGTGGTATGGTGAATGAGATTGGTCTTGACCTGACATTCGCTATTGTGCCTGACACTAAGTTTGTGACTATCGACTCTCGCGTGGCCAACAATGCTAACAACCACTTCCTGGGTTCAAATCTTTATATGGACTCTCCCGCTGCTAATTGGGGCTTGCTGGAGCAGGAATTCGGTTTCTACATCACCAATGGTACTCAGTATCTGAGTATTGATGCTGATGACAACCTCGTGCTGAGCGATGATCCTCATCTGTGGATTATTGTTACTGAAGAGGGTGTGAAGGCACAGCGTTTAGAAGAGTTGGCAGCAGCTACTGCTGAGAATCCTATTGACGCAACATGGTTGATCCAGGGTGCTAACTTCAACCGCAACGATGCTCGTAACAGTGCATGGACTATCAGTGAGGACTGCACAAACAAGAACATGAGCGGTGGTAACAATGTGAACAACTGCGCTGAGTCATGGCACTCTACATTTACTATCAGCCAGACCATCGAGGGTGTTCCCAATGGTGTCTATCAGATGACTGCTCAGGGCTTCTGGCGTCAGGATGGTGAGAACGAGGCTCTGCCCGTATTCTTCATCAACGATAAGCAGACCGTATTTCCCGAGAAGGAGGGTACTGAGAATAGCATGACTGATGCTTCTAACTCATTCGCCGAGGGTAAGTACACCATCGAGCCCATCGAGGTGACAGTTACTGATGGTACTATCACACTGGGTGTGAAGAATGAGACAAATACTACTATCTGGTGTATCTGGGATAACTTCCGCCTGACTTATCTGGGTGCTGCAAGTATTGTTGATCCTATCATCGAGGCTGCTAAGACTGCCCTGCAGGACGCTATCACTGCCGCTAAGGCTATTGAGACCGAAGGCAAGAACGGTGGTGACGTACTGGCTGCAGCCATCACAACAGCTGAGACTGCTCTGAACGCTGCTGATGCTACAGTTGAGTCTCTCACCGCTGCTAAGGAAGCTTTGTTACAGGCTAAATCTGTATTCAACAGGGCTAACCTTGAGGAGGGTCTCGTAGAGATTGCTCAGAACCAGGGTAAGGATCTTGATACCTTCACACGCGCTGAGTTAGTAGAGGGTGAGGGCTTTAATACCTATACTGTAAATGGCGATCTGAACATTGCATTCAAGATGGTGAACCTCGATGTGAAGAACTGCGACTATGTAACTATTAAGTTCGCTGAGCCTGTTGCTGCAGGATGGCACCTCGCATTCTGGTCTAACCAAGACTTGGTTGATGTTCCTGCCGGTGCTACTGAGTTCAAGTATGTGTTTGCCGATGATCCCAAGTGCGGTGTTTCTGCAGATGGCGTTCTGCCACAAATCTGCATGATGACCTTCTTCGGTGGTTTCCAGGCACCCCTTGTTGCCAAGGTTGAGGGTATCTACAAACATGTTGTACCCGTTCATACCTGGAACTTCACCAAGTGGAGTGAGGCTACTGTTGCCAATCTGAAGGCCGATGCTGCTGCAAGCAAGGTTGCAGGTTGGAGCGATGTAGAGAAGAAGGCTGATGCCGAAGCTGGTAACGATGCTCCTGCGGCTACTAAGGACAACTGCTTCTGGGCAGTCATTCCTGAGGGTGGCGAACTGACCGCTAACGGTGTTGTTATCGAGGAGCTCAAGGGCTTGCAGTTCGGTACAACCTTCGCAGGTAACCGTTCACTGGCTATCGCTGTGAACTACGCAGTTGCTGATGCTTCTAAGGACTTCGGCCCATACAATGGTCCTGCATACCTCTGGCTGGGTGGTAAGAACTTTGAGTGCTTCACTATCCCCGCTGTCAAGGGTGGTACCACCATCAAGATGGGTGTTGAGTCACACAAGTTGACTGATGCTCGTGGCGTGCAGCTGTTCGCAGGTGAGACTGAGTTGAAGGACGCTGACGGCAATGCAGTTGCTGCT
>Ga0247608_10007071_pt1 | contig 11629 bp, 7 predicted proteins | sample 176DNAGHGlowgp2_FD_193490 | JGI IMG/M metagenome (GOLD analysis project Ga0247608, IMG submission 193490) | Sheep rumen microbial communities from Palmerston North, Manawatu-Wanganui, New Zealand - 1766 DNA GHGlow gp2 | ecosystem: Host-associated > Mammals > Digestive system > Stomach > Rumen ... | reverse complement strand
CTATTAAATTGTTTGCCAAATCAACTACGCCATGCTCAGTGGCAGGCGTACAGCCGTCATGCAGATATCTGCTGCCATATCTTGATAGTGTCAACCGCTGCGGCTACGTCGTGTACGCGCAGTATGCTGGCACCGTTTTGCAAGGCTACGAGGTTGAGGAGCATGGTGCCGTGCAGTGCGCTCTCATCCTGTGCGGTGCATCCCAGCACCATCCATATCATACGCTTGCGGCTGAGTGCTGCCAGCAAAGGCTTTTCGGGGAAAGCCTTGCGCAGTTCGTTCATGTTCCGCAATACGTCATAGTTCCCTGTCAATACTTCCTTGCCGAAGCCAAAGCCAGGGTCGAGTATCACCTTGTCGTGTCCGAGACCATGCAATATGTCTAATTCGCGTCTGAAGTTGCCGATCATCGTGGATATGTCCTTCTGTACAGACATGAGAATGTAGCAGGCACCGGAGCGCGCCACCTCACGAAACATGTCCGGCACGTTGCCGTCTGTCAGACGCTCGTCAAGTTCTACGCCTGTTATGCCGGTCAAGCCGCCTTCGGAAACGTCGTTGATTATCTGCACTCCGAACTCATCGGTAGCCATACGTGCCACCACAGGTCGGTATGTGTCAACACTAAGCACAGCATCGGGCAATTCGCGCCTTACTACCTCGAGTGCGTTGCGCATACGCCGGAGTTCCTCAGCCTCGCTTACCGGCTGTGCGCCAGGTCGGGTGCTGAATGCGCCTATGTCGATAATCTGTCCGCCCTCACGAATAATCTCGCATGCCCTTTTGGCAATCTCGCTCTCGGTTTGTTTGCGGCTGCCCTCATAAAACGAATCAGGAGTACAGTTCAGAATACCCATTGCTATCGGTGTATTATGCGAACTGCACAAACTGCTAAAAAGAGAGTCGTTTTTGTCGTTTTGATGGCTTTGCATAGTGATTTTTCGGGTTTCTGCTACAAAAGTAGCAATAATTTCGCACTTATGCAAACATTTTTTCTTAATTTAATAATACTTTTGTGTGTTTTATCAAAAAAAATAAGTATTTTTGCATCGTAAAATAGGATTTTCATGTCAAAACCACCGTTGACACTAAATGAACAACAGATAATTATGAAGACATTTTTTTACGCCAAAGACCTCGGCGACATCAACGCAGCTATAGCGGAGGCACTGCAGGTTAAGAAAGACCGTTTCGCATTTCAGAACCTTGGCAAGAACAAGACCTTGCTGATGGTTTTCTTCAACAATTCATTGCGCACTCGCCTCTCTACACAGAAGGCTGCTATGAATCTCGGCATGAACGTCATAGTACTTGACGTGAACGCTGGCGCATGGAAACTTGAGACGGAGCGTGGCGTTATAATGGATGGCGACAAGTCTGAGCATTTGCTGGAGGCTATACCTGTCATGGGAAGTTTCTGCGACCTCATCGGCATACGTTCGTTTGCAGGTCTTACCAATCGCGAGTACGACTATGCTGAGACAATAGTAAACCAGTTTGTGCAGTATAGCGGAAAACCTGTCTTCGCCATGGAGACTGCCACCGTGCACCCACTGCAGGCTTTTGCCGACCTCATCACCATCGAGGAACATAAGAAGACAGAACGCGTGAAGGCAGTGCTTACATGGGCTCCTCACTGCCGTGCATTGCCTCAGGCTGTGCCAAACTCATTCGCTGAGTGGATGCTTGCGGCACCAAACGTTGACCTCGTGATTACACATCCTGAAGGGTATGAGCTTGACCCTAAGTTCACCGAGGGCGCAACGATAGAGTACGACCAGCGCAAGGCGTTCGAGGGTGCCGACTTCATATATGCCAAGAACTGGTCATGCCCAGGCGTGACACGTCCTGAGGATTACGGTAAGATACTCGACGACTACAAGAAGTGGAGCCACTGGACCGTTGACGCCGAGCACATGTCATGGACTAATGACGGTAAATTCATGCACTGCCTGCCGGTACGTCGCGGACTCATCGTTACCGACGATGTGATAGAGAGCAAGAACTCACTGGTGATTCCTGAAGCTGCAAACCGTGAAATTTCTGCAGAAGTGGTCATCAAGCGCATGCTTGAAAGTCTGTAAGTGTACGGATTTGAAAATCAGTGTGTTAGAAAGGGCTCTGTAAAAGCTATCAAATTACATTGTAAAAGCTATCAAATTACACTGTAAAAGCTATCGTTTTACATTGTAAAAGCATAGCTTTTGCATTGACAAGGTAAAAATATGTGGAAAGTGGCGAACTGGACTGATAAGATACAGCAGGTGAAAGTTACCCTTGTGATTTCTGCGGTCGTGATAGCCGCAGTGTCACTCGTGGTGAGCCATTACCTTGTCAAAGACCTTGCGAGGGAGGAACGCAACCGCATGGAGATATGGGCAGAGGCTATGCATACGCTCAGTCTTGCTGATGAGGATACGGATCTCAACCTCGTGTTGAAGGTGATAGAGCAGAATAACACCATACCGGTGATAGTGACTGATGCCGCCGGAAACGTACAGACATACCGTAACGTGAGTCTGAGGGCACGTAATGCAGAGGATTCGCTTGCTGTGGCACAACAGAAGGCGGTGTCAATGCGTATGCGGCAACAGGTTATAAAGGTGCAGATAGGAGAGGGCGCCAATGACTATCTGCTGGTATGCTATGACGACTCACTGCTGCTCACCCGACTTGCATACTATCCGTACATACAGCTCGGCGTGGTGATGCTGTTTGTGGTGATTGCCATCTTCGCACTGCTTACGTCGAAAAAAGCAGAGCAGAACAAGGTGTGGGTGGGACTGTCGAAGGAGACTGCACACCAGCTCGGTACGCCTATCTCAAGTCTTATGGCGTGGGCGGAGATGCTGCGTGAGACTTATCCGGAGGATGAACTGATACCGGAGATGGATAAGGATGTGAAGCGACTGCAGCTTATAGCCGACCGCTTCTCCAAGATTGGTTCGGCTCCGGAGCGCCACAATGTGAGGCTGGCGGAAATACTGCAGCACGTGGTGGACTACATGGGCAGACGCACGTCGCATAAGGTAAGCATCACGTCGCACCTTGACGATGAGGATGCCGAGGTTCTCGTGAACCCTCAGCTGTTTGAATGGGTGTTTGAGAATCTCTGCAAGAATGCGGTGGATGCCATGGCTGGTTCAGGCAGCATCACTATCAGCGCACAGGCCATAGGCAACAGGATAAACATAGATGTGTCGGATACAGGTAAGGGCATTGAACGCAAGAATATAAAGAATGTCTTTCGGCCAGGCTATACGACCAAGAAACGTGGATGGGGACTCGGGCTCTCGCTTGCGCGCCGTATAATAGAGGAATACCACCACGGTAAGATATATGTGCTGCGCTCTGTAGTAGGTTCTGGAACCACCTTCCGTATAGAGGTGGAAAAGGCACAGTGATATAATATGTGGATTTAAAGTAATATAAACAAAATGTCAACAATAATATACCCATCACCCATATTCGGACCGGTGCACAGTCGCCGCTTAGGCGTTTCGCTGGGTGTGAACCTTATGCCCGGCGACGGAAAGGTGTGCTCCTTCGACTGCATATACTGCGAATGTGGATTCAACGCAGACTACCGTCCGAAGGAAAAGCGGCCTACCAGGGAAGAGGTGCGCGGTGCACTCGCATCGGTGCTGAAGCAACGCCATGCTGCGGGCGAGCCGCTTGACGTGATTACGTTTGCAGGGAACGGTGAGCCTACGGGGCATCCTGACTTTGCAGGGATAATCGACGATACAGTAGAGCTGCGCAATGAGTATTTCCCTGAGGCGAAGGTCTCGGTGCTGAGCAATGCTACATATATATATAAGGAGGAAGTGCGCAATGCGTTGCTGAAGGTGGACAACAATATCCTGAAACTTGATACCGTGTGCGATGACTATATACAAAAGGTTGACCGTCCGGTATCGCCTCGCTATAAGGTTGCCGACGTGGTGGCGGACCTGCGAAAGTTCAATGGCAAGGTAATCATACAGACGATGTTCATGGAAGGCGAGTATGATGGAAAGTCCGTATCTAACACCAGTGATGCCTATGTGCAGCCGTGGCTCGAAGCCGTCAAGGAGATTGCACCGTCGCAGGTGATGATATACACCATAGACCGCGAGACACCGGCACATAACCTGCGCAAGGCATCACGCGAAACACTCGATGGCATCAGGGAGATGGTAGAGGCGGCAGGCATTGACTGTACGGCAAGTTACTAAGAAACAAAACACTAACAAACCTATAATAATGAAGAAACTGACAATTATCACTTTGTTGTGCTGCACCATGCTGGGTGCAAGTGCACAGTCTCCGCTTACGCTTGCAAAGCGTGCCAACGATTATTTTATGGCAAAGTGGAGTGATCCTACTGCACCGACAAATGCAAAAAAACTGCGTCCAAGTAACTTGTGGACACGTGGCGTGTATTATGAAGGACTGATGGCGCTTAACGAGGCAGAGCCGGAGGCAAGGTACATGGAGTATGTGGATACATGGGGAAAGTTCCATAAGTGGGGACCATATAGCGGTAAGCCTACTACAGTGGATGCTGATCACCAATGTTGCGCGCAGACATATTTCATGCGCTACGAACAGGTAGGTGGCGAAGAGAAACTCGCCAAGATGCGCGAGAACTTCGATAACCAGATAGAGGCTGGTAGCGTGGAGTGCTGGTTCTGGATAGATGCCATACAGATGGCTATGCCTGCGTATGCCATGCTGACGAAGATTACCGGCGACAGAAAATACCTGGATTATGCGATGAAATCGTACAAATGGACCCGTAACGAGTGCGGAGGCGGCCTGTTCAACGAACCGGAAGGTTTGTGGTGGCGTGATAAGAATTTCGTGGCGCCATATAAGGAGAACGATGGCAAGAACTGCTATTGGAGCCGTGGAAATGGTTGGGTGTATGCAGCACTCGTAAGGGTGATGTCAACAATGTCGCCAAAGGACCCTTACTATAAAACTCTGAATAAAGACTATCTCGCAATGACAAAGGCCCTCCTAGCATTGCAGCGTGAGGACGGATTCTGGAATGCAAGCCTTGCCTCACAGGATTTTGCCGGTCCGGAACTCTCAGGTACGGCTTTGTTCCTTTATGGAATGTCATGGGGTATGAACAATAAGCTGCTGAAGGGTAAGCAATACAAGTCTGCCGTAGATAAGGCATGGCAGGCATGCGCGTCATGCGTGCATAACGATGGTTTCCTCGGCTATGTTCAGGGTTCTGGCGATCGCCCTGCATCTTCGCAGCCATGTACGTATTACCGCGAACCTGATTTTGATGATTACGGCCTCGGCTGTTTCCTGTTGGGAGCAACAGAGTATGCGAAGGTCAAGTAAGATTGCAAAGCAAGAAGTGTTGCATGGCATCGAACATAAGGACGGGGGAATATAGTCAACTCTCCCGTCCCTATGCTTTTTTTTTAGGTGGGAATTAATAGGATCTACATGTATATTTTCCTTAATTTTTACTCCTTTTGCTCTGCATATACTTCCCTGAGAATGTCATGCTAAATACGCTGTTTCGCGTGTTTTTTTCAAGAAATCAAGGGAAATAGGGGGTAAAAACAGCCCATTTTGGGGGTATTAGTGATTTTTAACAATTTCCTTAAAGCATGTTTTCTTTTTTTTAGTTATCTTTGCACAACATTCCGAAATAAGGTTTGTTTGTCCTATCAATACTGACATCCTTTACTATGTAATCAACATCAATGCAAATTAACATCAATTATTTATACTAATCAAATTATCTAACTATGTCTGAAAAAATGAACAACGTTCGCTGTGCGCTCGTTGCAATGTTGATGCTTTTTTGTGCATCCGTGCAGGCGCAGACAGTAACAGGAAACGTTAAGGACAGCATGGGTGAGCCGGTTATCGGTGCTACCGTCATGGAGAAGGGTACTCAGAACGGTACCGTAACCGATTTTGACGGTAACTTCACCATCAAGATGTCCTCAGCGTCGCATGACTTGCAGATTTCATACGTAGGTATGAAGCCAGCAAGCGTAAAGGTAGGTGGCAAAACCTCAGTCAACGTGGTCCTCGAGGACGACGCTACAACTCTGAATGAGGTCGTTGCCATAGGTTACACATCTAAGGCTCGTAAGGACCTTACTGGTTCTGTGGGTTCTGTCTCTGGTGCAAAGCTTGCAGCTGTTCCAGTGTCTTCTGCTTCTGAAGCCCTGGCAGGTAAGATTGCCGGTGTGCAGGTAACCTCAGTCGATGGTCAGCCTGGTGCCGACATCAACATCCGCGTGCGTGGTGCTACGTCTGTGACACAGTCTAACGAGCCTCTCTACATCGTTGATGGTTTCCAGCAGTCAAACATCAACGACATTCCGCCATCTGACATTGCGTCTATCGACGTATTGAAGGATGCATCACTCACTGCCATCTATGGTGCGAAGGGTGGTAACGGCGTTATCGTGGTGACCACCAAGTCAGCACAGGCTGGTAAGGTTAAGGTCAGCTTCAACGGTCGTCTGACATGGTCACACATCACTAAGCAGCTCGATTTAATGAACACTGGTGACTTTGTTAATTATCAGTATGATCGTGCTGCTGCCAATGGTACTCGTTCTTCATGGGCTAAGTCTTTCCGTGGTAATTTTGGTAACCCTCTTGACAACGACAAGTACTATGCTCAGCCTACCAATGATTGGCAGGATGAGGTAATGGGTAACACTCCAATGTCTTATCAGGGCAACGTCACCATCGGTGGCGGTAACGAGACTACCAAGTTCAACCTCTCACTCAACCAGTCAGAGGATAAGGGTATCATCCTTGGTTCAGGCGTTCGCCGTACTAACATCAACCTCAAGTTGAACACCAAGCTTCACAAGAACGTAGATTTTACCTATAATCCTAAGATGACATACCGTCGTGACGAGGGTGCAGGTGGTGAAAACGTAGGTACAGGTGGTATCATTGATGTGTTACGCTACCGTCCTACAGCAGGTCTTCGCTCATGGGGTTCTTATCATGAGGCAGAGGATGCAGACGAGGCCGCTAATTTTATGCTGACAAACCCTGTCAACGATATCGCCACTAACACTCAGAAGAAGCACTCTTACACCATCAACAACCAGTTCTCTATAAAGTGGACTCCTATCAAGGGACTCATGCTCCGTTCAGAGGGTAACTATAATATAAGCTTCCGCGACTCCAAGCGTTTCTATGGCTACATGACAACAGTTGGTCAGAAGTCTTATAATAAGGGACAGCCTGTTGCTACCATCACGAAGCGTACAGCTCAATCTTACACTTGGACGAACACTGCTTCATATGACATGAGCATCAACGATGTTCACAACCTTTATTTCCTCCTCGGTCAGGAAATCTATAATTCATGGTATGAGGAGTCTGCACAGACAAACAATCTGTTCTCTCGTGAGATTTCTGCTGATCAGGCATTCAATAACATGTCTCTCGGTACTCCATACGAGTCAACTTCTGTTCTCTCTACTGCAAATCGTACCGCTTCATTCTTCGGTCAGGTATCTTACAACTACGATCACAAGTACCTCATCTCTGCTACACTGCGTGGTGACGGTTCTACCAAGTTTGCTCCTGGTAACCAGTGGGGTTGGTTCCCATCAGTATCTGGTGCATGGGTAGTAAACAAGGAGAAGTTCCTTGCTGACGTTAAGTGGATTGACCAGTTGAAGCTCCGCGTAGCCTTCGGTCTTGCAGGTAACAACAACATCTCTGACGACCTTTGGCGTTATCTCTATGTTACCAACCGTACTGGTGGTCCATCATGGGGTGAGAATCAGCAGAACTACTACTCTACTCCAAGTACATATCCTAACGAGGGTATTAAGTGGGAGACAACCATCACACGTAATATCGCTGCCGATATCACACTCTTTGGTGGTCGCTTGAACATCACTCCTGAGGTTTACGTAAATACCACACGTGACCTCCTCTACAACTCTATCATCTCTTCTACCTCTGGTTACACCAAGCAGATGCAGAACATTGGTAAGGTGCAGAACAAGGGTGTTGAGCTTACTATCAATGGTGATATCCTCCGTGGTAAGGACTATGTTCTTTCAGGAAACTTCACCCTCGGCCACAACAAGATGACTATCAAGCAGCTCAATTCTACTGACAACGTGCTCTACGAAAACAGCAGTCGCTGGTCTTCTGCACAGGGCAACGACTATAAACTTGAAGTAGGTGGCGAACTTGGATTGCTCTATGGATATGTATATGATGGCCTCTATTCACTCGACGAGTTTAACTTTAACTCTTCAAATGCTGCAGAGCCAAAGGAGGGTACTGTAATCATGAGTACCGACGTATTCGGTTCTTCAAACTCTGGTGAGCCTACACTTCCTGGTAAGATGAAGATGAAGGATCTCAACGGTGATGGCATCATCAACGAGAACGATAAGACTGTTATCGGTAATACCAACCCAACCGTACAAGGTGGTTTTGGATTCTCAGGTCAGTATAAGAACTGGGACTTCAACATGAACTTCACATACATGCTTGGCTTTGACGTTTACAACGCAACAGCATATGCTCTGTCAAGTTCTACAACTTCACAGTACGACTTCTTCAATGTGCTGTCTAAGTACACAAATCGTTGGCGCTACACAGATCCAACAACAGGTGAGTGTATGTACAAGAATACATACTCTGATAATGCTTTGGCACAGTATTTAGCACTTAATGCCAACGCAACGAACTGGAACCCTGCTGATGTAACGAACAAACAGGTTATTTCTTACTTCGTAGAGAACGGCTCTTTCCTTCGTTGTACCGACATTACCATCGGTTACACGCTGCCTAAGAATGTTGTCAAGAAACTCTGCCTCAGCAAGGTACGTGCTTACGTTTCTGTTGGTAACCTCTTCACTCTCACCGGTTACTCAGGTTACGATCCAGAGGTTGACGTACAGTCAGGTCTCACACCTTCTATGGACTACAACCGCTATCCACGTGCGCGTTCTTGGTCTTTCGGAGTCAACGTAGACTTCTAAATGCATATAACGTACATACAATTATTTATAATTAATAAGTAAATTATGAACATAAGAAATATATTAATCAGTGGACTTGGTGCTATGGCTTTGACCGCCTGCAACGACTTCCTCGATGTAGAAGCGCCTTCAAAGCAGACCGTTGATGCAGTCTTTGGCTCCTCACAGGAGGTCAATTCGGCTCTCAACGGTGTCTATGCCAAGGTTATGGTAAACGATGCCTTCGGCAATGCCCTCTACAACACTGTTATGCTGAATAGCGATGTGGACTTCACTGCAAACTCAAACGAGAATGCACAGTCCAACACTCCTCGTCGCTTCGATGTTACCTCCAGTGGCTCTGCCGTAAGCAAGCTCTGGACGGCACTCTATGATGGAGTGGAGTCTGCCAATGAGTTTATATACAACTTGGAGAATAGCCCTATCTATTCTAAGGAGTCTAATATCTCAACAGTTGTTGACGAATTTGGTAATGAAACACAGGTATCAACACCTGTTGTTAACGAATACACACAGATGATTGGTGAGGCAAAGATGATGCGTGCCATGTTCTATCATGAGCTTCTCTCATACTGGGGAGACGTACCATTCACCTTAAAGCCTACTAGTGTGACTGGAGATTTTGCTCCTGCTATCGTTGATCGTCAGACTATCAGTGATGCCCTTATCGCTGATCTTAGAGAAGCAGCAGAGTATATGTACTCTGACAAGAACATTTCTGATGCTCCAGAGCGCATTTCTAAGGAGGCTGTGTATGCTATGATAGCACGTCTCGCATTGCAGGCTGGTGGATACTCACTCAGCCACGATGCAAATGACACAAAGGGTTATTACATGAAGCGTCCTGATAACTATAAGGACTATTATCAGGTTGCACTTGATTACACAGACAAGATTATTGCTGACGGTGGACATAGTCTTACAAAAACTTTCCCTGCAGTATTCACTGACGAGTGCTCATATATTGCCAATACAGGTGATGATGTAATTTGGGAAATCCCTTACGGCAAGAACGACACAGGTAACTGGGGTTACTATCAGGGTCCAACATGTACTTCTAGTAGCGGTGAGACATCATACAGTGCATGGGGTGAGACATCTGGCTCTGTACGCACCACAGCTTTCTACATGTATGACTTTGAGGAAGGTGACGTGCGCCGTGACTATACATGCGGACTGTGGTACTACTCAGCAACAGGTCTCCCAACACTGCGCTACGACTATGCTATGCACAACAACAAATGGTCTAAGCTTTGGTCTTCTTCAGCACAGGGTAAGGAATCAACAGGTTCTACTGGTATCAACTTCGCATACATACGCTATGCTGACGTATTGCTGATGAATGCTGAGGCTGCTAACGAACTTGATGATCCAGATAAGGCTAAGGAGGATCTCCGCACTGTACGTGAGCGTGCTTTTAGAAATAGTGCGAACACTGATGCCATTACAAAGTATGATGGTGTTGAATCCAAGGATGAACTGCTTGATGCTATCCTTGACGAGCGTAAGTTCGAGTTCGCCGGCGAAAACATGCGTTGGAAGGACCTCGTACGTAACAATAAGTACTCAGAGACAATCTACTGGACATTCTTGAAGTACTACTCTGTAGGTGCAGAAGGTGCTGGATGGAGCGACTATTATGAAGAGATTAACGAGGCTACAGGCAAGGATTATTCTTCTATTCTCCCGAATAACATCTATGCTATCTATGTCAAGAACCCTGGTGATGGTTCACTCTTTGTCAATAATACACTGCCTGTGCTCTATATAATAGATCCTTATGGCAAGGCTGAAGATCCTACAGCAACAACTGTAGATAAGTATATTGCCAACAATCAGTTGCCGTACACAGCTCTGACAGCAAAGGATATCACTGGCAGCGAGACCGATGCTGCAAAGCTTGCATGGACAACAGCGAAGGTATTCTCTAGTTCATGGGGTAGTGACAGTGGTATCAAAGCGCAGTGTCTCTATTCATTCTATGGATATATCCGCGGTGGTATCCGTGATGGTGAGATAGACCTCGTGTATGGAGCTGAAGATGTAAGGACAATTGATCCTTTCCATATTAACGTCAATGAGCTGCCTGCAGTACGCTATCTATTGCCATTGCCTAATGAGGCTCTGCAGCGCGGTGGATACACTCAATACTATGGTTATTAATACAGGACTTTGCGAAATTTAATAAAGCAAATAAATATATGAAAAAGATTATTATATATTCGCTCATGTTACTTACATCTGTGGGATTCTACTCTTGTAGTGACAAAGACGAAAATTTCGGTGCCGATGTAAACCGTGAGTTCATGCCTATGTTCCGCTGCGACAACAACACCGGCAAGGGAAGCACTGATCCCTATAACTGCCATACAATAGCGCCTAACTCCGCATACCTCTGCTGGTATACCGTTGATAATTGCGTTGGCTACGAGATACGGTGGGGTATTCTTGCTGGTAGTCAAGGTGAGGCCGCATGGCAGCGTGTCATTGATGCTGGAACGGTAGGTGACACAGTCGTTACTGATCCAAACCAATACACACTCACCGTCAAGCACCTGCAGTATGGCTCTACATATAGTTTCGCCATACGTGCCCTGCACTCTTTCTCAAAGGATGAGAAAGGTGAATACAAC
>Ga0247608_10007066_pt1 | contig 11633 bp, 7 predicted proteins | sample 176DNAGHGlowgp2_FD_193490 | JGI IMG/M metagenome (GOLD analysis project Ga0247608, IMG submission 193490) | Sheep rumen microbial communities from Palmerston North, Manawatu-Wanganui, New Zealand - 1766 DNA GHGlow gp2 | ecosystem: Host-associated > Mammals > Digestive system > Stomach > Rumen ... | reverse complement strand
ACGCCGCCAGCAGGTTCCCACCAGCTATCTGACGCCGGGCCAAAGCTCTGCCACGGTGCAGTTTGTGGTGTTCCCATCGTTCATCGGCTGCAAGCAGCTCAACTCGCCGCTCTATCAGGCACGCCCGCTTTACGCCATCTACAACAACACCAGCCATCATGCGCTGCGTGTCACCCTGACCCGCAACTACCATGAGAGCCGCGAAGACCTGGAGGTGGAGGAAGTGATGGACGAACAGGGCAACACGCTCCCCAAGTCGTCTATCGACCTGGTTCTCCAGTCCATCACTGACGATGGTAAGTACTGGCTTGACAAGGGTGAGTTTGAACTCTCGGTAAAATAAACGTATCATCATTAAAAAGACATCCATGATAGAGACCATCAATAGCCAGATCAGCGTCATCAATGACGCACTGGCCTGGATAAAGAAGAACAAGAACGAGCATTACGAACAGCGCTTCATGCAGCTGGTGGAGTGCCGTAAGGAACTGAAGAAGATCAGGAATGCCGAAGAGAACAATCCAGGTATTGCCGCCTTTGGCAAGAGCCAGGTGGGCAAGTCCTACCTCATCAGCTGTTTGTTGCAAGACAACGGCAAGCCATTCATGGTCAAGGCGGGCAGTGACACCTATAACTTTGTCTTCGACATCAATCCTCCCAGCGAGGAAGGCGGCGGACGCGAGTCAACAGGCGTGGTGAGCCGTTTCTCGTCGTTCAAGCGCCACCCTGAAGCCTACAACCAAGACCTGCCCGTGCTGGTGAACACGTTCTCACTGACCGACATCATCATCATCCTTTCCGACAGCTACTTCAATGACTTTGCCAACTACACCACCATGAGTGAGAAAGACATTGACCAGCTTTGTAGCCGTCTGGCCGATGAATACATGGGCAAGCAGTCGGTCAGCAATGCCGTCATCAGCCCCGACGACATCCTGTATATGAATGACTACTTCGCCAAGCATATCAACAATGCCCAGGCGTTCAACAACTCGTCCTTCTTCACCAAGCTGGCCCTTATCATCGACAAGATTCCCTCGTCTGAGTATGGTGCCATCTTTGCCAACCTCTGGCATCAGGATGCCAACATCACCCGCATCTACAACTGCATCTTCAACATCCTGAAGACCTTTGACTTTGCCCGCTACATCTACTTGCCCATTGGCGCCGTGCTGCACAAAGGCGTCCGCGAGAACACCATTATGAGCGTGCAGTGCCTGAAGCAGCTGTTTGAAGCCAATACTGAATACCTCACTGACGCGTATATCCGTACCGGAGACGGCAACTATGTGAAGCGTGCCTCCAACATGCCCAAGAGTGCCATCTGTGCCATCTGCTCCGAGGTGGTGTTCAAGATTGAAGACAGCTTCCTGTCGAGCAAGAGCCGCTATGACTTCTCTCACATCAGCAACGATGTGGCTCCACGCCTGAACCACAATGACGTTGAGATGCAGATGCTTCGCGACAACGACCTGCTCGACTTCCCTGGCGCGCGCTCGCGCGAACAGGAGAATGTTGAGAAGCTGTGCGAAGACTCAGTCCTGCTCAACTGCTTCCTCCGTGGCAAGGTGGCCTACCTCTTCAACAAATACAACGAAGAGATGGGCATCAATATCCTTCTCTACTGCCATCACAACAAGGACAATGACGTGACCGGCCTTTACAAGCTGCTTGAAGAGTGGGTGAATAACTATGTGGGCAGTACGCCTGAAGCCCGCCGCCGCAAGCTTGAAGCCACCAAGGTCTCTCCCCTGTTCTACATTGGCACCATGTTCAACCTCGACATGTCGCTTGGCGTTGGCTCTACAGTGTCCGAGCAAGCCATTGACCAGCGCTGGGTGGGCCGTCTTGACACGGTTATGAACAAGCAGTGCTTCCATCGTGACACCGTCGACTGGATGCGAAGCTGGACGCGCGAGGGCGAGGACTTCAAGAACAGCTACATGCTGCGTGACTATAAGTTCTCCGGTCCCAAGTCTGGCCTTTACAGAGGCTTCGAGGAGACCCACCGCGAGCAGGAGATGATTATGTCGGAAGACTACTACCAGATGATGCGCAAGACCTTTGTCGAGAACGACTACGTCAAACAGTTCTTTGCTGACCCAGCCCTGTCATGGGATGTGGCAGCCTCGATGAACAACGACGGCGCCCTCTACATCATGGAGAACCTGAACGAGGTTGCCTCGCGCATGGGAACTGCACGCGAGAAGCAGTTCGAGGAGATGATAGGCAAGACCACAAGCCGCGTTTACGACATTATGAAGGAATACTACGTGTCGGACGACGTGGATGAGATTCTCCAGGAGAACATTCGCAAGGCCAACGCCATCATCCGCGAGATGGACTTCACCTGCAACGAGGACAACTACTTCTTCGGTCATCTGCTGCAGGCCCTGCAGATTACCGAGACCCGCTGTCTGCAGATGGTGCACTACATGATTCAAAGCGGCGAGCTGGGCGAGAAGAACAACAACTTCGCCGACTACGAGATTATCCTGAAGCGGTGCCACGACTTCAAGGGATGTAGCAGTTTCGACGACTGCTGGCAGCGCCTCATCATGTTCTATGGCATGCGCAACCGGGAAGAAGCCGAGAGCTACCTCGCTGGGCGCTCCGTTGACTATAACATGCTCTTCTCCAAGACCTTCAAGAAGAAGCTCAACTCGTCTGTCATTGCCGACTACGTCTACAACCAGTGGCAGAAGGACATCAAGTCAGTGGACTTTATGAACCAGATTCTGACCAACCAGCGTTTCGACAGCGTGGTGATGTCCACACTGCTTGATGACATCGCCTATACCAGCAACTACCTGAAGCTGAACGACCTGATGGCTGAAGCCATTGCCGAGTATGTGAACATCATCAACATCTACACCATCAACGAGAGCCTGGTGGCTGACATCCTGTCGAGCACCATCAACCACTTCGTCATCAACCTTGGCTATGAGTTGCTGTCGGCCGACGACCGCGCCAATGCCCACAAGGTGGCCACGCAGTACCAGCTGCCCATCTTCGACTACATTGAGAAGCAGCACACCTCATCATTCGAGGAGGAAGAGCTGACGGCCCTGTTCGATGACCTGACCGACAACCCGAAGGCCATGACCGTTTCCTTCGAGGACAACTACTACTCATGGCTGGAATACATGTACGTGTCGTTCATCGCACACCTTGATGTGCCCGACTATGACAAGGAGGCCAACCGCAAGTTATCTGAAATCATCAACAATATCCATCAATAAGAAATGAAAAAAATCTATTTTGGTTCAAACGAGGCCCCCTCAGGCGGGAACGAGCCTTTCTGGCAGCCTTGGGGCATGGGAGGATGGTTACTGCGCCTGTTAGGCTTCCTCATCCTGCTCTTTATCCTTGGCGTGTTGCTGAGCCTGTTCAAGAACCCGCGCAGCAATGACGAGACAGCCAATGCCGAAGTGCCAGACCCCATCATCAACCCCGTAACGCCGGACCCAGGCAGGGTGCCGCTCCCTGGTGACGTAAATTTTCCGCATGACATTCAGAACCCAGGCCGCAATCTGCCGCAGCCTGGTGACAACAACATTCCTCCCTACGATGATGACGACATCACCAGCGACGATGGGAGGCAGGTCGTCGGCGACCGTCTGAATGTCATCCTTGATGCAGCCGACGACCAGACGTTCAACAAGTGGGCCGACGAGTTCAAGGCACTCTACCCCGGCGAAGAATACAAAGTAGTTTACTACGACCGCATGACTCAGTTGCTGCAGATACAGATACCCAGCAGCGAGCGCGAGCAGATTATGCAGGCGTTACCCACGCAGATTACCGACATCTCCTTCTACGTCTTCCCCGAAGGGCTGATGGGCAACCTGTACCAGCCCAACGACCTTGTCTTTGAACATCCTGAGACCAACTGGTACTTTGCCCCCATCCAGGCCTACGAGGCATGGGAGATTACCAAGGGCAGCCCTGACGTCATCGTTGCCATCTGCGACAGCTACTTCGACCTGAACCACGATGACCTGAACAGTGACCGCATCGTCAAGCCGTACAGCGTTGTCCGGCGCAACAGCAACGTCAAGCCCGCCAGCGACTGCGACGAGGTGTCGTTCCTGCATGGCTCCATGGTGGCCTCACAGGCCCTGGGCAACATGGACAACCAGCGCGGCACTGCCGGCATTGCACCTGGGTGCAAGTTCATGCCCGTCAGCCTGGGTCACATGATGACGTCACTCACCGTCCTGCAGGGACTGCTCTATGCCATCTACCAGGGTGCCAGCGTGGTCAACCTCTCAGTTGGCGACCAGTTCACCGACGAGGTGATGCAGCTGGGCGTGGAAGACCAGATAGCGCTCAGCCGGCAAATCAGCCTGGAAGAACAGGCTGTGTGGGACTACGTAGCCGAGCTGGCACGCGAGCGTAACGTCACCATCGTGTGGGCAGCAGGCAATGAGAACGTGTTCACGGGCCTCGACGCCAGCAAGCGCGGCAATGCCACCATCAAGGTGTCGGCCGTTGACACCGAACTGCACAAGGCCGACTTCAGCAACTTCGGCAACTTCGCCCAATATGGCATCATGGAGTCGACCATCTCAGCGCCCGGCGTCAACATCATTGGCGCCAAGCCCTACAACACTTATGACATCGGTCCCGGCACCAGTTTCGCCGCTCCCATTGTGACAGGCGCCGTCGCCCTGATGAAGAGCATCGACCCGACGCTCTCCACGGCTGAGATTATCGAGATTCTGCAGGAGACAGGCAAGCCCATCGAGGGCGATGCCACCATTGGAAAGCTCATACAGATTAAGGATGCGCTGATGAAGGTGAAAAACAATTTTGCCGACTTCGACGACATCATGGCCGACCATGAGAAGTTCGTGGGTCTGTGGCGCAGCACCACACTGCTTGAGATTACCACCGACGGACAGCCAACGGGCAAGAAGTGCCGCAGCTACTACGACATCACCAGCACGGCCGGCGGCACGTCCATCATCTATGCCACTGACACCCAGAAAGACTACTCCACCTCGCTCTCCATTGAATGGAAGCCTAACGAGATAGTGATGACTGAAGCCGGCACCAAGACCAATCCCACTGACGACACCTACCGTTTCGTTCCGCTGACACTGGTCTGCTCGCCTGACTCCGCCAGCCTGTTGAGGTGCGTAGCCACTGACGGCAATGGCACCAGCACCACCATCTATCTGCGCAAAGTGACTCACAGGCAAGACTGATTATACCTATTTTCATCAAAATATGGCAAGCAACAACGAAAAAGGAAAGATTACCATAGCCAACGTCATCGCGGTGTTCGGCATTGTGCTGCTCACAGCCCTGCTCTTCCTGGGGTTCCTCTATACTGGCGACACGCCGGGCATCAGCATCCTCAAGGGCTGTGGCCTGGGCTGTGTCTTCGCCCTACTGCTATGGCTGATGATGACGGCCAAGTCGAAGACCAACCTTGAGGACAAGGGCAAGTGGCTCATCACTGAATATACGGCCCTCGCACTCTACATCGCCCTGGCCGTGCTGAGCTTCCAGTGGATGACGCCTTTTGTCAACGTCTATACCGCCAAGGACGACATCAAGGACGCTGTCCGCAACGACATCGAAGCCATCAACACGGCCATCGACGACTTCAAGAACACCGAGCGTCCCAAGATGCTTGAGCTTTGCAACAATCTCAAGACGGCCCTCAGGGAGGAGCGCATGGATGCCTCGGTCGAGGGGCTGCTCTGCCACTTGCTTGGCGAATCCAGTCTCGACGACGTCTATGCGAGCACCATCGACAGCAGCATCTACGAGCTTTACGCCGACTCCATTGCCAATGTCAGCGAGGCTAACGGATGGGACATTGAGCTCAGCGACTGCGAGAAGGAAATCAGACGCTGGAACATCCTGCGCCTGCCCCAGCTCATCAAGAAGGTCAGCGACCTCAGCGCCGACATCACGGAGCAACTCAACGACTTTGCCAGGCGCATCCCCCACTATGCCGTCCACGACAACCCCGACGTGCACATGTTCTTTGCCGAGCAGCAGGCTGCCGACACCTACGAGGCCGAGGTGACCACGCCCGCCATGATGCAGAAGCTCAATTCCTCACCCTGGGGTTATGGCGCCTGTGTCCTCATCCACCTGCTCATCCTGTTCAACTATCTGGTGACTCGACGCAGCAGCAAGATTCGTAACCTTAAGAAAAACGAAACTGCCATGAATGGCGGTAGAATGTTAAACTCCGACTATTAAGATATGGTTTTAAGTCAGAAACAAATCGACGACCTGAACAAGGTATCCAACAAGCTCCCCCTTCAACGGCTCATCAACTATGCCAAGGACGGCACCATCACCGAGGCCGTACTCAGTCAGCTCAGCGAAATGAGTGCCGAGCGCCGTGCACAGCTGTTAGCCATCATCAAAGCTCCCAAGCCCGATGCTCAGGAGCAGCAGGAGTGGAGCGCCATCATGCCACGGCTGAAGCAGAAAGACGAAGCCCTGAAGCAGCTGCTCGACGCGTATGTCAGCCATTGGGAGGCTTCCATGCCGTTAGGCAACCATGTGGACGAGGCCAAGAAAGTCATTGCTGAGATAGACTCCCTTCTGGAGGACAATGCGTGGGACGAGCTTGACAAGAACGACAGCGAGGCGCTCGCTGCCTACCTGCGCAGGTATCCTGCCACCAGCCACAAGGCTGAGATTGACAACTACCTGTGGGCCACGGTCGAAGCCAAGGAGAGCGAAGCAGACCGTAAGCCAGCCGCACGTCTCTATCTCCAGCTGTTCCCTGAGGGCATGTATCAGCAGGAGGCCAGGAGCATCATCACACCCGGTGGCGGTGGCAGCACTCCCGGTGGCGGCAATGTGCACGTTGGCGGAGGCAGCGTCGCCCTGGGCAACATCCCCCCGGTCATCAGCCAGCTTAAGCTCGTAGAGACCTGGGACTGGATGGCCGCCAATCCCTACGACGCCAACTACGACGCTGCCAGCCGGCATTTTGCCAACCTGAAGCAGAAGGAGCTGCAAACCATGCGCGAACAGCTGTCTGCCTATTCGCCTGACCAGGTGTTCTACCTCATAGAGAAGGGCATCTTCACCAAGGAGGAGCTGATTGCCGAAGGACTGGCCACCCCCGAGTCGCTCAAGATTCTTGAGGAGCGTGACGACATCATCGATTCGCTGCCTGACATCAACCTGGAGATAGCCAAGTGCCGCAAGGAGTGTGCTGAGGACCACACCGACGTGTTCCTCTTCGGCATCCCCTCCACTGGCAAGACCTGCATACTCATGGGTCTCATCGGCTCACCCAACATGAATATAAATACTGTACGCGCGGGAGGCCCTTATGCCTGCGTGCTGGAGCAGTTCCTCGATGCGGGTCTCACCATCGGCCAGACGCCGAAGGACTTCGTGGCCACCATCGAAGCTGAGATACAGGACGGCAAGGACAAGCACCTCATCAACCTTGTGGAGATGGCCGGCGAGGACTTCGCCTTCAAGATTGCCGACAACGAGGAGGGCGTAATCTCCTTCGAAGACATGGGAGCCGGTGCCACCAAGCTGCTGTGCAACAACAACCGCAAGTCGTTCTTCATCATCGTCGACCCCACGGCCAAGCGCGTGGCATTCAACCACCTTGTGAACGAGACCGATGCCGAAGGCAATGTGCGCACCTTCCTCGTACGCCGGAATGTCAACCAGAAAATCATCCTCCACCGTCTCGTCGACCTGCTGGCGCAGCCTGAGAACAAGAAGATTCTGAAGAACGTTGACTCCATCAGCATCGTCATCTCGAAGGCCGACCTTCTGGGCAGCGGCGAGGAGCGTGAGGACGAAGCCTACAACCGCTTCATGGACCAGCACAAGAACATCATTGGTCCTCTGGTCAACCTCTGCCGCGAGAATGGCATCAACGCCAACACCAACGGACAGCCCATGCTCTACACCTTCAGCCTGGGACGTTTCTACGTGGGTGGCGTCTACCAGTATGACCCCACTGATGCCAACAAGCTCATCGAGGTGCTCAAGGGCAGCACCGAAATCACCAAGAAGGGCAACTTCAGCGGCAAGTTCAAAGACATCTTCAACTAATCAACCCGACAGAATGCTCACTATTCAATGGTAAGCTGACCCATGGACAACAAAATATCATTAGCCATCTTCGGCAACCAGAACAGCAACAGTGGCTTCCAGCCGCTCTACTGGATTAACAATCCACCTGAGCAGCTGGAGAACCTGGTGCCGCCGGGCATGGACGAGAATCCATACTTCTTCACGCTCCAAGTGCTGCCCAGTCACACCCAGTACACACTCATCCAGAACAGGGTGAGCAGCTACATGTCGTCGCGTGCGGGTGTCTTGAAGATGGCCATCGCCATACCCAAGGGCTATTGCATCAGCGGCGGCATCAGCCCCATGCAGGTGCTGCTCCAGGTGCGCGAGAAGTTCATCGAGACGTGCATGACCCTGCGCGACTCACATGCTGAGGCATACAACTTCAAGGAGAAGCTGCCGCCACCCGACGATTTCGTCAACATCGTCGACAGCTACCACCTCGCCATCACGCCAAAGCCACACCTGCCCATGAGCGGCACTGAAGAGGCCCTGATGCTTCTCGACGATGAAGCCATCGCGCTGCTCTTCACCAGTCCGCACCATCCTGAGTTCCACCCGTTCAAGAGCATCGTCATAGCCAACAAAGGCAATGTGGCTGCTTACAAGACGCAGCTCAAAGGCATCATCGGCACTGCCGGCGAGGAGGCGCTGCCGGGCGACGACTCCCCTACCCTGGTCAACAAGAACATTCCCTCGGTGCCACAGTCAGGCAAGAAGTTTGTCTTCACCAAGACGCACCTCATCGCCCTGTTAGTCCTTGTGGTTATTGGGGTCGGAGCCTTCTTGCTGTTCAGCCCGTCGTCGCACGACCGCACTTCAGGCGACTCCGCGCTGCTGGCTGACAACGATGAAGACATGTATGAAGAGGAGGAAGAGGAAGAAAACACGGCCCAGCTGCAGCTGGCCAAGGACATCAAGCTCTTCACGGAGATGCTCGACAACGACACGCTGACCTTCGACCAGATTACCCTGATGGCGGCCTGGGTCGAGAGACCGCTCGACAGCTCCATCCAGGACGAGGCCCTGCTGGCCCAGTACGACGACCTGCAACTGCGCATAGTGGTCTATGACAGTCTGCGAACGCTGCTCGACAAGACACCATACGATGGCATGTGGCCCACGACCAAGCGGGAGTTCAACAAAATCAGCGAGACGCTCGACTCCGCCCTTTCCACGGGTCTGCTCACTGACATGCACTATCACTACCTGCAGGCCACTATCAAGAAGCCGGTGGAATGTAATGGCGGTCCAAACTGTCTGGACAGCATCGGCTGGGTCAGTGACAACAAGGACAACCTTTCCATTACCCAGCGCTTCCTAACCAACAGAGCCAAAGGCAAATACCATTCCTTCAAGGATGTCTATGACATCGCTCTTGGCCGCACCCCACAACCGGTGACCGACACCGCCCCCGAGGAGCCACAACAGCAGACAGAGAGCAGGGCCGAGGCTGCGCGGCAAAGAAGCGACGCTGAAAAGGCGGGTCCCGCCAGTGCTACGCCGCCGACGGGCGCAAGACAGTCAGGTACGGGCTATGGCGACCGCTAACCATGCACTATCCATATAGGTTCAAGAAATGAAAGCACTCAAACTCATCCTCATCGCTGTTGTCATGACTGGTGCCCTGGCCGGGCTGATGATGCTCAGCCTGGGCGGCGACAGTCAGGAGAAAGCCACGCCCGAGCAGGAGGCGCTCTACAGCAAGCTGCAGTCGAAGATTGAGAAGCACTGGCAGTCCAACACGTGGCAACTGACACAGTTCAACGATGACCACATCATGCTCAACAAGCAGAAGAACGACCTGGGCAGCAGCTACTACACCTCGCTCACCGACCAGCTCAACGACGCCGCCAACAGGGCGCTATGCCAGGCGGTGCTCGATGCCTGGTCACGCCCCACGTGCAGGCTGGCTGACATCGAGCCCTATATGGCTGACATGGAACGCTTTCTGCAGAAGGCGCGCGGCTACGACAAGGACAGGCGCATCAAGGACATCCAGGCCACCTACGCCCTCTACAAGGAGGCGCTGTCGCTGGCCCAGGCCAACTTCCGCCTGACGCCAAGGTTCGACATGGAGAGCAACAAGTACGGCCCCTCCTTCCGCAATTTCAAGAAGAAGCAACTGCAGCTGGTAAGCGACATCAAGCAGTCCGCATTTTTCAGCAACATCAGTAAGGTCAACGAGGTGAGAGAAGCCCTTCAGGGCGTAGGCCCCAAGCTGGAAGAAGCCGAGACGGTCTTCGCCAACGCACTGGCCAGGCTCATCGTCAATGCCTACCAGCGAGAGAGAGACCAACTCGGCGAGGACAACCTCGGCGACCACCGCGCCCGGTTCAGGACCATACGGCAGGAATACAATGCTGAGTTCCAGACAAACGATAACATCGAGGCTTATATCCTGTCACTGCCTACTACCATCTTTAACAATTAGACCGTGCCTATGAAAAAATACCCACTGCTACTGCTCCTGTTCAGCATGGCCATGACCGGTCTTGCACAGACCGGCGATGCCGCTGTCAGCGACCAGAAGCCCATGAAGGAGAAGGATGCCCGCAAAGCCCTGAAGGAGCTGCAGAAGGACTACGACCGTCTGCAAGCCGACTTCCTTCAGCTGCAAGCTGACTGCCAGGCACTGCGCATGCAGGACAGCACCCTTCAGGCTGACTATGCCGCCCGCGAGGCGGCACGCCAGGAGCTGGAAGCCTATCATGAGCAGTGCCGGCGACTTCTCTATCAGGAGTATTCCAGCTATCTGGACATCAGCTTTGCCATGCTCTCCGCAGCCCGGGCTGACAGCATCAGGCTGTTTGCCACCCGCTATGCCGACACCGACGCTGAGGCACAAGCATTGGCGCTGAGGGCAGAAAGCTGCCTGAGCAACAAGCAGATGTACGACCAGATGATGGCACTCCTCTACAAGCCCTACGATGCCGATGCACTGCAACTGCAGCGCGACACACTGCGCCGCCTGGGGCAGCGTTACGACAGTGAGGGCCTGGCCGCCCTCGGCATGAGCCGCCCCCAGTGGCAGGACATCGACTCCATCGACATCTTCATCTCACGCTACCGTCCCGGTGTGGAGTGGCTCCAGATGGTCATGCGACGCTGCGACAGCCAGTATGCTGCCGACGGTCTGAGCGCCGCCAGCCGTGCCGACGTACAGCTCAGCATCAGTCTGCGCCGGGACATCATCCGCCATGCCGACCAACGACAGATAGAGTCGGTCCAACGTCCCCTCAGCGCCCAGGGCAATGTGGCCGACTACATCCTCAACATCCCCTGGCTCAGGGAGCGCTACGACATCTTCACCAGTGAGACGAACCCCCTGAAGCCTTCGGCCAAGACACAGCAGGCCATGAAGGAAGTGATGGACATCAAATTGTGAGAGGTAAGAGGTGAGAGGTAAGAGGTAAGAGGTGAGAGGTTAAACATACGAAACTTAAATAACATCATCATATATGGAAATAAAAAACGTCAGAGTCAATGAGATACACTGGTCTATTGACTGGAACGCATCTCAAGAAGCCAACAAGCGCCTGAAGGAC
>Ga0247608_10007065_pt1 | contig 11633 bp, 6 predicted proteins | sample 176DNAGHGlowgp2_FD_193490 | JGI IMG/M metagenome (GOLD analysis project Ga0247608, IMG submission 193490) | Sheep rumen microbial communities from Palmerston North, Manawatu-Wanganui, New Zealand - 1766 DNA GHGlow gp2 | ecosystem: Host-associated > Mammals > Digestive system > Stomach > Rumen ... | reverse complement strand
CCAGCAGGTAGAGCGTCACGCGTCCCACGTTGGCCTTCCACACGTTGGCATAGATGGTGCGGCCCGGGTAAGGCACCTCGTGCACCAGTTGCCGCCCATCCTCATCGAGCACAGGCTCAATAGGCAGCTGGTTGAAGTTCTGTGCCTCATAGTTGGCAATCTGCTGGCCATCCATCGACAGGGTCTGGGTGAAGTAGCCATAACGATAGAGGAATCCAACCGATGTCATCCTCACGCAGCGGTCACTGGCCTCCTTGACATAGTCGCCAGCGAGCACGCCCAGGCCGCCAGAGTAGATCTTGATGGCATTGCACAGGCCATATTCCATGCTGAAGTAAGCTATCGAAGGGAGGTCGTCGCGCAATGGCTTTGACATGTACTCCTGATAGACTTTATAGGTGCTGTCGATGCGTGCCATCATGGCCGAATCGGCCTGGATGGCGGCAATTTTCTCGTTAGAGAGACGCTGGAGCATCTTGACAGGGTTCTCGCTGGTGGCACGCCAGGTGTCACGGTCCAGGTCATGAAACAGGGTCTTACCCTCGCTGTTCCACGCCCACCACAAGTTGCGCGACAGCTCGTTGAGTTTCTTGAGATTACCCGGCAGTTCGGACTTGACAGTGATTGTCCTCCACTGGGGGTCGTTGCTGTTGCTTGATTTGATTTTCATAATTACAATTATAATGATTTTGTATTGGTTTCAATTTTATTGACGGTTGCGACCTGCGGCCTCGACGAGGGCCTGCTCATAGGCAGCGTCATAGAACCGGATGAAATTGTCCCATGAGGCAGCCTTGCTGGTTGTGCGGGCACCATCGCTCACGCACCGTGACCCGTCGGCCTCCATCATGTAGAGATTGATGAGTCCAGACACTACGGTCTGTACCGTCTCGTTGTAATTGCTGTCGTTGCGGTGCACCACCTTGATGCCCGTCACGTCGCTATCGTCGCCAAAGTTGTCCAGCACCCACTGACCGAAACCGGCAAGATCGGTCGTGATGGTCGGTACGCCAAAGGCGGCACTCTCGAGTGGCGTGTAACCCCATGGCTCATAGTAGGAAGGGAACACCGCAGCATCCAGGCCAGGAAGCAGGTCATAGTAGGTCATGTTGAAAATGCCGTCGTCCCCATTCAAGTAGGAAGGCACATCGATGACCTTGACCATGTCCTGCATCTCATTGTGCATGCCCAGGGCATTGATGCGGTTATAAACGGGGTCACCGTCAGGGTTATGGAGGTTGTGGGTAATGATGGGATTAAATAGCCTGTGTGGACTCTTGTTAGCCAAATTGTCGGCAAGATCGGCCCGTGGCGACTTCATCCATGCGGGAACGAGGACAAAGGCCACCACCTTGCGATGAAGGCTGGTCACCCTGCTCAGTGCATCACGCATCGACGAGAGGGCATCGAGATAAACGTCAATGCCCTTGTTGCGCATCTCCAGTCGCCCAGAGGTAGCGATGAGCATCGTGTCGTCGGGGAACTGCTCACCGGTGAGGGCTCTGGCCACCTGCAACATTCGCTTGCGGGCAGCAATGCGTTGACGAGCCAGCTTGCCACCCTTGGGCACAAAATGCTGCTCAAAGGCATTGGGTGTCACCAGCGGACGCCTTTCCAACAGCTGTGCGCACTCGCGGGCCGTCACCTCGCTCACAGTGGTAAATGAGTCGGCGGCATGAGCGGCAGCCTTTTCAAGCGAGTGCTTGGACTGCATGTTGAGCTCGCTGGCCATCTGGTCGCCAAAGTAGCCGGGCATATAATCGTATAACGGCTTTCCATTGCCGCAAATGCTGCGCCCGATGCTTGTAGCATGGGTGGTGAACACAGTTGCGACCTGAGGCAGATGCGCCTTGAGGTATAGAAGACCCATTCCTGTTGTCCATTCGTCAAAGTGGGCTACAACCTTCAACTGTGGATTGTCTTTCCACCGGACAATGCTCTCGACGACCAGCGCGGCGGCATAGGCAAACATGCATGACTCGTCATAGTCGCCATAGGCATGAAGGGAATCCACACCATAGCGGTTCCACATGTCGGCATAGAGTTCATTCTTGAACGGATAAAGGGAATCATAGGAGACCAGCACCGCGATGGGCTTCCCAGGAATGTCCCAGTGCCCCACCCTCACCTGTACACCACTGGGCAAATGAGCACCGCGCCGCCACTGGGCAAGAGCTGTCTTGCTCTCGATGAAAGCGGGAGAAGGGTTATCGGCAGTCCAGAGGTCAGGACCAATGAATATCAAATTATCCTTATATCGCTTTTGAAGGGTTTTGGCCTTGGTCGATAGAACGGCATAGATGCCACCGACCTTATTGCACACTTCCCAACTGATTTCAAACAATAAGTCCAACATTGTTATTTTGTTTAAGACCGAAAATGTGGGTGCAAAGATACAAAAAAATCTTCAAATTTAGGGTGATTTTTTTGAATTATCGTGCGCTTTCAATGCAATCGTTTACTTGAGTAGGTAGTATCAGCTCACAACAGCACCCTAAACAAACATGGCGCTTCGCAATCACTGCGGTGCGCCATGCAAGCAATTATTAACCTTAATTTTACTTCACATTATGAATCTCAATGATTTTCATTTATTTTACTTCCTCATAGGTAGTGTCCTCGACGTTGTCGCTGCCCTGACCGGGATTGCCGCCCTGTTGAGGGCCACCCTGGAAGCCGGCACCACCCATGTTGCTGGGATCGAATCCTGCACCGGGCTGACCTTGTGCGCCGCCTGCCTGCTGATACATCTTCTCGAACAGCGAGTTGAGCTCGGCGGACGCTGTATCGATGGCAGCAAGGTCTTGGCTCTTGTGGGCATCCTTGAGCTTGTTCAACGCGCCCTCAATCTGGCCCTTGATGTCGGCGGGCAGCTTGTCGCCACTGTCCTTGAGCACCTTCTCGGTTTGGAAAATCAGGGCATCAGCACCGTTGATCTTGTCGATGCGCTCCTTCTCGGCGGCATCGGCGGCTGCATTAGCTGTGGCTTCGTCCTTCATGCGCTGAATCTCAGCATCGCTCAGGCCGCTCGAAGCCTCGATGCGGATGCTCTGCTCCTTGCCTGTAGCCTTATCCTTAGCGCTCACGTTCATGATACCGTTGGCATCGACCTCAAAGGTCACCTCGATCTGAGGAATGCCACGGGGAGCAGGAGCAATGCCATCGAGGTGGAAACGACCCAGGGTCTTGCAGTCTTTTGCCATGGGACGCTCACCCTGCAACACGTGGATCTCTACCTCGGGTTGGTTGTCGGCAGCGGTCGAGAAGACCTGACTGCGGCGGGCAGGAATGGTGGTGTTGGCTTCGATGAGCTTGGTCATCACGCCGCCCAATGTCTCGATACCCACACTCAGGGGCACGACATCGAGCAGCAGCACGTCCTTGACATCGCCGGTGAGCACACCGCCCTGGATAGCAGCACCCACAGCCACTACCTCATCGGGGTTAACACCCTTGGACGGAGCCTTGCCGAAGAACTTCTCGACAATCTGCTGTACGGCGGGGATACGTGTAGAACCACCCACGAGAATAACCTCATTGATGTCGCTGGTGCTCAGGCCGGCATCCTGCAATGCCTTGCGGCACGGCTCAATGGTGCTCTGGATCAGGTCATCGCACAGCTGTTCAAACTTAGCACGCGTCAGCGTCTTGACCAAGTGCTTGGGCATACCGTCGAGCTGGGTGATGTAGGGCAAGTTGATCTCGGTGCTGGTCGAGCTGGAGAGTTCAATCTTTGCCTTTTCGGCAGCCTCCTTGAGGCGCTGCAATGCCATGGGATCCTTGCGCAGGTCCATGTTGTTCTCCTGCTGGAACTCATCGGCAAGCCAGGTGATGATGCGCTGGTCAAAGTCGTCACCGCCCAGATGGGTGTCACCATTGGTGGCCTTTACCTCAAACACGCCGTCGCCCAGTTCAAGGATTGAAATATCAAATGTACCGCCGCCCAGGTCAAACACGGCAATGCGCTTGTCGCTGTTGTCCTTGTCCAGGCCATAGGCCAGAGCGGCTGCGGTAGGCTCGTTCACGATGCGCTGCACCTTGAGTCCGGCAACCTCACCAGCCTCCTTGGTAGCCTTGCGCTGAGCGTCGTTGAAGTAGGCGGGCACAGTGATGACGGCCTCGTCAACGGTGGTTCCCAGATAATCCTCGGCCGTCTTCTTCATCTTCTGGAGAATCATGGCCGAAATCTCTTGAGGGGTGTACTGGCGGCCGGCAATCTCCACGCGGGGCTGGTTGCTGCCGTTGTTCACCACCTTGTAGGGCATGCGCTCCACATCCTTCAGGACATGGTCATACTGCTCGCCCATGAAACGCTTGATAGAAAATACGGTACCCGTGGGGTTCATGATGGCCTGGCGCTTGGCGGGGTCACCGACGATGCGCTCGCCACCATCCTTGAAAGCAACTACCGAAGGCGTCGTGTTGCGGCCCTCACTGTTGGGAATCACAACAGGCTTGGAGCCTTCCAGAACCGAAACACACGAGTTGGTTGTTCCTAAATCGATACCAATAATCTTTCCCATAATAAAGTCTCTCTTTCTTTGTTTTTATGTTTTTAATGTTGTTAAATTCAATTGTCATTTGTAACCAGCATGACGCAGGTCACGTCCACATTCCTGCAAACCCTGTGCCAAAGTTGACAGGGTGACACATTGTCAGCACATTTGTCAGTCATTGTCGTGACAATCGACGGCAATTGATGGGTCGCTCATGGGTCGCGCAACAACTTTTTTACCAGTTTTATTTGAAAAACAGTTTTTGTTTACCACTTTTTCTTTATCTTTGCATGATTGAATTGTCGCAGGAAGCCACAATCGGTCAATTAACAAGAATTAAAAAACAAGTTAATGTTATGATTATCATCGGTGTTGCCGGCGGTACCGGCTCTGGTAAAACTACTGTAGTGCGCAAGATCATGGAACGCCTGCCCGAGGGCGAGGTGGGTGTGATATCTCAAGATTCTTATTACAAGGACTCGAGTCATGTGCCACCCGAGGAGCGTCAGAACATCAACTTTGACGAACCGGCTGCCTTTGACTGGAATCTGCTTTTAGAGCACGTCAAGATGCTCAAGAAGGGTGAGCCCATCGAGATGCCAACCTACAGCTACCTCACTTGTTCGCGCCAAAAGGAGACCGAGCACATGGATCCGCATGACGTGGTGCTCATCGAGGGCATCATGGCACTGGTGGATTCTCGCCTGCGCAAGATGATGGACATCAAGGTCTTTGTCGATGCCGATGGCGATGACCGCCTGATTCGTGTCATTTCACGCGACTGCATTGAGCGGGGCCGCACTGCCGAGGCTGTTATCGAACGCTACCAGCGTGTGCTCAAACCCATGCACCAGTTGCACATCGAGCCGACCAAGAAGTTTGCTAACATCATTATCCCCGAGGGCGGCAACAATGAGGTGGCCATCAATCTCATTACCGACTACATCAAGGGCCGCCTGACCACCAACAAGAAGAAATGAAACTGCCCTGGCATCCCTCGGCTACTACTAAATCTTCATCGCCTGACGAGGAGGCGGCAAAGGTTGTTGCCGTTAAGCGCAATGACAAAGCGACAGTCGCACGCCTCAAGGCCTCGGGCGCTGAGGGTTCACTTGTGCTCAGCACTGCGGGTCTGGTGAAGAAATATCGCCAGCGCACCGTTGTGAATCATGTGTCCATCAACGTGCACCAGGGTGAGATTGTTGGTTTGCTGGGCCCCAATGGTGCCGGCAAGACGACGACATTCTACATGACAACGGGCCTGGTGACCCCCAATGAGGGCCGCGTGTTTCTCAACGATGTGGATATCACTACCCTACCTGTTTACCGCCGTGCCCAACTGGGCATCGGCTACTTGCCGCAAGAGGCATCGGTCTTCCGCACACTGAGCGTTGAGGACAACATCCGCACCATCCTTGAGATGACTGACCTCACACCTGCCGAGCAGAAGGATCGCCTGGAGCAACTCATCAGCGAATTCCACTTGCAAAAGGTGCGCAAGAATCTGGGTAACCGTCTGTCGGGTGGCGAGCGCCGCCGCACCGAGATTGCCCGTGGCCTGGCCATTAACCCCCACTTCATCATGCTTGACGAGCCGTTCGCCGGTGTCGATCCCATTGCTGTCGAGGACATCCAGAGCATCGTGTATAGCCTAAAGAGCAAGAACATCGGCATCCTCATCACCGACCACAATGCACCCGAGACACTGAGTATTACCGACAGGGCCTACTTGTTGTTTGAAGGCAAAATCCTGTTCCAGGGCACCAGCGAAGAGTTGGCCGACAACCCTACCGTGCGCGACAAGTACCTGGGCCACAACTTCGTCTTCCGCCGCAAGCACTTCGACTGATTACTTTTTCAAGACAACAACAGCCCCTAAAAACAGCTACTTGGACAACAGTTTATTTGTTGCCCAAGTTTGTTTATGCACTCAATCATCAGCGAAAGCAGAAAATTTTTATACAATTTTTTACTTTATTCTCTCGGCCGCAAGGACAACATGAAACCATCACAACTATCATAATACAGTTTCATCAATATTTTGTATAAAAATCAGATAAATTGCATTCTTGAGAAAAAAGTGACGTTTTTCTTTTGATTTATTTGAAATTGAACTATATTTGCGACACATAATAAAGTGCTGCCACGAGAGACCCACACCGCCCTGGTGCGGGTCTTTATTAGAATTGCACAACAGCATCAAGAGTAACCAAAATAGAATTGTTTAACTTTTAAATCTTCAAGGAATGAAAAAAATTGTTTTACTGCTATTGATTGCGATGGGCACAGTCGCAGCGACACAGGCCGTCACTGCCGACGATGTGCGCATCTATATCAACCCCGGGCATGGCAGCTGGGGGCCCAACGACCGCCCAATGGCCACTATTCCCTATCCGATGCTCTCGTCAACAGGAAGACCCGACACTTGCGGCTTCTACGAGAGTAACACCAACCTGTGGAAGGCATTTGAAATGCGCGATGCATTAAAACGCATGGGAGTAAGGGACGAGAACATCACCATGTCCCGTACTGCCAACGGCCCTTACCCCTATGTGGCCGGAGCGAGTAACGCACAACAGTACAACCGTCCGTTGACCGCTATTGCAGCCGAGGTCGAGGAGGGCGACTACGACATGTTCGTGTCCATCCACTCCAACGCCAATGCCGAAGGTGATGAAACCAACTACCCGTTGTACCTGTACCGCGGCACCAATGCCAGTGAGGGCGTTGCTGGCAGCAGGGCCATGTGCCAGGCGAGCTGGCCACGCCACTGGATGAATGCCGTGGATCCCACCAGCGGTAGCTGGAGTCAAACTAACACTGTCATTAGGGGTGATATCTCTTTCTATGGCGATGGCAAGTGTACAACAACGACCAACAGCGCTTCGGGCATCAGCTATTATGGCTACCTCGCCGTACTCAAGCACGGTGTGCCCGGCTTCCTGGTCGAAGGCTTCTTCCACACCTACCAGCCAGCCCGTCACCGAGCCCTCAACCAGGACTATTGCCGCCAGGAAGGTGTGCGTCTGGCACGCGGTGCTGCCGACTACTTCGGCATCAGCGGCGAGAACAAGGGCTACATTATGGGTAGTGTCAAGGATGCCGTGAACAGTCTGGAAAACAGCCTCTATCACTACATGCCCAATTCGGTGGATGCCCACGCGCCCATCAATGGGGCCACCGTCAAGCTCTACAAGGGCGGCACGCTCGTAGGCACCTATGTGACCGACAACAACTACAACGGCATCTTTGTCTTCAATGACCTCACCCCCGGCAACGACTACACCATCAGCGTGAGTGCCAACGGCTTTGACGACCTGACAGGCCAGGGCAGTTACACAGTGAGTGCCAACGAGACGACCTATATGGTACTGTACATGACTGAAGGCGATAATCCTGGCCAAACAGGGACAGCCAAGGGCATCTTTGCCTACGACCTGAACCGCACGACTGACAACGGCGGCGACTATGTCTTCACCTTCAAGAGCAACGCCAACGCCAGCGAGGCCTATCTGGTCTTTACCGACAGTGCCAGCACAGCCGAGGTGGGTCGCATCACGCTGAGCAACATCAAGTCGGGCGAGAACACAGTCACCCTCGCTCCCGAAGACCTGCCGGGTGAGAACGGTCAGGTACTGTCATGGGGCGTAAACCTTGTGGGCGAAGCCATCACCCAAATCCAGCGCGTGAACAGCGTCAATGCCACCTATACCCGTGCCACGGTCGCCATCGACCGCAGCCCCGAGAGCAGCCATTTTGGCACCATCTATGTGGGCGAGCGTGTGGCCAGCAACAATGCGGGCAACGGCTTGTATGCCTGTGACGTGAACGGCAAGCCTCTCAACACCACGGTTTACCGTGGCGGACAGGCTCTGAGCAACTGCTTCCGCATCTGTGTTGACGGCGAGGGCAAGGTTTATATTCCTGACTGGGCCGACGCTTCGTCGGGTATCTATATTGCCGACCCCGACAACCTGGGAGGTCCGTTCACCCCGTTCTTTGAGGGCACTCGTGCCAGCAACGGCCTGATTTCCAACAATGGGGTTAGCGTTGGCAGTTCGGTGCCCAGTGTCTGGGTTCAAGGCAATGGTGCTGATGCCAAGCTGTATGCCTATCTGGAAGACGTTATCGGCCCTTCGGGCAAGGGTAACGGCGTTGGTGTCTATAACATCGGGCAGAGCGACGGTAGCCTGCTCAGCACATGGGATGAGGCTCCCAGCAACTATCTTGACATCGGTGCTCTTGAGATCAGCACTAACGGCAACATCATCGCCGACCCCCAAGGACGAGGCGTGTGGGTGGCCCAGAACCGTGCCAAGGGCCAAAACCTGTCAACGGTGCCTTCGTTACTATTTGCCGACTACAGCGGCAACGTGCTTTTCAATTCAGGAACCGACCTGAGCAGTCTCAACGGTTCGGGCATCGCCGGCTTTGCCATTAACAATGCCAACAACATGCTGGTTATTAATGATGGTGACGGCGTGCTGCAGTTCTATGACATCAGCTGGAATGGTAACATCCCGATGTTAACCCACAACGGCATGAGCTTCACGACCGATGCCGGAGCCTCGGTCAGCACCTGCTCCAATGCCCTTTATCAGATGGCCTTTGACTGGGGCGGCAATCTCGTGTGCGCCGGCAAGAACATCGGTATCTACTCGATACCTACCGACAACAACCAGAGCACAACCCCCGCCAGGACAGCCCTGAGCGTTGTCAAGAAGGAGATACCTGTTGACACCTCGTTTGTCAAGGGCATCTTTGCCTACGACCTGAACAGCACTGAGGCTGCCGACGGTGGTTACACCTTTACCTTCAAGAGCAACAGCAACGCGCGCGAGGCCTATCTGGTATTCACCGACAACGCTACAGGAGAGGAAGCTGGCCGCATAACACTCGAGAATGTCGTTGAGGGCCAGAACACCTTTACTCTCACCAAGGAGCAGTTGCCTGGCGACAATGGTCAGGTCATGAACTGGGCAGTGAATGTCGTGGGCGACGCCATCACGCGCATCACCCGCCTGAATGACGTCAATGCCACCTACACCCGCGCAGCTGTCGCCATCGATCGCAGTCCCGAGAGCAGCCACTTTGGCACCATCTATGTGGGTGAACGCATTGCATCGGGCGATGCAGGCAACGGCATCTATGCCTGTGACATCAACGCCAAGCCACGACACACAACCGTCTATAATGGCGGCATCACATGGGCTAACAATTTGCGCATTGCGGTGGATGGCGAAGGCAAGATCTACATCCCCGAGTGGGGCGATGCCACCTCGGGCATCTATATTGCCGACCCCGACAACCTTGAGGGCCCCTACAGGCAGTTCTTTGTCGGCACTCGCAATTCAGCCGGCCTCATCACCAATAACGGAGAAAATGTGGGCAGCTCGACGCCCGCCGTCTGGATTCAAGGCTCTGGTGCCGATACCAAGCTCTATGCCTACCTCGAGGATGTTCCCGGCCCGGTAAGCAGCAAGAACACGATCGGCATTTACAACATCGGCCAGGGCGACGGCAGTCTGCTCACCACTTGGGACCATGCGCCCAGCACCCTGCTTGATGCCGGAGGCATCTTGCCAAACGGTAATGGCAACATCATCGCCGATGCCGGTGGCCGTGGCACATGGATCATGCAATACCGCAGCTTGAACCAGAATCTGGCTGTCAACCCGTCAGTCATCTTCATGGACAACGACGGCAATGTGGTGTTTAACAGCGGTCGCGACCTCGCGTCGCTGAACGGCTCGCTCATGTCTGGCTTTGCTATCAACAACAGTAACGACATGATGGTCATCAACGACGGCGATGGTGTGCTGCAGTTCTTCAACATCTCTTGGAACGGCTCGACTCCCACTTTGACCTCCAATGGCACATCCTATGTCGCCGATGCTCGATCAAGTGCCAATGCTATCTATCAAATGGCCTTTGACTGGGGTGGAAATCTTGTGTGTGCAGGAAAGAACGTCGGCATCTACTCCATTCCCACCGACGACAACCAGAGCACGACCCCTGCAAGGAGTTCACTGTTAATCACCAAGGGCAGCACAGCACAGATTGGTGACGTGAATTGTGACGGCTTTGTTGACATCGATGACGTGACGACATTGATCAGCTATGTGCTTGGAAATTCGCCGCAACCCTTCAACCATGCCGCTGCCAACGTCAATCAAGATGGAAGCATCGACATCGACGACGTGACAAGACTTATTGCCATTGTGTTGGGTAACAATTAATTACAAATCTAATAACTGACAAGAATATGAACAAGATTATATTGGCTCTGTCGCTGATGACGACAATAGCGGCTCAAGGCCAAATCATGACAGTCACATCGGTCAAGCCACTGGATGTGAATCAAGACAAGAACAGCGTCATGCAGGCGGTAGCCATCAGCCCACAGGGCGATTACCTGCTGCTCTCGACCGATACCAAGCAGGGACTCGTCAAGTGTGACATCAACTCGGCGGCGCTCACGACGTTGACCAGCGACCCCGGTGCTGGCAGTGATGTGCTCATCAGTAATGATGGACATCAGGTCGTTTATGGCGAGGTGTCCTACAAGAACAAGAGGCGATACCACACGGTCAAGTCTGTTGACCTGACAAGTGGCAAGAAACAGACTCTTGTCAAGGCTTCACGGCACCAGCAGGGCTTTGCCGTGCAGGATGGTGCGGCTGTCAGCATTACTGATGGCAAGATCAAGCAGCACGTTCTCAAGAAGGGTGCTGCGATTAACGCACTGCGCCCTGTGCTCACGAGGCATCATCTCAAACTCTACATCACCCTGAACGGCAAGACGACACAGCTGGCTCCTAACGGTGCCGACGAGCGTTACATCTGGGCTTCATTGTCGCCAGACGGCAACCGTGTGCTCTACTACGTGAGTGGGCATGGCACCTTTGTGTGCGATGTTGACGGCAGCAATGTCATCGCTATGGGCAATCTCACGGCACCCAAGTGGTGGGATAACAACACTATTGTGGGCATGAATGAGGTGGATGACGAGTACACGATCATCTCCTCCTCGATCGTTGCACGGACAATTGACGGCGTGCAGCAGACGCTCACCGGCGACAACGTGGTCGCTACCTACCCCCTACCCTCGTCCCAAGCCGGCGGAATTGCCTTCTC
>Ga0247608_10007064_pt1 | contig 11634 bp, 9 predicted proteins | sample 176DNAGHGlowgp2_FD_193490 | JGI IMG/M metagenome (GOLD analysis project Ga0247608, IMG submission 193490) | Sheep rumen microbial communities from Palmerston North, Manawatu-Wanganui, New Zealand - 1766 DNA GHGlow gp2 | ecosystem: Host-associated > Mammals > Digestive system > Stomach > Rumen ... | reverse complement strand
AAAGTTTTCCCATTATTATTATATAATATCTAAGGAGGAACACGTTAATGACCGATAGTTTAACCGAAAAAAGCAATTCCAAAACAAAAAACATCGATTTGATGAAAACCTCAGAAATTGTAAAAGTCATCAACAATGAAGATAAAAAAGTAGCAAAAGCCGTTGAAAAAGCCTTACCCGAGATAACAAAAGCCGTAGATATTATAAGTCAGTCTTTCTTAAACGGTGGAAGATTAGCCTATTTTGGGGCTGGAACATCGGGGCGCTTGGGTGTTTTGGACGCCTCTGAGTGTTGGCCGACTTTTTCTGCCCCTGACGGTATGATAACGGGATTTATAGCCGGTGGAGATTATGCACTCAAACATTCCATAGAAGGCGCGGAAGATGATAAAACCGAGGCATTGAAACATATCAAAGAGTTTAAACCGACCAAAAAAGACGTTGTTGTCGGTATTTCTGCATCAGGCAACCCGAACTATGTATTAACTGCCTTAACAGAAGCGAAAAAGAAAGGCGCTAAGACCATAGGTATCACTTCAAACCCCAATGCTAAATTAAAAGATGTTGCAGATTTAACGATTCTGACTGTTGTCGGAGAAGAAGCAATAACCGGCTCTTCGCGGATGAAATCCGGCACGGCCCAAAAAATGGTATTAAACATGCTCTCAACCGCCTCAATGGTCAAAATCGGTAAGACCTATGGCAACTATATGATAGACTTACAACCGGTATGCGATAAACTGATTGACCGAGCCAACCGCATCATCGCCGCCATTTGCAAGATTCCTGTTGCAAAAGCCGAAACTTATCGTATAAAAGCAGATAACAATGTAAAAGTCGCCTGCGTGATGTATCTTAAAGGTTGCACCAAACAGCAGGCAAAGCAAAAACTAAAAAAACATAACGGGATTCTAAGAAAGGTCTTAAGAGATGAGGAATAACTTTCATAAACATAGCGAAAAAGAAAGCAAGGTTAAAGACGAGTTGATTATCTATGGTCGCCATGCTGTTTTAAGCGCCTTAAAAAACCCTGAAAGAAAAATCAAAAAACTCGTGATTTCCGCAGACAACCGCACTGAGATAGAAAGCTTAAACCTTAATATCACCCCGACCGTAATAGATAAAAAAGACTTTAGTAAATTTCTACCCCAAGACGCCGTGCACCAAGGATTCGCCCTTTATTGCAATCGGCTGGAAAATGCCGCCATTGAAGACCTAATCGCTTTATCGGAAAATAAAGCACAATGCCATGTTTTGATTTTAGACCAAGTAACCGATCCGCAAAATATCGGCGCCATTATCCGTTCTTGCGCTGCTTTTGAAACTTTAGGTCTTATTATGCAAGAGAAAAACTCGCCATTAGAATCAGGCGCAATGGATAAAGCTGCCGCCGGCACAATTGAGTTTGTGAAGATTGCACGCGTCACCAATTTAAGTCGCGCCATAGAAAAACTAAAAGATGCCGGCTTTTGGGTAATGGGTATGGACGGCTATGCCGAAACCACCATAGATAAAGTAAATAAATCCGGAAAAACCGCCATTGTTATGGGTTCAGAGGGCAAAGGTATGAGGCGGCTTGTTGAAGAAAATTGCGATTCGTCGGTTAAGCTTCCGATTTCAGACAACGTTGAAAGCCTCAATGTCGCCACCGCCGCCGCTATCGCTTTATATGAGTTGAGTAAGAAATAAAGGATATTCCCCCTATTTTATGTATAAGCTATTTTTCTAAACTGCTAAATTTTTCTCTTTAGAAATTATACCGAACACCCAAACCGCCTTCAACATTGCTCTCTTTTTCGGCATTATGTGCAATCTCGGCAGAAACGGCAAAATGTCCGTCTTTATACATAGCTTCTGCCGCAGTTCTTAGGCGATTCTTATCTTCATCATAACCTTTAAGCTTATAATTAACCGGTGAACCAGCCATACCGACGGTTAAACTCTTATATGGATCAAGCATTTCGTGATAATACTTTGTGCCAACCGCCAACATTAATTCACGCTGCTTCGCCAGCTGAATCCGCTTTCTGAGTTTTAGCCCGACACCGGCTTCCAATGACACGGAATCATTGGACTCTAAGTTAAGCCCACCCTTTTCTTTAGCTGTATCGGAATTAACCCCTTGTAAATTGAGTTCGGCCTCTGCCACCAATTCGGCAACTTTCATGTCAATACTATATTCGGCATGATTATATAAGCCATAGTATATATCAAACGTATCAGCTTTGTAATTGCCGGAATTTGCATGACGCTCATATTCGCCATACCCCACACCGACAGAGGGCATTGCCAGATACTTAAACCGACTGTTTTGGTATAATATCGGCATAAACGCCATCACAATCGTATTATGACGTTTAGAGTGAATATCATCATACTTGGCATCAGCATACGCCGCCGTCAACGCACCGCCCATACTCCAATTGCGATTTAGATGACCACCATACCCGAGTGTTGCGCTATAGACATTATCCGCATAATCACTCAAACCACCATTACCGTCTTTGCCGGTCCTGAAATAATTAGCGCCAATTGTAGCTCCGTTCAACCCATCTTCCAAGATTCTCTTTTGCTCGCCATGCTCAATACCGCGAAGCACAGCCATATTCTCACGCGGCAGGTTAGCATAAAACTTCTTACCCGATTCGCTTTCAACAATCTCATTAAGCTCGGCCTGATTTGCAGCAGACTTAAGGGATTGATACATCTTTTCATTATGTTGTTGCTGATAATTGGTTTCAAAGAAATTGGCAAGGTCTTGCTCTTCAACCAAATCATTAAAGCTCTTACGTGTGAGCTTAATATCTGAAGTCTCGCCTTTATCCTCAACTTCTGCATCAAAAAGATATGATTCTGATGTTGCTGTCAGCCCCTTGTTTTCTCCGGTAAAAGCATTGTCTGTCGAGTATGTATCGCTAAAGCCCTCTTTTACAATATCTTGAGAAGCTAAAATATCCCCCTTAAAGCTCGTCGCCTGATAGGTTCCGTCCTTACCCAAAACATAATTACCTTCTGAGAAATCTAATTCAACATCTTCAAAATTAACACTACCGTTATTGATAAAGGTAGCCCCGCTACCTAACAGTAATGGCGAGGAAACAGAGCTGGGACCTGGTGTTTCTGCAGAAGCATCTATACACTGTCCACTTCCGTTATATAAACCTGAAATACACTCGCCACCCTTTTTACGATCATAATTAATGATACCGTTATTTGTAAAGCTACCACCGCTGTCAACAATCGCACCATAACCGGCTCCTGACAGATTAATCACACCGCTGGCCTCATTAACACCATATGCTCCGCTGGCAATATGCATACCGGTTCCATTATTGACACCGATAGTACCCATATTAGATGCACCGCCCCGCAACACATTAACAGCTGTTCCTGCAGAAACAGTAACATTTTTCTTATTGGTAAATGCGCCACCATCAACCAAAACACTGGAACCATTTCCTTCAATCCTGCCATTATTAACAAACGAACCGGTAACCTTAACACCTGCATCACCGCTTAAATTAGAAATTGTGCCCGTGTTGCTACCACCACCAATAATACCATACCCACTATATACGACAACATCGCCAACATTCGTTATGTCACCTTGCACACCAATCCCGCTATTATTAACCTCTATCGTGCCGGAATTTGTTGCTATACTGTCTTGAACACCAATACCACCATTGACCTCAATTTTTCCGGTATTATCTAAGGAGCCGCCATAAATTCCGATAGCACCTGATGATACTTTAATTGAGCTGCCATTTTCAACTTCTGCGCCATATATACCATAGGAATTAGCACCATTAACTAAAATCTGCGCATTGCCCCGATTATAAACTGTTCCGCCATAAACACCAACTGCGTTATTTCCGACATTTATAACCGCATCCGTACCGGTATTATATACTTTGGAATTAGAATATACACCTATTGCATAGCGATTAATATCAGCTGTTGCTGTTGATGTGGATGCTTTAATTTCACCGGAATTGGTAAATTGCGCACCACCTTCCGCCTTAACACCAATCACCCCATTGCCCGTTACCAAAACCGAACCGGTGTTTTCACCCTTGGACCAATTTTTAGTATTGCCATCCATAACCAACATACCAACACCACCGGTAACATTAAGATTTCCACCATTAACGGCACTAGCCAAATTTTCCGCAGATAATCCAATACCTCCTTCTACATTGACTTGCGAACCGGAAACTGCTTCTACCGTAGAATTTGCATCAATAGCTTTCATACCTACACTGGAATTGTCCTTAACCGTCATAATCGCATATTTGCCTGAATGATACGCTGTTGCCCCCTCACTCACTTTAATTGCTGTTGCACCGTCTTTAACCGTAACGTTACCATGGTTATAAACCGTAGAGCCCTCACCCTCAGCTATAAACAAATGAGAATCTTCTTTCTGCACAATCACTGAAGACGTTTTAGAAAGATACGCAAAACCTCCCTCCTCATCCGTTGTTGCTTTGCCTAAAGTAAATCCGTCAATTACACTTGGTACAACTATACTATTATCTTCAGCAACAGTAGATAAAGTAACAGATGCTTTATTGGTTGTCCAATACCATACAATATCTTTAAGTCCATAAGTAAAATTTACATCACCGACATTTCTTAAGAATGCCGTTTTACCATCCAATTGAAATGCAGTTGTGCGATTCCCCAATAAATTAATCGTCCCGTAGTTATAGGCATTACCGTTTTTGACATACATCGCAATAGAGTTCATTCCGCCAATATTTAATACTGCATTTCTATCCTCGGCACGATAGCGCCCATTAAAAATATTTGCCCCAATCTGAGTAGCTGCCATACCATAACCCCATGCCCCACTAACACCACCATCTGTTACTTCATATTTGCCTGTATCTTCATTATAACGCACTGACCCGATGTTAACAATTCCATAATTGGTTGCCGAAGCATTTCCATATTTTTCATCATCTCTTCCGGAATCGTTTCTTAAACCTATAGAATTTTTAGCATATACCTCAATCGTCCCATAGTTATCTATATAAGCCTCTGCCGTAGTTTGAGGCGTAAGCCACATACCGGTATTAAATTGTGCAATATCTTCATCAAACCCGATTAAAGAAATCAAACCCTTATTATCTGCCGAACCTTGTTGTGATACTTGAATTCCGGCCGTTCCGAACGTGCCACCGTAATCAACACCATTTGTTCTGACTTCACCAAGAACTATTTTGGCATTTGTTTCATTATCAACATATTGTTTCGTTGCACTTTTTTCCTCTGATTCCGGAACTGTTGAAGATGTAATTACAGAAGCAATCGGTAATGTCTTAATATTAAAACCGATATCGCTCGCACTTCCTTCCGGAAAAGCAAATGACTCACTGTTTCCGACCTTATAAAAAATATCATTGTAATTTGTCGCCGTAGAGTAATTTCCGGCAAACGCTTTTGAATTTGTCGCTTTATTAGAAATATAAATTTCCCCCTCATTGGCAAGCGATACCGAACCGGAAAACGCATTTTCTATTGCCGCGGATTCTTCGGAATAAACATTGATAATTCCTCTATTAATAAGCGAAACTTCTTCGGTTATATCTTCACCGGCAGCATACAATCCTCTGTTATTTTTATAATAAGATTGACCGTTTTCTTGACCAAGATTAATCACACCGTCGTTGATAATTTCACCGCCGGCAAAAGATGCCATCGCATAAGAATTACTGACACGCATATCTATCAAACCGTAGTTATACATCGACGGCGGCTTCCATTTATAAATATTTGTTTGTGTGCCGCTGCCTTTTGCTGCCAACATACCATAAAATACACCACCGGACGTAGCCTCATTAATCATGCTGATTTCGCCCCCGGTTGCATTTGTTCCATCATAAACCGCACCGGTTGTACCGTTAACCAGGCTTGCGCCATGAACCGAAAGCATACCGGCGGCCACATCGCTATCGTGAGTAATGGTTGTTGCCTGCATATCTATATTAATTTTACCCTTATTTAATGCACCAGTTGAGGCATCAGCACGCATACCGATTAAACCACCATTACCGAGTTTTAGTGCTTCCGACGCCAAATTATACGTTTTCTGATAAGCTAAATCAATCACCCCATCATTAAATAAAATCATTTTCTCGGCAAAAAACGGATTACTGGTGCCGTTTAAGAATCTATCATCCAAATAACTCCCCATACCGATAAGCGAAATAGAAACATTTGAAGCATTATTATGTCCGGCCTGCAACTTAATATTTCCATGGTTTGTTGCAGTAACTGTATTTTGGCTGACATCTGTTCCGGTATAATAATCAAACAAAGACATTCCTAAAATGGTTCCCGAATTTGCAGCAACTTCTTTTTCTTTGCCTTCATCATCCATGTTATCATCATCAACAAATAATAACGGATTACCATCATTCTCCTGATTTCCGCTTGTAGCCGGCAAAGAAGCAATTCCAGAAATCTTACCGTAGTTAGTAACTGAAGAATGTGTATCCGCATACATACCGATTACAGCATCGCCTTCTTTATTTCCCTTAAAAATGATATTTATACTTCCATCACTGGAATTGTCCGGACTGACACCAATGTCCTCAGAACTGTTAAAAGCTTTGGATCCGTTACTGGCAACCATCGCAATGGAACCGTTTTTCGCCGTAATATTTATATTGCCGAGATTTTCAATTTTAGCATTATCACCATGTGATGCCAGCGCTATTGCCGCATCACCCAAATTGAGCACACCACCTGATCCGTCAGCCTGCCGCTCGGCATTTTGATAAGAAGAATTTTCCATAACCTTTGCATATATATTCAGATATTCGGCATTACTGAGCATATTAGGCAAAAATTTAATATTATCGACAGTTTTTTCTGCATTCGGATTGCTTGCATCAATTGTTTTTGTATTACGAACACTGCCACCTGAAACTTTGGTCGTATACTTTGTAACATAGCCGGCCAACCCGTAACCGAGCTTTTCAAACTCATCACCACCGCCGCTATCTCCGCCACCGGAAATAATCGGCGCTTTGTGTCCGCCGCCTTTTTTATGAGTTAAAGCCCAAACACCCCCGCCAACAGCCGCACCGCCTAATATCCATGGCCACCAATCTATATCATTGCCCTGATAATATAGCGATTCTTTATTGCCGACGACTTTATTCACATTAGCAGCCTTTTCATCTGCTAAAAATTTCTGATATTCTTTATACATCCGGTAAGTGCACGCATGCCTCGGGTTAGCACCACTCATCCGAAAACTGTTATACGCCGTATAGTTTTTGCGCTTAACCGCAATACATAAACCGGTATCACCATTGGGATTAACCGAATCAATGTTAAGCCCGCGATGTACTGCCTCACGCAAAATACCGACTTTACCTTGCGTTGCCAAATAATACATTTTGTTAAAATCTTGCGGTCTTAGAGTTCCTTGCGCATATGCCAAATGACTTTGCGCTACCAAAAAAGCAGCCAAAACCATTGTAGAAACACATTTATTTGCACAAAATCTCATCTATCAAGACCATAAAAACAATTGCTTTTGTTAGATTCTAAGGCAAATATTCTTAATAAAAGGATAATACACACACAAAAAACGATGTTTTTTTAACAAAAAATCCTCACTTTAAGCAAGCGAGGATTCGAATATACCTAAATTTATAAAAAAGTTTAATCAGCATAGCCGTTATATGACGGATTTTTGCCTTCAACCTCAAGCTTTGGGTTAACATATACCGTGGCCCCTTTTTCATAAAAGTAAAAATCACGTCTGAGCCGTGTCTGATCACGAATAGAAAGGGAATTCCACTCTTGTTCGGACAACCCATACGGATAAGTCGGCTCTTCATGACCGGCACAACCGCTGAGTAACAACATACCAAGCAAAAACACATAGCTTTTCATCAAAAAAACTCCCTAATACAACTTAACATAAGCGCTGTATAACCGATTTTTTTTTGACTTTCAAGCAAAAACTAGATTTTAAGCACTTTACTAACAAATTGTTCAGCATATTTTTGCCGTGCATTTTGATAATCCAAATAATACGCGTGCTCCCACACATCAATGTTAAACAGAACTTCCCCCTCATCTATTGGTGGGGTATCCCCGTTTTTGGTGGCTATAATTGCAAAATGTCCGGATTTTTGCTTAACAAGCCAAACCCAACCACTGCCAAAAACTTTCATAACCGCCTCAACTAACTGATTTTTAAGCTCTTCTTTAGAGCCGAATTGTTGTAGAATATCTAATTTTAATTCCTCTTGAAGCCTCTCCCAAATTCCAAATGACTGCCAATAAATATTATGATTATACACTTGTCCGGCATTGTTATACAACGCTTGATACTCGGGCTTTTCCGCTGTTTTACGAATAATATCCTCAAGCTCCGCATCTTGAAATTCCGTGCCGATTACAAGTATATTAACCTTATCAACATACCCACGATGATGTTTGCCGTAATGAAGCTCAATAGTCTTTCTAGAAATCATCGGTTCAAACGCATCGCTTTCAAACGGTAAATCCATTAATTCTATCATAATTTTCTCCTTAAAAAATTTTTATACCACTTTATACCACCGGTTAAATACTTATATTTAAAAAATATTTTCATTTTATTAATAATTATTAACACCCCTAATATCAAGGATTCACAAATTAAATTTTATATATTATGATGCACTCAAACAAAAAACATAATGGAGAGGAAAAATGAGAGTTTTATTAATTGAAGACGACTATGCCGTAACCCAAAGCATTTCCACAATCTTAAAAAAAGAAGGCATGGTTGTTGATACAACAGATGATGGTGAAGACGGATTAGACTTAGGTAAACTCTATGAATATGACATCATCATTTTGGATTTGAATTTACCTGGTATGAACGGTTATGAAGTCTTAAAGAGCTTGCGTAATTCCAAAAACGAAACCCCGGTTCTTATCTTATCAGGCTTAACCGAGCCGGATAAAAAAATTAAAGGTCTGGGATATGGCGCTGATGACTACTTAACCAAACCGTTTAACAGCGGCGAATTGGTTGCTCGTCTTAAAGCAATTATCCGCCGTCGTCACAATCACGCCGATTCCATAATCAAAACAGGTCTTGTAGAGGTTAATTTGAACACACAAACCGTAAGTGTTGCCGGTAAAGATTTGCACCTGACCGGAAAAGAATACGGCATTATGGAATTGCTCTCGTTGCGTAAAGGTTCAACCTTAAACAAAGATCAATTCTTAAACCACCTTTATGGCGGCATTGACGAGCCGGAATTAAAGATTATCGACGTATTTATTTGTAAACTCCGCAAGAAGTTAGAAAAAGCTTCCGGCGGCAAGAACTACATTGAAACTGTTTGGGGCAGAGGTTATATCTTAAAAGACCCTGATGAGCACAAATAGTTTCAATTAAAAAGATTAAGAGGCGGTTCGCTCCCACTTTTAAACCGCCTCTTAATTTTGTTTAGCATAAAAAATTTTAAAAAGCAAGATTTATCGTGCGTAGATGATAACATATTGTTTTTAATTAAAAATCAATCATAGATAAAAGTTTTATTCCCCCCGCCAAAGCATTGGCAGTTATGTCAGATGAGTTTATAAAGTTAGCTATAGTGATGAATTGTTACTATAAAAGCTCTCGTTTCTGAGGGCTTTTTTTGTGTCCTTTTTTCTCCCCCTTAGACGGGGGAGATGTCAACGAAGTTGACAGAGAGGGTGAATTTTTAATCAGAGCTGTAGCCTTTAAGGTTGCGGCTCTTTTTTATTTAAATCTTAAATTTAGGAGAAAATAAATGACTAATTATAATTTAGCATCGGATTTGATGACGCCGGATCCTTTAACAATCAAACGCAACAAAAAGAAAATCAATGAACTGCTGGATAAATACGGAAACCGTGAAGCTATTTTGCAAAGTGCCGACTTGGCAGATAGCATCAACTATGACTTTGCTCACGGTGATGATTTGATTGAAGAGGTATTAAGAGAAAGGGCTGCGACACAAAATCCGCTATTACAAACAAATCAAGCCGCCCTCGCTCGCGAGGCAAGGGAAGTGCGTAAAGCCTATCATCATGATGAGGAGACCGATGAAAACCTCACCCAATCCTCTCATGATGAATCGGACAGAGCAAGGAAGGATGATGAGTTAAAAATAGATTATTCTAAATACGGTAATGGTTTTTCTAAAAAATTTGTAAATCAAATGCTAGTTGATAATGAATTCAATAAAATTCTTGAAGAATACCTTATTCCAAATGAAGGTGGATATAATAATGATAAAGATGATAGTGGTGGCGAAACAAATATGGGAATATCCCAAACCACTCACAAAAACGAAAATATCAAAAAATTAACTCGCGAAAGAGCTAATGCTATTTATTATAGAGATTATTATAATTGGAACGGATTAAATAAATTACCTTATCAGATACGTGGATTTATTGTCGATTTTGGTGCTTTATCCAGCCCCGAAACAGCAATTAAACTAACACATAAAGTTTTAGGTATCCCAGAAGGAAATATTATTGGCAATAAAACATTAAATAAACTTAAAACTTTTACCAAAGATGATTTTAAAGACTTTTTAAAGCAATATCAAAGTGAAATGATTGCCCATTTTCATCAAGTGGTAAAAATACATCCTGAAAGAAAAAAATACTTACAAGGGTGGATTAATAGAGCAAACAGAGCGCATCTAGCAAAATAACAAATTTTGAATACTATTATGGCTTATAATTATATAAAAAAGGATAATATTCCTCAAATAAATGCCTTCTATTACTTAACAGAACCGTTGCATAATTTTTAATCAATTCTGCAACATATTGCATCGTATCCACATAACACATAGAACCTGACGAACCGGAAAGTCTATCGTGACACGATGGTGTTTCATACGCCTTTTCCGCAGATTGCTTAAAATTGATATAATCAGACCAACTGTTATCAAAATCTGTATAAAAATTCTTCAAAATCTTTCTGACAATGTCCTCATAACAAGTTATGCAGTCTGGTAATTCTATAGGACACATTTTCAAATCTTTCTGCACTTCTAAAAATAATGTATATTCATCAATCAGACGCTTTATCTCATTTCGACTACTCCAATCGCCTTGATTGTAAACATCCTCAATGCTAATATTATGATATAATTCCTCTGCCTGTGCAGGATTTATCAAAGCCAACATCAAACTTAAAATCAAAAATATCTTTTTCATTTTCCCTCCACATAACTTTGTTGTTATCATAATCACAAAACAGCCTTTGTCAACAGCCCCTTAAAGTGCCGGTTATCTTACACTATCCCTTAAAAATTGCCAATATAAGCAATAACGTCAATCCTAACGGTGCACAAATCCTTAACGTAAACAAGAAATAGCGCACAAAACCTGTTGTGACCACCGCACTCTTACGGATATTATGGATAATCGGTTTCATTGCCTTAAACCCGACAAACAATGCCATCGTTAACGAAACAATCGCAATTGTATAAGTAGAAGAAAGATAATCAAATAGACTAAAAATATCGCGCCCTAAGATTTTAATTCCCCACACACCGGAAAATGATGCTGTTACTGCCGTAAAACCCAATCCGCTTAATAAAACCACAAAAGTAACCGCTCCGA
>Ga0247608_10007063_pt1 | contig 11636 bp, 8 predicted proteins | sample 176DNAGHGlowgp2_FD_193490 | JGI IMG/M metagenome (GOLD analysis project Ga0247608, IMG submission 193490) | Sheep rumen microbial communities from Palmerston North, Manawatu-Wanganui, New Zealand - 1766 DNA GHGlow gp2 | ecosystem: Host-associated > Mammals > Digestive system > Stomach > Rumen ... | reverse complement strand
TAATTCATGCCGTAGAAATAGTTACATGCCTACGTCATAATGATAATCTATCTTGTTGTAACATTATTTCTACAGCTTTTCTAACTTCATCATAATTCAAAAGTGGCTCTCACATTCACATAAAAACCACATTTCTCACTCATCGATGAGTTCAGTCTTCTTTCTTCCCAAAACGCTTGAATATATAAGCATTAGCATACAAAATCTGACTTATAATTTCATCCCAAGTCAAATTCCTAGTAAATCATAATTTTCCAGTTACACAAAATAAACAATTTACAGGACACCCAATTTGAGATGAAATACAGAGCGTAATACGATTCAGTTTTCTTTTTCCATTTTTGATATACTTTTCATCCTGCCAATGATACATAATAATAGCTTCAACAGTATATCCGTCTTCAGTTTGAAACGCAAATTTAGTCGTAGTTTCAGCTTCTACAGTTTCCATACATTTTAAAGAAATTGGAGAAAAATCAGATTTCAATTCATCTTTTAATTGATTGGATAGGGTAGTCATTTCATCCCACTCAATACGTTGATTCTTAAATAATTCAAAAAAAATCTGTTTCACTTTAAATTGTGGGATTTTATGCTCTTTTGCTCGAATTTCTAACTTTTCTTGATCAAACAACACATCCATAAATCACTCAAAAATAACAAAATAAATTACTTTACATTTAACCTCTTTTTCAGGTCTTTAACTTCTTTCGCTAATGCACAATCAGAATAAATTTTTCTATTTCATCATGAAGTCGTTGCATAAATCTGACAATCTGGAGCTAAATGAAAATGTAAATGATCTATACTTTTTCAAGCAATTCAATTAGCCACTCCATCCCTAAGCAAAATATTTACTTCTTTATGAATTTTTTCAAGATTTTTAGTCCATTTTTCCAACATAAGAATAAGAGATTTTGATTCTTCGCCAGTCATCTCTCATAAACGTATTAAATGTCTATTAGGAACCACCAAGATATGATCATGAATATATGGAGCTCTTGCAACCAATACTGTAAAATATTTTCATTTTTCCAAAATGTATTCTTCCTTTATATCACAAAAAGGACATTGATCTTTTAAAATTTTTAATAAATAATCATCATACTTCATTATCTTTAACATATAACAATAAAATTATTCTGATTCTCCAATTTTATTCACCTCAATTACATCATCCCAAATTTGCATATCTTGAATCTCTTTATTATGCGTAACTGTATAGAATTTCATAGTTCTTTGTTTCACGAAATTATTAATCATTTCAGAAACTTTTCAAACTGTATCTACATCCAAATTATTAATCGTTTCATCCAAAAATAAAAGGGGAGTATGAAGATATGAAGAAACAGCTAGCATCCACACCAATTTCAAAACAGTTCTCTGACCTCCACTCAAACTTTTTACCTCCCTTTCTCATTTTCAGTCCAATATTTTAGCCTCAAGTTCTAACTTTTCATTATTCTCAACTATATGCATCTGAATAGAATAATCCACACATTGAGCTAAATAATCATTTATAATATCGCTCAAAATCGGTAAATAATCATCCAAAGCAAAAAGTACAATTTCTTTAGAAAAAATCGAATACAAACGAGTCAACTTTTTCTCATCTTCCTGTAATTTTTTCATCAAATTCTGATTACTTACACTATCTTCTACCAGTTGTTCAATCTGTAAAATATTCTGAAAAATCTGTTTAATATCACGTTGTTGCTGCTGTAAAGATTCAGAATTAGACTTTTCTTTTTCAGCTTGAATTTCTTGAATTTTATCATTCAAAGAGTTTATTTGATTCTCTTGTTCTTGCTGAGATTTCTCTAAATGTTGTAATGAAGTTTCAGCTGCAACTTTTTCTTTCTGATAAGATTCCAAATTCTTGCTTTCTTGTTCTCGTTGAAATAATTGTTTATCCACATTCTGAATCTCACTCTGGATAGATTCCCGTTCATGATAAGATTTTTCCCATTCTGCAAATCAAATCTTAATTAAATAATCTTTCAAAGAATTAGAAAAATCCGTTTGCTCTTTTATTTTTTTCTCTAAATCCTTTTTAAAATCATCTCATTCAGGATTTTTTGCCTCTTGTAACTCTTTAATCTTCTGATCAAAATCTTGCTGTTCAAATTCAGTTTTCATAGTTTCTAATGTTTGATTTAATTTCTCTTTCTGTTGAGAATATTGTTCAAATTGCTGTTTATTTATCGCATTGATATGAGGACATTTCTTGCATAAATCAGGACAATCAAAATCTGAATTCTCTGCTCGCATTTTATCCAATTCTTCTATTCTAATTTGCTGTTGTTTAATTTCATCTTCCTTCCTAGATTTCAAATCCTTCAATTTTTCTATCTCTCTATTCTGATTTTCAGTTCGATTCTTTGATTGTAATTCTATATTTTCTAATTTGATTTTTTCGGATTCTACTAAAGATTTCAATCTAATTCATGCATTTTTTGCAGTTTGTAAAGCATCAAAAGCTGATTTCAAATTCTTTGGATTTTCTAAGATTTCCATTTCTTCATCAGATCCAATATTTTTATTCCAGAAATTTATAAAATCAGAAAAAACTGAATAATCAGCATTTTTATCCAAATCTTCTCATTTCTGATAAAGTCACATCTTTTTCTCTTTCAATTCATTTCATTTTTTAGTATCGATATTCTCTATTTTAGTCTGAAGTTCTTGAATCTTTAATTTATTCGATTGAATTTCTCTCTCATTTTGTTGTTTTTGCTGTAATAACGAATTTTTCTGATTTTTTAATTCTCAAATCTGAGTATCTAACTTTATAACTACATCTATTTTCTCCTGAATCAATTTTTCAGCTTTTTCAAAAGGTTCTTTTTCTAATCAGTTCAAACTAAAATCACTAAGAGAAATCTGATCAAAAAATCACTCTATATCTTCAAAATATTGGTTATTTACCGATAAAATTTTCTTCAATTCTTCATCATTTTCCAATTCCTTTACCTTATTCCACAAATCTTTCAAATTCGCTCTCAATTTATTATCCTGTAAAGAATGATCTTGAAGAGCTTTCAATTTATATCAAACTTCCTTCTTCTTCTCTTGAATCTTTTCTTTCGCATCATCGATTCAGAGTAAATTGAATACATTTTTTAGAACTATCAATCTATCAGCAGGTCTCATTTCAAAGATATTATCAGCATCCTGTAAAAGAAAAACCGTACTCAAAAATACCTCTTTCGGAGGCAATAAGGCCTCCAACGAAGTCTGTAAATCTGTCTCATTTTTGAAAGATATTTCTTCTAGATTCCATAAATTTCAATTTTGAGATTCAAACTTTTCAATTATATTTTCTCACCACTGTAAAATCTCTGTATTTCAAGATAAATTTTTAATATCTTTAAGTAAATTCTCTCAATTATAATTTATAGTAAATAACTGTGAAGTACAGCTATCATTTCACATTTTAGTAGATTTTAAGATTCTTTTCACTAAGTAATAAGCTCAATCTACATCAAAAATTAGACTAATTTCTCCATTTTTACTCTGAAGATTTAGCATATTCCTAGAGCTATCTTTATATAGTGCATATCTCGGAGCATCAAAAAATAAGAAACTTTTTCCACTTCAAATCGGTGCTTTAATTAAATATTTTCATTCATCAAAAAATAGTGAACAGTAAGTTTCCTTAAAAGATCAGATATTCTCGTAATATGCAACTATCAGATTTATCATAAAAAACTACTTCAGTATAAACTAAAGTAGTTATAAAAATATGATATATAATTACTAGAGATTTAAATATTTCTAAAAAAATTAATTATCCTTTATTATCTAATTGATGAAAAACCTCTTGTAGAATAATATATGTCATTATTAGTTCCACTTGGATTATTAGTCGGAGTATTATTTGAAGTTCTACTTGGTGGAGTTTTTCATGCCTCAGTATATACCCTATCTATCAAATCATTAGTAATGGTACCATTAGCGATAAGATAAACATCTTGAAAAGTCAACTTTGTGCTGCGATAATCTCCTCAATACGCTCAACTTGTAGGGCAGCTAAAATTATAAGACCCGTTACTTAATACCACCCTATACATACTATTCTTCGCCCTCACTTTGGAATTTAATAAAGACTCTCATGCTTTACAGTAATTCAATGTAGCTTCAAGTTTAACATCTTTTCAAGAAAAAAACGCTTTATACTTATAACAAGGTTTTGTAGCATCTACAGCATAAAACTTATCGCCTTCCTTATAATAAAATTTTCCATCTCCTTCACGAGTATAGACATTTTTTCAACGAGGTATACCTAACTCAACTTTTTTTGATGGATCACTACTTAATTTATTCCATCTTAAACCATACTTAGTAACATTTTCAGGATCTGGATTTCATATTTCAGCATTAACTGGTCATCCATTATTTATAGTAGAAGGCGTTTCAGATGTATTTAATTCATTACCCAATAAGGCAGCTAAAGTATATTTTCCAGGTTTCCCATCAGGTTTTAATTTTATATTACTTGATTTATTATATTCTTCCTGAAATTTTCTAACTTTACCTTGTGTAGATTCATCAAATTTTCAGTTAACTTCCAATTTCTCATCATTAGCACCAGATTTTTCATTCAAAAGAATCTGAACTGCTGCAATATAAGATGCATCAGTTGCGAGCTCAGATCGAGATTTATCCTTAAACTCAGATAAATAACTATTCAATTTCTCAGAATCATAAGTATATTTATCATCAGCTCATTTTATAACTCCATTATCTTTAAGCTTATTTAAAACATCAGGTTCTAACTTCGACACATCTATAGATTTTGTTTCTTGAGGAGTTGGAGTATCAATAGTATTACCAGTATTATTAGGATTAGGAACTACATTACCAGTATTATTAGGATTAGGAACTACATTACCAGTATTATTAGGATTAGGAACTACATTACCAGTATTATTAGGATTAGGAACTACATTACCAGTATTTATAGGCTGACTAATAACTTCAGCTTCGCCCTTAAGGGTAATTTTATCATAATACTTATTTTCTTTCTTTTTATCCCAGTTATCTTCCCAATGTTCACCATTATTAAATTTTATAAGATTTTTAAATTTTTCTTCACGATTTTCAGTAATTCTACCTAATCAGAAACGATCAGGACTCTCAGGAACTTCATACCACCTTCCTTTTTTAATAACCTTTCCATCTTTATCATAGGTTCTATTTGATTTTCTATCTACTCTAACCTCAAGCTTACCTCTATCATTCAATCTCAAATCAGGATCATCTTTATTATTAAAATCTATATCATCTATAGTATTATTAAGCCTCAAAAAATGTACAAAATTCATCATAATTAAATGTTCAGACAAATCTGGACTAACACCATGTCAATCAATTTGCATTGGTTCAATCGTCATTATCTTTTGTTTTCAATTGATTGTTGTTTTAATTACATAATCTTCTTCTCATGAGTGCCAATCTATTTTTGGATTTCATGGCAGTCCTGCAGGAATCTTATTTTGTAGATAAGCCACACAAGAAGGATTATTTTTTAGCAAAACTCTCTTTTTACTACTGTAATTCTCAATTACTGGACAAAGATTTCAAGTTCTATCAATTTTTACCTTATATACTTCAGTAGCATTTTTCATTTTCATAAGACATTCATAGTCTCCATTTGCATCAGGGACTGATTCAACAGTGGACCATGGTTGTCATTCTTCATGATTACCCTCAAAATTTGCTAAGGAATAGAAAGTAGCTCAATATAACTTTGTATTTTGAACAATATTTGGTGTATTTTTTATAACTAAATGTTTATTACCATCATACGTTTCACATGGATCTGTATTCAAAGTCGGCTGCACAGGAACAGTCTCGGTATTATTTCCAACTTTCACATTTACATCAAAGCTTTTTACAACATTACCTCATACTAATACATTTACTTTTACTTTAAAATTTCATGGTTTATCAGTTTGTAATGTTTGTCAATCAGCTAAAGCTACAGTGGCTCAGTCAGGCAAATTATTAACTAATTTTTTAAGATCTACATCTCAATTTAGCTGTATATTTACATTTTCATTTGCTTTAACTTCAGCATATTTAGGATCTTCAACACTACCAAATTTTTTATTCACATCTTCCAGATATGTCCTAGTTTTTTCTAATACTTTATTTAATCATGCTAATGTAGTTTCTCAAAACTTTCAATCAAATTGTTTCGTTGATTCATTATATTTATTTTTTTTCAAAAAGGTTTCTTTGAAATTTCAATTACTTTCATCTAACATATTATCATCCAAATTATCAAAAATATATTGTTGTAGAAGTTTTACGTTATCATCAACAGGATTTTTAATAATATCTTGAATATTTTTCAATAATCTATTAGCTTTTTTGAGTCATTCATTATCCTTATATTGACTATCATTTGATAAAAGAGCTTTAAGAGTCGTTTCTTGTTTATTAATATTTTCTATAACTGTATTCACCCACTCAGGAGCAGTTTCCACCTTTTTACCTTTATCATAAAATTTTCAATCTGTTGTTTTTCAATCTTCCAGTAATTGAATTGATTCATCATTAATATCTCAATTTATTCAAAGTTTTCTATCTAATTTTTCTGTGCTTTCGTATCATTCTACTCATAAAGCTTTTGCTAAATCAATCAGTCACTTATATTCTAATTGAAAATTCTCTTCATTTTTATGAGCCTCTAAAACATTTTTAATAGAATTTTTTAACGTAATTTTTTGAGTTTCATCCAAGCTTTCAACAAATCCAGCATTAAAACTATCAGTCAAAATATCATTTAATTCTTTTTTTGCATTCGCATCATTTTCTGTATTTGTGTCTTCTTTCTTTAACTCATCAATTTTTTGGTTAATAGTCTTTAATTTTTCAGAATAATTTATTTCTTCAGCATTACCATTTCCTGTTTCCGGATTATTTTCAAAATTTAATCTATAAAATTTAACCATTCCCATATTCAAACCGTTAAACAATTGCATTTTAATAAATATTAATAAATAAAATTAAATATTTTCAAGCATTTTATCCAATTCTTCCAAATCCTTCTCATCTTGCATTTTACTCTCTTCTTCCATCTGTTTCATCTTCTGTAAAGCATCCAATCATTTTTGCAACTTCTTTTTATCAAATTCTGATTTAGCCGTACTTACTGCTCATTGAACTGCATTTATCAAAACATCTAAAACATCATCTCAAAGATTTCATTCCTCAACCAAAAGCTCCAATCATTTAGCAAGATCTCGAATAGGTTCTAATTGAACTAATATTTTCTGTAAATACTCTTTTTTATCCATAAACTTATAAAGTCATAAAACTTACTAAATATTATAACACAAAATTAAAAATAATGCAAATTTTTGGGGACTTTTTTCATATCTTGAAATAAAAATATGAAAATATATCTTAAATTTGCTAAAAAAATTTAAAAATCTGACTTATTTAATGCAAATAATTCCATTTCTACAAAATTCAAAATGACTATCACGTCGCAAAATTGTATCATTAATCCAAAAGGGTCAAATTTTTTTAAATAATGAAAAAATCGAATCATTTAAATCTGAACTTAAAAGCTGAGATATTCTCACTATTATAGATGAAGAATGAAATAAAGAAAATATTACCATTTCTGAAAAATCTGAATCTCCAAAATGAAAATTAATTCTTTTCAATAAACCTAAATGATATGTAGTTTCCAAATCTGATCCACATAATAGCACAATTTATGAATTACTTCCAAATGAATTTCAAAATCGATATTATATTGGTCGCCTAGATAAAGATAGTCGTGGATTAGTCTTACTAACAGATACTCCAGCTCTCGTTCATCAATTTGAACACCCAAAATTTGAAATAGAAAAAGAATACCTCATACAGCTTTCATCTCCATTTAAAGATGAAGATAAACAAAAAGTAAAAAGCTGAATAGTGGATGAATGAGAAGTTCTAAAATTCAAAGATATTCAACCTACAGAGTACTCTCTAACATACAAAGTAATCTTGAATGAATGAAAAAAACGCCATATTAGGAGAGTAATAAAGAAATTATGATACTATTTAATAGATTTACAACGCATAAAAGAAGCTCAATACACCTTACCAAAAGATTTACCAGAAGGAGAGTGGAAATTTGTTTAATATTTTGCATAAACCATGACCAAAACAACAAAAATCACAATTTGAATAATTCTATTTATCATAATTTTATCAGCATCTTTCCTTGTATTTAAATACAATGCATGAGAAACAGAAAAACAAAATCCAAAAATCTGCTGCAATGAGCATTGTTTTAATCTAGAAATAGCAGATGATCCTGAATCTCGTCAATTATGACTTATGCATAGAGAATCCTTAGCTGATGAGAATTGAATGCTTTTCATATTCGATAAAATGTGAACTTACTCTTTCTGGATGAAAAATACCCTAATACCACTCGCAGGAATTCGAATTAATTCAGATTTAAAAATTATAGATATTATTCAAATGGATCCATGCAAAATAGAAGAATGTCCATCATATACACCACAATCAGAAGCTCAATACGTTCTAGAAATTAATCAATGATTAATTAGTGAAAAATGATTACTACATACCTGAGATTTATGTAAATTAATAATTAATTAAGCAACACTATTTCACGTATAGCGATATACTTTAACCATTGGCTCATTTTTTGCACTATAACAAGACATTTTCCTCTGTATAGTATCAGATACCCAATGTCAATTTATAAATGTAGCTTGATGCTGAGTACCATTAAATTTTGGTCGTACAGCTGTATCTCAATTTTGCGGTTTATATCAATTTTCCTCAGGATTATCAGGATTCACATCTCAAATATATTCAAGCCCCATTTTTGGCAATATTTTTCCTTTTAAATCACATTCATTAGATTTAGATTTATTTTCAATTCATAATTGTTCTAATACTGCATATGATCAAGTTGAACATACATGCTTATATTTATTCCAGCCCCAAGTAATATTTCACTTACTTGGAGAATAAAATGTTCATCAATTTGTTATATAATCCCAAGCTTTTTTCACATTTTTTTCAGGTATATGTACATTCGTATATGCTGTTAAATTATTATCAGATTCTTTAGAATCATGCCCAACAGCTTCTTTATTATCTTTAAATCAAAAAATATCCTTCAGCCACTTTGAAGCTCTATTAAAAAAAGAAATCCAAGTTTCTTTCTCTAATAAAGATAAAGACTTTTTTGTTCACTCAAAAATTTTTTCTCCAGCCTCTATAACAGCTTTATTATCCAATTTTTCAGACATTTACAAAATTTAAATGAATAAAAGACACACGATAAATTTTAATAAAAATTTTTAAATTATCAAATAATTGAAGACTTTTTTAAAAATTAAATATCAGAGGTATATATTAGGTCGCTATTTTTAATTACTATTGACATTAACACAGTCTATTTATATAATACGAAAAAATAACAAAAAATTAAAGCTCAAACATATGAAAAATTATTGGATTTCACCCGAAGGCAAAAAATTTAAATGTGATAATCATGGATGTGAAGCAGATCGAATAATCAGAAAATATTACGGTAAAAACCTAATGTTTGTTGATTACAGAGATTATCTCCTAAAACGGGGATGGATTATGTTTAGAATTAGAGATTTTGAAAGAAAAATTTATATCGCTGATAATAACGAACCCACCCAAGCTCAAAGAGACATTATCTTTGATTTAACTGGTCAAAATTACAGTGAGGACATGAGAATCTAATGTCCTCTTTTTGATTTCTAACCTTGCAATTCGACATAAAATATCTAATCTTACAGATTGAATTTTGACTCAAAGTTTTTTAAAATTTTCTCCATCTTATGGCTACAAAAAAGACCACAAACACTACACTTTCTTCAAATCAATCTGATGTAATAGTATTAGAATGAATCAAAACCAATAATCTGAAAAATATCGACCTAGTTTTACCAAAAAACCAAATTATTACATTCACGTGAGTTTCAGGTTCTTGAAAATCATCACTAGCATTTGAAACAATTTACAAAGAAGGACAGTTCCGTTACATTGAATCACTTTCCAGCTATCTTCGCCAATTTTTCAATCTATGAGAAAGACCAGATATTGCGTATTGTGCATGACTTTCTCCAGCTATTGCAATTGAACAGAATAAACGTGGATGAAATAGCCGTTCAACTGTTTGAACTTTAACTGAAATCGATGATTATACCAGACTTCTTTTTGCTAAAGTTTGAGAAAGTTACTGTTACAACTGTGGAGCTCATATTAAACCAAAAAATGTAGATGCAATTCTATGAGAAATTAAAGAAAAATATTTCTGAAAAAAACTATACTTACTCAAAGAATCATGAAGACTAAATACAAAAGCTGATTTACAAAAATTTGTAAAAAATAATAGATCAAAAATCGAAAAATGATCATGATTCACTAGATATTTACTCCTTTCTACACCAATTGAGCAGGGCAGTAAAATATCTCTTTCAAAGAACATAGAAGACCAAGAATTATCACTAAAGAATAAGAAAAATCAGAAAGAAAAATCAGTTTTTTCTGTACCTATCGAGTATTTCTATCTCGAAGATCCAGTAGTAAAAGATGAATATTTCCCACTCAAAATTTATGGAATTTATGACCGTATTAGTGTAGAAGATGAAAAACTTCCTAGATTAAAGGAGGATATTATCAAAATCCTATGAGAAGCTCAAAAATTCTGAGTTTACGTTATGGATAAATCATGAGAATCAGCTTCAGCTTCCAAAGTTGAGAATACAGGACTCTCAAATATAGAAATTTCTTCAAAAAAGTCTTCAAAAAAATCATCATCTTGAGCAGAATGAAATGAGACGTGAGGATCTTGAATATGAACTGGTAATGACAATGAAATCCAACGATTCACAGATAAAATGTTCTGTCCGAATTGTAATATCACATACCCCGAATTTACAACCCAACATTTCTCTCCAAACCGCTGAGAATGAGCCTGTGAATGCTGTCACGGACTTTGAGAAATCCTCCAAGTAGATTTCGATAAAATTATCGAACCAAATTCTCCATTAAAGGACGCTATTCTTCCATGGAGAGATTCAAACATTTGACAAGCAATCTTGCGTAAATTATGTGAAAAATATGATCAGGATTTAGAAAAAATCTGGAAAGACCAACCAGAATGGTTTTTGCATATAGTTGTATATTGAGATAATGAAGAATTACGTTTACCAATTTGAAGCAGAATTCCTGTAAAATGAAAGTGGGCTAGTTTCAAATATGTATGAATGGAAGACGTAATCAAAGACCAATTCGAAAAATGAATGCTTACTGTAGATTTTCAAGCGATGCTCGATATGAAACCATGTCCTCAATGTTTCGGTTCAAAAATCAAAAGAGAGTCTCTACACGTATTCCTTACATTCCCAAAAAAATCAGCTAAACAAATTAAAAGCCTGCCTCATTATTCTGAGTCATTCTTACAACAAAAGGATTTACCATTCGCTAAACCTGAAGACGACTGACTAGAAAAAATTAATATCCGAGATCTCCAGAAAATACCTCTTGAAGAAATGCGTGAATTACTTCAACTTTTTATCGATTCAGCAGAGCAACCACCAGTTCTAATCCAC
>Ga0247608_10007062_pt1 | contig 11637 bp, 7 predicted proteins | sample 176DNAGHGlowgp2_FD_193490 | JGI IMG/M metagenome (GOLD analysis project Ga0247608, IMG submission 193490) | Sheep rumen microbial communities from Palmerston North, Manawatu-Wanganui, New Zealand - 1766 DNA GHGlow gp2 | ecosystem: Host-associated > Mammals > Digestive system > Stomach > Rumen ... | reverse complement strand
AGAATACTTTACTAAAGCAGTACCTATTATGGATCATAAATATATAGCACTTCATTATGCATTATTCTCAGGAGGTAGTTTTGTATATATTCCAAAAAATGCAGAATTAGATAGACCTCTTCAAAGCTACTTTAGATTAAATGCTAAGGGAGCTGGTCAATTTGAACATACACTTATCATAGTTGATGAAGGAGCTAAACTACAATTCATAGAAGGTTGTTCTGCACCAGGTTATAATGAATTAAACCTACATGCTGGTTGTGTAGAATTATTTGTTAAAAAGAATGCTTTTCTTAGATTCTCTACTATAGAGAATTGGTCTAAGAATATGTTAAATTTAAATACTAAAAAGTGTTTCGTAGAAGAAAATGGAAAGATAGAATGGATTATGGGATCATTTGGATCTAAAGTATCTATGTTATATCCATTAAGTGTACTAAACGGTGTTGGTGCCCAATGCGAATTTACTAATATATCATTCGCAGGTGCTGGACAAAACTTAGATACAGGATTAAAAATAATTCATAATGCACCACATACTACTTCAGTAGTTAATTCTAAATCAATTTCTAAAGATGGTGGAATATGTACATTTAGAAGTAATGCTATAGTCAAACCATCTGCTAAAAAATCTAAACTATCTATTTCATGTGAATCATTAATGCTCGATTCCATATCTCGTAGTGATACGCTTCCTGCATCTACTATAGAAAATAGTGATATAGAATTTGCTCATGAAGCAACAGTAGGAAAAATCTCAGATGAAGCAATCTATTATCTTCAAACTAGAGGTATGACAGAACTAGAAGCAAAAGCACTAATAGTAAGAGGATTTGCTGAACCAATTGCTAAAGCATTCCCAGTAGAATATGCAGTAGAAATGAATAGATTAATTGAATTAGAATTAGAAGGAACTATAGGGTAGGTGAAATTATGAAATTAAATGAATTAAGAAGTAGAACTACTAATGGTTTCAAAGTAAATAACTTAGATATTGAATTAGAATTAAATGAATTAAATACTGATAAACTATATAGTATTGATGGTATAGAAGTATCTCAAATAATTAAGAATGAAGAAATAACTTCTAAAGTAGGATTAACATATTCTAAATACTTAGAATTAACAATAACTGTGGATAAATCTTATTCAAATCCTGTACTTGTTAATTATAATTTTTCTAATAATGATTATCTTGTTAGTAAAGTAATAATTAATTATAAAAAGAACTCATCTTGTGATTTTATATTTAATTATAAATCACTAGATACTAATAAACATTTTAATTACTTAGTAGAAGAAATAAATACTGAAGAATACTCTAATGGTTCTATTACCTATATTAATAATTTAAATGATTTAAGTACTAATATAATGTCATTTAATGATACTGTATTAGAAGAATCTACTATTACTCATAATTTAATAGATATAAATGGATCTATTAGAATATATAATAGTGATTTGAACTCAGTAGGATTTAATTCTAAAAATTATTTTAATAATATTTATATTGGTAAAAGTAATGATTTAATTGATATTAACTATGATATGAAAAATATAGGTAAATCAAGTATTAATAATTTAAAAGTAGAAGGATGTCTAAAAGATAATTCTAAAAAAACATTTAGAGGAATAATAGATTTTGTAGAAGGCTGTACTAAATCTACTGGTATAGAAAATGAAAACTGTGTATTACTATCTGATACATGTATAGCTAAATCAATTCCTATACTATTATGTCATGAAGATGATGTAGTAGGTGCTCATGGAGAATCAACAGGTCGAATTAGTGAAGATAAATTATTTTATTTAATGAGTAGAGGATTATCTAGAAAAGAATCTGAAAAATTAATAATTCTATCTAACTTTACTAGTATTATTAATGAAATAAAAGATGAAACTGTAAAAGAAGAAATATTAAATACTATAGAAAAAAGAGTTTAATAACTCTTTTTTTATGTTATAATCTAAGATAGGAGAGTGCAATATGGGAAATTATATAAAAAAGAATATAAGTAATATAATATCTATATTTCTACTTATAAGTCCAATATTAGACTTACTAACAGGAATATGCATTCATACATTAAAAATTAATCTAACAATAGGTATTATAGTAAGATTTTTATTTTTAATATTTATAGCTCTAGTAGTTATATTTATATTTAAAAAGAAAAAAATAATTATCCCATATCTAATAATAGGATTATATTTTATATTATACATATTAGGAATGATTATATATAAAAATGGAGTAGGATTATTTAGTGAAATACAAGGATTAGTAAAAGTATTCTATCTTCCAATTGTATTTATAGCTTTATTTAATATTAAAGATGAAATAAGAATATCTAAATTAACTTTATTCACTACAGTATTCTTATATTTAATATTAATATTTATACCTACATTATTTAATATAGGATATAAAACATATGAAATAACTAAAGTAGGAACATTAGGTTTCTTTAATTCAGCTAATGAAGTAAGTGCAATTATATCAATACTTACACCAATAATATTTATAGTTATATTAAGTAGTAAAAAAATAATACCTAAAATTATTTTAGGAGTTATGTATCTAACAGTAATATTGATGATGGGTACAAAGACACCTTTACTAGCATTACTTATAACTATATTCTTCACATTAATATATTTCTTTATAAAATTTATTAAAGAAAAGAAATATAAACAAATTATTATTTCAATAATTGTATTAATAGTAGGAGCATTTGGATTATTAGTAATAATTCCTAAAACTAATTTTTATAAAAACATTAAAACACATTTAGATTATTTAAAAGTAGATAATGTTACTGAAGTATTTGAAGATCCAGAATTAATAGATCATTTTATATTTAGTCAAAGACTAACATTCTTATTTAATAAATCTACAATATATGATGAATCATCTCTTTACCAACAAACTTTTGGTATAGGATATTTAAATCATGGTAAAAATACTAAATTAATTGAGATGGATTATTTTGATATATTATATGACCATGGAGTAGTTGGATTTGTATTATTATTTAGTATTTGTGTATATATAATAATAGAATTAATAAAAATAAGAAAGAAACTAACATTTGAAGATTATATGTTAAGAGTAAGTCTCATATTAGTATTATTCTTAATATTCTTCACAGGACATATAATAACTGCTCCAGCAGTAAGTATAATAGTAATAATTTTATTATTATCGATAGCTAATAAAGAAAAAAAAGATTTATTATTCGCAGATAATAATTTAAAAATAGGTGGTATAGAAACAGCACAAATAAATCTATTAAATAGAATTAATTATAAAAAATATAATGTTACTTTAGTATTAGAAGAAAAATGTGGAGAACTATTAAATAGAGTTCCTAAAGAAGTAAATATAAAAGAAGTAAAAGTAAGTAATAATAAAATAGTTATATTAAGAAAACTAATTAATGCAACTAGAAAACTAGCATTTAAAATATTAAACTATAATAATTATGATTTCAGTTGTTGTTATACAACATACAGTTATAGTTCAAATAAAATAGCTTTAATGTCTTCTACTAATAGTTCTTTCTATGTACATAGTGATTACAGTAATGTATATAAAAATGAGAAAGACTTTAGAGAGTTCTTTGATACTAGAAATATAAATGAATATAAAAATATTATATTTGTTTCAAATGAATCAAAAGAATCATTCTTAAAGTATTATAAATATTTAGAAAAGAAAACTATGGTATTTAATAATTTTATAGATACTAAAAAAATAATAGATAAAAGTAATGACAAAATAGAAGAAATAAAACCTAAAAATAAAAAATTATTTGTATTTATAGGTAGATTAGATGACTCATCTAAGAAATTAAAAAGAGCTATTAACTTAGCTCATAATATTAAAGATATAGAACTATGGATAATAGGTGATGGACCTGATAAATCTATGTATGAAGAATATAATAAAGGAAATGATAGAGTCAAATTTCTAGGTAGAAAGATTAATCCTTATCCATATATGAAAGAAGCTGACTACATAATATTAACATCTGATTATGAGGGATTCCCTGTAACATACTTAGAATCAATTGTATTAAATAAAGATATAATAACTACATTAAATACTAGTGATGATAATATTAATATGAAAGATTATGCTTATATAATATCTAAAGATGAAGATAAAATGATTAAAGAAGTAAAAGATATTATAAAGAAAAAAAGTACTAAGAAAAATATTAATCTAGAAGAGCTACAAGAAATAAGAATGAAGAAATTAGAAAAAATATTTAATCAATAAAAAAAGACTTTTATAAGTCTTTTTATTTTCCCTTTAATACAGCTTTTATCTTTTTAGAAGCTGCATACACAGTATCCATAGAAGGTTCCATAATAGCAGCTGTTTGTGTACCTAAATGACCAAGTCCAGTTTTATCTGTTCCATCAACACTTTGTTCTTCTATTTTGAAATTAGTATTTTCTATTCCAACTTTAATTAAATTTTTAATAGTCTTATCATTCATATCTGTTGTATATAATCCATCAAATGAATTAATAACTTCATTATAATTTGTAAGAGTAGTAGTAGAAGCTAATTTCTTAAGAATATTAATTAGTATCTGTCTACAATTCTTTTGTCTATATCTATCTCTTCCAGGGAATGCATTTCTTTCTCTAGCTATAGTTAATATTTCTATACCATTATATGTATCACAACCTTTAGGTACATATAACTTTCTACCTTTAGTATCATCATATGTATTAAGAACTAATGCATGAGTAGTAGTGAATGGTATCTCTGTACAGAAATTAACACCACCTATAGCATCAACAACATTAACTAAACTATTAGTATTTAAATTAATTGTATAATCTATTTTAATACCAAATAATTTTTCTATTGCTTCTTTACTTACTTCAGTATCTAAAGAACCCATACACATTAATGTATCTTTCATACCATAACCAGGAACATCAACATAATAATCTCTAGGAATTGATGTTAATAATACTTTTCTTGTCTTAGTATTAACAGTAGCTATTAAATTATAATCTCTCATAACTCCAGTAAAATCTAAACCATTAATATAAATATTATATGAATCAGGAGTAGCTTTATTAGTTTCTACATAATCAGTAACTACAAATTCATGGATAACTTTATAATCACCTTTACTAAGTATATTATCAGTTGTATTTTCAAATAAGTACTCATAATTAGCTTTAGTTATTAATAAGAATTTATCAGTATCTTTTATCTCTTTCATACAATCAATAGGTGTATCAATCGCAGTATAATTATATTTTCCTAATTTCTTTAAAGCCTTATCAATAGATCTACTATATTTATAATAATCTATTTCAGATTTCTTTTTAAGTTCATCTATATCTTCAACATCATTATCTTTAGAAGCAACTAAATAATACTCAGTTTCAATCTTATAATAATCTTTATCAAAACTTGAACTAATATAACTATTTACTTTACTTATATAATAGTATCCAATAATATTACCTAAAGATATAAATATATATAATATTAATCCTATTATAATTAAAACTTTCTTTCTTATATTAAATAATATAAATGCTAATAAGAATATAGCTAACTCTCCTATAAGAAATAAAGATAAGTATTTATCAGGTAATACATTTAATTTTAATACCTGTATAATAGCTAAAAGTGAAATAATTAATACAATTACACTTAATATATTTTTAATAAATTTTCTTTTAATCCTTCTTGCCATTTTTAGTCCTCCCATGATTATTAATTATAGCATGATAAATAATATGATGCAAACTTATTATTGTTTGAAAAAAAACTTATCATATGTTATTATTTTTATAAGAGTTATAACATTAAAAAAGAGGTGAAAAAATGCCAAAGTATAGTATAGTAATACCTGTATATAATGTAGAAAAATATATTAAAAGATGTTTAGATAGTGTATTTAATCAAACAGAAAAAGACTTTGAAGTAATAGTTATTAATGATGATTGTACTGATAATAGTATGGATATAGTAAGAAAATATGATGTTAATATAATAACTACTAAACATGTAAGTGTATCACAAGCTAGAAACTTAGGTGTAGAAGAAGCAAAAGGAGAATACTTAATATTCTTAGATAGTGATGATTATTGGGATAAAGATTTATTAAAGAATATTTCTAAAAGTCTTTATAACAAACCAGATTTAGTAAGATTTCAAGTAAGAACAGTTACTGATCAAGGAGTAAAAGTAGATTATAATGAAGAAGAGTTTGAAAATAAAACAGGAGTACAGGCATTCAATATAATCTCAAGATTTCATTTTGTAGAAAGTGTATGGTGCTATGCTATAAAAAGAGAGTATTATTTAAAAGAAAACTTCTCTTTTAGAAAAGGTATGGTTCATGAAGACTTTGGATTAACTCCATTAATAGTAATTAAAGCGTCTAAAGTAAATTCAATAGATTATATAGGATATAATTACTTTAGAAGAAGTGGAAGTATTATGAATAATCCAGATTATAATTGGACTAAACAAAAAGTAAAAGACTTTTATTATCATTATTTATATTTAATAGATGAAATAAATAAAACTAAACTAAGCAAAGATGTATTTAAAAGTTTTTGTGCAAATAGTGTAATTTTAAAGATCTGTGAATTACAAGGATCAGATTATAAAGAATATAAAAAGAGGTTAACAAAAGATAGAGTATTTGATAATTTACTAGCAGATACTCTTCCAAGAAAAATAAAGAAAGTATTATTTAAAATTAGTCCTAAACTAGGAGTTAAATTTGTTAAATAAAATAAGAGGTGCATTATGTTAAAAAAAGAATTAATATCAATAGTAGTTCCATGCTACAACGAGGAAGAATCAATTCCTATATTTTATGAAGAAATAGATAAGGTATCAAAAGAAATGAAAAATGTTGATTTTGAATTCATGTTTGTAAATGATGGTTCAAAAGATAAAACATTAGAAATATTAAGAAGTTTATCAAAAAAAGATAAAAGAGTAAGATATATATCTTTCTCTAGAAACTTTGGTAAAGAACCTGGAATGTATGCAGGGCTTAAAAATGCTAAAGGTGATTATGTAGCTATTATGGATGCCGATTTACAAGATCCACCAATAATGGTTAAAACAATGTATGAAGATATCAAAAATGAAGGATATGATTGTGTAGCTCTATATACTAAATCACATAAAGGATATAACTTTATTAGAAAAGGTTTAACTAATATGTGGTATAAGTTTATAGATAAAATATCTACAGTGCGTCAAATGCCAGGAGCTAGAGACTTTAGATTAATGACAAGACAAATGGTAGATTCTATATTAGCTATGCCTGAATATAATAGATATACTAAAGGTATGTTTGGATTTGTTGGTTTTGACACTAAGTGGATTGCCTACGATGCACCAGAAAGAGCTGCCGGAACATCTAAATTTAATGTTAGAAAATTAATTAAATATGCTATGGAAGGAATAGTAGCTTTTTCAACATCACCATTAGAATTAGCTACACGTTTTGGAATATTCTTTATAGTAGTATCTTTATTAGGTACAATAGCTGTAATAGTTAAATCATTAGTATGGGGTGGAGCAATTATTGATCTTCCATTACTTGCTTGTGTAATTGCATTCATTAGTGGAATACAATTAATTACAACTGGAATTATCGGCATATACTTATCTAAGATGTATTTAGAAGTAAAACATAGACCAATTTATATTGAAAAAGAAACAGAAAAATCAGGTAAATAATATGAAAGATATTAGTATAATAGTACCAATTTATAATGCTGAAAAGTATATTAAGAAATGTTTAGATTCAATAATTAATCAAACAAAAAAAGAAATAGAAATAATCCTTATAAATGATGGATCTACTGATAATACAGAAAATATTATTAAAGAATATAAAGATAAAAGAATAAAGTATTTTAAAAATACTAATCATGGAATAGGTTATACAAGAAACTTCGGAATAGATAAATCTACTTCTAAATATATTATGTTTTTAGATAGTGATGATTATTTAGAAAAAACTGCATGTGAAGAATTATTTAAGAAAGCAGAAAAAGATAATCTGGATATAGTAATATCTGATTTTTATAAAGTGTATGAAGATAGAATAGAAGAAATAAAACTACCTAGTTTTAAAGATTCATCTTTAAAGGAAAATCCCAATATCATAACAGAATATTTAAATCCATGGGCAAAACTATATAATAGTAAATTAGTAAAAGATAATAATATAAAATTTGTAGAAGACTTAAAATATGAAGATGCACCATTCGTAATAGAAGCATTAGACAAAGCAAAAAAAATAGGTAAAGTAAATAAACCATTAAATTATTATGTAATTCATGGTAATAGTGAAACTACAGTAAGAGATAGAAAATGCTTTGATATATTACAAATAGTAGATAAGATAAGAAAATATACTAAGAATAAAGAATACTTAAAAGATAAAATAGATAAACTAACAGTAAGAATATTAACTAATTATACAATTCAACAAAGAAATCAAAAAAATAAATTGATAGGATTAGAATTTATTGATAAAGCATTTGACTATTTAAAGAAAGAAGTACCTGATTATAAAAATAATAAGTACTATATAAATAGAGGTAAAAAGAAAATAATAGAGAAGAGTAAATTCTTAACTAAACTATATGTAAGACTATATAAATAGGAGGATATATGATTGATAAAATAAAAAACATAAAAATAAACAATAAAACAGCTATCATAATAATATTAGTATCAATTTTTCTAAGTATGTTAGCATTAAATTTATTAACACCATTAATTGCAGATGATTACTCATATGCATTAACTTATAATCATACAAGAATTAAAAATATTATAGATATTATTAATTATCAATCTCACCATTACATGGTATGGGGAGGAAGAACCGTAGCACATAGTATTGCACAAAGTTTCCTAATATTACCAAAACATATATTTAGTATATTTAATTCATTAGTATATATAATTTTAATTAGTTTAATATATAAAATAATAAAGGGAAAAGAAAAGGAAGATAAACCATATTTATTATTAGGAATACATTTTATATTATATTTCTTAACACCTGTATTTGGGCAAACATGTATATGGTTAATAGGTTCATGTAATTATATATGGACAACATCAATTATATTATTTTTAATATATCAGTTTAAAAATAAAGGTGATAAGAAAGATAGTATATTACGAATTATATTAATGTTATTATTAGGAATAATTGCTGGATGGACAAATGAAAATACTTCATTCGGATTAATAGTTGTATTAATATCTAGTTTAATAATAAACAAATTAAATAAGGAAAAGATAACTAAATGGAAAATAAGTGGTTTGATTGGATCTATAATTGGATTTATCACAATGATAGCAGCACCTGGTAATTATGTTAGAAGTGAAAGATTTGTAGATAATGATTTTATATTAGTAAAATGGGCAAAAAGATTTTTAAATTGTACTACAGGTATAACTGAATATTGCTTACCTATTATAGTAATTTTAGTAGTTGCAATAACAATTTATATATATAATCATAAGAAGATTAATAATTGGGTATATGCATTTATATTAGGATCATTCTTCTCTGTATACTCAATGGTTCTATCACCAGAATTTCCACCAAGAAGTTGGTTTGGTGTAATAATATATCTATCTATAGCTAGTTTAATCCTTATATATAATTTAGATAAAATAAATAAAGTATTTAAACCAATAATAATAGATATTTTAGTAATAACTTCATTTATATTTATAGTTGATTATATAAATTTAGCAAAAGATATAAATGAATTAAGAGGTACATGGAAATATCGTATAGAAACAATTAAGAATAGTAGTGATTCACCAATAGTATTTTATGAATATATAAGTACCAATAACAAGAATCCAAATTATCAATTATCAGATATAGGTATAGGAAAAGATGAATGGCCAAATAAAGAAATATCTATATATTATAATGTTGGTGATAAAGGAATAATAAGATATGTGGAGGAAAAAAATGAAAAATAAGAAATTTGGAAATATACTTGAGTATTTTACTTCTTCTGCATTCTTTTTATTTGTATTTTTAACAGCTATTATTGTATTAACAAGTATTATATTTATTTGTGGTGGAAGAGTATTTAAATATTTATTGTTAGTGGTATATGCATTAACAGTAGTTGGATATTTATTGTTCAAAAAGAAAGATTTAAAGAAAGAAATAATTTCAGTAATTATTGGCACACTAGTATTTATAATTACTACATTAATTTCTGGATATATTTATGATAATACGGCAGATGGTAATACATATCATAAACTTGCAGTAGGTGCTATGAAAAATGGATGGAATCCAGTATATACAGATGTAGCTAAATTTAATAAAGATAAAGGTAATCCATTTGATATATTAGATGATAATGTTAATGTCAAATGGGTAAATACATATGCTAAAGGCAGTGAAATATATGGTGCAGTAGTATACTCGCTAACTAATAATATTGATACTGGTAAATCATTTAATATGCTTTTTGTATTTATTGGTTTATTTATATTATATGAAATATTAAGAAAATTAAAATTAAGTACTTGGAAAGCATTATTATTAAGTACAATAATGGCACTTAATCCAATATCTTTAACACAATTAACCAATTATTATTTAGATGGAGTATTATCAATATGCTTATTTATAATAATAATTATTATTATGAATAGGGAACTATTAAAAGAAAATAAAAATTATTTAATACTAGGGTTATCGATAATCTGGGCATGCAGTGTTAAATTCACTGGTATTGCTTTTGCCGGAGTATTCTGCGGATTATTCTATTTATATAATAATTTTTATTTATTTAAAAAAGAAAAAAAATTATTTAAAGAATTTATAATTAAAGATACTATATTTTATGTAGTAGTTGTATTGATAAGTGTATTAATAGTAGGTAGTTCGTCATATACAAAAAATATGATAGAACATTCCCATCCATTTTATCCACTATATGGAAAAGGCCATGTAGGAAATATGGTATTAATGGAAATGCCTAAATCAATGCAAAAAGATAATAATACAATGATATTTATTAAAGGAATATTTAGTAAGAGTGAAAACTCTTCACCAAGTTACTCACCTTATAATGATCAACCAGATTGGAAGATACCTTTCACAATTTCAATGCAAGAATTAAAGAACTTTGTATCCCCAGATCTTAGAATAGGAGGATTTGGATATTTCTTTGGAGGAGTATTTATTTTAACTATAATAGGTACAGTAATTTATATAATAGAATATAGAAAGAAACAAGAATATGATGAAATTGCTAAGAATTTATTATTCTTAGGAACATCACTAATATTAGTATTATTATTAGATGGAAGTTATTGGGCTAGATATATTCCATATGTATTTATGTTTCCAGTATTAGTATTATTAAATTTCTATAAACTCGATATAAACAAAAAATTTTATAAAATATATCCACTAATAATTTCATTTTTCTTAATATTAGATGCAGTATTAATATTTGGAGTACAAGTATATTTTTCATATAAAACTAACGCCTATATAAGAGGACAAATTAAAGAATTTAAAGAATTTTCAAAAGAATATGAAGTAGTAGATATAAAATTAA
>Ga0247608_10007060_pt1 | contig 11639 bp, 14 predicted proteins | sample 176DNAGHGlowgp2_FD_193490 | JGI IMG/M metagenome (GOLD analysis project Ga0247608, IMG submission 193490) | Sheep rumen microbial communities from Palmerston North, Manawatu-Wanganui, New Zealand - 1766 DNA GHGlow gp2 | ecosystem: Host-associated > Mammals > Digestive system > Stomach > Rumen ... | reverse complement strand
TATCATCAGGCCGTAATCGATTTTATCGCGGGCATGACGGACAATTATGCCCAGTCCGCCTTTGAAGAACTGTTAAAATGCTAGTATTTTACGATAAAAAATACCCTCCTTCCCGTCAAACGGGAAAGAGGGTGTATTTATATTTAAATTTATGTCTTTATAACCCTGTTTATAACTCACGATAGAAGTATACGCTTCCGTGTCCTTTATTCTTCGCAATCTTCAACGCACCTTCCGCCTCTTTGAAGAGATCTTCCGGAGTGGTTCCGATCTCTCCGAATGCAACACCGGCGCTTGCGGTGTAACCCGGAATCGAGCCGTCGCCCGATTTCAGCTTTTCATTTATAATCTTCACCTTATTCCGGATCAGTTCCTCACGGTCGGAATCCACATGCATCATCAAAATCGCAAATTCATCCCCTTCGAAGCGGAACACGTAATCGTGGGAACGGACATTTTTCTGAAGGACGTTTGCCGTTCTTTTCAGAATCGGTTCAAAAGAATCCCTGCCGAGTTTTTCCGTAAGATTCTTACAGTTATCGACGTCTATCCGAAGGAGCGTCGAGGTTTTCAAATCAATGTTCTGTGCAAGGAAGTCAAAGCCTCTTTTGTTGTATAATCCCGTAATCTGATCGTGCGTTGCGTCAAACGTGAGCTTGTCGATATTGGCAAGATTCATGTTATACATCAGATTATAGGTCTTTGCCAAAAACTGAATCTCGTATGCTCCTTTCGGCGGGATGCTCTTCTCCTCGCGGATGAGTTCGACGCATTTCTGAAGAGGATGAATAATCAGAGCAAAGGTCAGCAGCACGATACCGATCATGATTCCGATTAATATGACCGTCAGGACATGTTCCCCCAGAACCTGTTTCTGCATCTTTGCGGCAATCTCTTCCTGTTCCTTGTCCATCTCCGATGAAAGCTGGTTTAAGCAGTTTCCGATATAGTTGGAAATCTCCTCTTTTTCCGCCCTGTAATATTCGTCAAAAAGAAGTTCGGAAGCGCGAAGTTTCATTTTATCTTTCGTAAGTCGGGCATCTTCCTCACTTAAGTCAACTGCCTTTATCTCGGCCGGTGCCGTGGAAAGATCAAGACCAAACGCTTCATAGGTCAGTCTGGCGGCATAATATTCACGCTCCATTAAGCCTACGGACTCCTCCATGGCAATCTTTAAATTCCGAACCGCCTCGGACTCCGCATATCCGTTATTCTCCAGTTCTTCGAGGGCTTTTTCGCGACGTCTTGTTACATCCGCCTCGTCGAAATAATGATTCAGATACTGGATTTCACCTGTAACGCAGAAGCATCTCATCTGTTCCGTCAGATAGTCCGATGCAGCCTGAAGTCCGTTCGAACTTTCCTTCAGTTTCAGGATTCTCCGCGTGGTTTCACTCGTCCTTGCATACAGGGAGTTGGTTTTGTGCATCGCCCATACCAGGCCACAGGAAATCAGGATTGCAAGAATCAGAAATGCAAAATTGATTTCTTTTAATGACACGCCTTCTCTTTTTTCTTCAACGGGATCACTGTTCATATTCAAATCCTCCTTATCGGGCGCCATGCCCCCCCCAAAGTGCGCCTGACAGGACTAAAACCGCCTGTCGTGTTATATCAAGGGTTTCAATGGTTTCTACCCCATTTTATACCCCACACTTTCATTTTTAAGTTTAAAACAACACCTATCAAATCGCAATAATCAGTTTTTCCATTTCTTTCGTTTTAGTATCATTCAAAACGTGGCCATATAAGCTCATAGTGATATTAAAATTGCTATGCCCTAACAGTTCCTGCAAGGTTCTTGGGTTCATTCCGTTTTCAATAGCTCTTGTTGCAAATGTAGCTCTAAATGCGTGCATTGAAAAAGGTTCAATGCCTATCTCTTTACATATTCTTCTTATTTCCCTATCAGCAGGGGTTGAAAGAAATATACCTCTTTCTGCTGCCTTAAAGATTGTATCATCCAATGAAATTACGTTACCATCCAACAATCTGTTTATTTCTCGCTGATTGCTTAATACCTCTTTAATTGCTGCATTTATAGGGATGGTTCTTTTCCCTGCTGCCGTTTTAGCACTCTCACCGATTGTATAAAATCCGTACTCAGTTCTTGTTACGGTTCTTTCAACGTGAATTAAACCATCTCTCAGATCGCTTTCTCTCAATGCCCCTATTTCACCTGCACGCATACCGGTTAAGATTGCAATTCTAAAAGCATTGTAATAAAAACTGTTTTTCGTTCTTTCGCAACTAAAAAATAATGTTTGTTCCTCTTGAGTTAAGGCTCTATGAGATGTATCTCTTGCCTTTTCCTCAGTTCTTCTTAATGGTTTCAGTAAAACGCAAGGGTTATAATCAATTATCCTTTCGTTTGCAGCATCTTTCATAATGTGCTTAATGAGTGCCATATAATCATTTACTGTTTGGCTCTTTCTTTCCTTTTTCAATTCACTTTGCACTATCCGCAAATCATCAATCGTTATTTTCTTAATTTGCATCTCACCGAAAGTTCTTTCTGATGATGGTATATAAATCTCGGCCATCTTTTTATATTCCTGCTCTTGACCTCTGATTGTAGTTCCCTTTATGCTTTCTCGCCTACCTGCAATCCATCTCTCGAAAAAATCGTTTAACGTGGGATTTTCTCTCTTAGAATAACCTTGCTCTATTTCCCCACGTTTCAGTTTTTCTTTCTCGAAAAGCTCTTTTTCATTATGGCCATAAACATAATAACGTTTCCCATCAATCTTAAACGTTTTCTTTAAGTAACCATCCGCTCTTTTCTTTGCCATTTCAACCTCTCTTTCCTGCTGCCAATAGCAACATAATACCCTGCCGTATTGCTTGACCTTTTGAGATACCGGTATTTTTGCAATACTCACTTAAAGCGCTTTCCATTTCCGCATCAAGCCGCACACTAAATCTTTTCTCTTTTGGCTTTAATGCTTTTGGCCGCCCTGCTTTTCCCATCTTTTCACCTCGCTTTCATATAATTTTTGTCACGCATTTATTATATGATTTTATGGAAAAATAATCAAGCAATCAGTATTTGAATACTACCGGTATTCCGTCACTATCCATTTTGTAAATAAGCTCTGCCGCCTTTATGCGTTCCATATTTCCTGCTGCATCATCCTGCACAATATGCATCAAGATTTTTCTTATTTCTGCATACTCGGCCTTTCTCTGCCTTTCCTCAGATACCATTTCTTTACTTGTTTTTGCCATCTTTCTCACCTCTCTTTCTTAGCTATGCCCCCCTATTTATATGAAAAAAGCGGAAATATAGTGTTGTTTTTATATATCAAATAGTGAATATCTGTTTTTTTCTCTTTGCTCTAATACCCCCTGCTCATCCTCTCTTAATCTCTCGGTAAATTTACCTGCATTATTGAGGATGGTTTGTGCTGCTTGTAAACGGATCGCAGGATTTATTTCTTTATCTGCCATAATCTCTGAAACGGTTTCAAGTGCCATCCCTATTTGATTATTTATTTCAAATACTGCCTTTCTCAAAATATCCGCTTTGGCAGCAGCATATAACTCGCGAAAATCCCCATCACACATTCTTTCGTAAATCGTTCTTTCTGAAACACCAACCGCAGCTGCTGCCGCTTTCAAAGTTCCATTATTTATGAGTGAAACTATAATCACCTCATCCGATACCGTTTTCTTTGCCATTTTTAACACCTCTTTCCTTTCTGCTCTAAAATACAAACAATCTTTTTCCGCATACCCTGTATGGTATATATAAAAAGGTGTGTATCACATACAACATATTATCCGCAAAATGCAGGGTTTTTGTTGTTCCATAGACAACTTTCCTATGTTTTATGTTGTTCCATAGACAACACTTTGTTGTATGAGATACACACAGAAAAATAAAATCAGCTCGTGTTTTTCCACCGGTTTGAAAAAGAGTAAACGTTCATTTTCTTTCTTACCTTGTTACACTCTTTTCTATCAACAAAACCTGCCTTTATAAGCTCATCAAAATATCTTTTTGCGTTTCCTCTATCAATTCCATATAATTTGAGATGTGAGGATGGAAAGACAAAATCATTATCGTTATAGTTCCTCTCGCTTTCCTCTGAGTGCTTATAAAGACATTGTCTGCCGTGCTTAGATTGAGATTGCACTCTGCAAAGTGTGTAGAAATGTTTGGCGCTAAGTGAAAGATTTTTATATGCATCACTTTTGCACATTCCATCAAATACCGTGCCAAAATAATCATTTTTACCTACACTTGCGTATAAATCAACGTACTTTTGTTTCTTGGCCATCAATCCACCCCCTTAGACACCCCTTTATCGTTGTCTAAAAGGCTTATTTGACCGTTTAACTCGCTCATAGTATCTTTTATCCTGTTTGCACATTTAAGCCTTGAATAAGCCTGTTTTTGCATCATACGGATAAATAACAATTTTTCCTGCTCATTTTCTGCAATCCAATAACCATCATTTCCGCTTAATATCTCAACCCCTGCTTGTCGTGCTGCTCTAACTAAGCTCTTAGCGGCAGCAGGGGTTACCCCTATCTTTGCGGCTAAATCAATCTGATGGATCGCATTTTCTCTACCAACCGGTATAATGCTTTCCAAATAATGCATTTACTTTACCTCGCTTTCTACCATCCCTGCCGCATCAAGATATTCCTGCACTTTCCGCATATTCCATAAAACTCTCTTACCTAATCTTATTCTTGCTTTGGCAGCATCACCGATTTTTACGGCCGTTGCCTTTCCGCAATCAAGCATTTCTGCCAATGTTTCAGTATTTACGGTTAAACGGTTCTCAGTTTCATTTCTGTTTGTTTTTCTCATTCTTACACCTCGCAATCAATATTATTTAATGTTTATCTTGTAATAAGCGCTTATCTTGATACAATATTAGCAAGGATAAATGTATCTGTCGAAACCCTATTTTTACTCATTTATTTTGAAATAGAAAGGAAATGTAGCTCTATGAAATACAATCACGAAATAACAGGCCAAATAATCAAAAGAGAAAGAAATGCAGCAGGCAAATCGCAGAGTGAGTTATGCAGCGATTTAAAAGAAAACTACAATTTTCACATAACAAGAAAAACCTTATCCGCTATCGAAAATGGCAAGTATTACAGTTATAATTGTGACTTGCTTTATAGTCTATGTGAAATCTTTAATTGTGAAATGGGTTATTTACTCGGTGAATATGAATGTAAAACCGGTCGAAATACCGATATAAAGAAAGAAACAGGCCTAAATGAAAGTGCCATTGAGAAATTATCGAAAATGCAATTTATAAATAATGCAAATGGCCTTTCTGATATTCTTAATTTGCTTATCAATCATCAAAACTTTGGATATTTGCTTTCTGCACTCGGTAATAATTCCACCGGTACGTTTGAAATGATAACGTTTGGAAATACTACCATCCAACTTGATAGAAAGGCAATCCTTAATAGTGAATTGAAAGATACCATCATAGAAATTGCAAATGATGTGAGAAAAGAATATAAACCGAATGAGTATGCTGCTGCCTATAATCTATTATACGGTTTATATGCTGATGGTAGTTTAACCTTAGATCAAGTAAAGGAAACGGAAAAAGAATATGCAAAAGGCAATTTTGAGTACGTTCCAAAAGGATTTAAACGTAAAAAATAATTATTCCGATATTTTCCACTTTAATATTTCTATGGGTATGTAACGCGCAATCCCTTTATTTATGCGTGTTTGCATACCCCTTTTTATACCCCATTTTATACCCCACACTACCGAAAAAACCGCATAAAATCGTTGACAATGATAAACAATGATAAAAAGAGTGTTGGTTCTGTAAACCCTGTATTTATCAAGAAAAAAGGCACTCTGTGACCTAACACAAAATGCCATAAAAGAAAGTGCGCCTGACAGGACTTGAACCTGCACGGTCTCCCACCAGAACCTAAATCTGGCGCGTCTGCCAATTCCGCCACAGGCGCAGATTACAATTTATTTTAACATGAAACCTTTTTCGTGGGAATACGGAAATTTACGGGCATAAAAAAGAAGGTCGCTTGCGACATTCTCGCGCCGAGCGCGGTTGCATTTATGCAACATATTCCTATCGCGCGAGTGCGCATCCTTAGCGAAGCGTTTTTTGTTTCATAGGAAATGCGGAGCAATTTCCTATGAAATAAAAAACTGCCGGTTATAAACCGGCAATTCCAGTGAGCCATCGGGGACTCGAACCCCGGACAACTTGATTAAAAGTCAAGTGCTCTACCACCTGAGCTAATGGCCCGTATTCAATTTAAGTATCCCCTGCAAAAGAGATCTCGCTGGACCGGCTGGATTTGAACCAGCGAATGCAGGAGTCAAAGTCCTGTGCCTTACCGCTTGGCGACGGCCCATTAAAGGGTGGGTGAAGGGACTTGAACCCTCGGCCTCCAGAGCCACAATCTGGCGCGCTAGCCAACTGCGCCACACCCACCATAAAGCAATTTGGGACTTTACTCTTACTATCCGTAAGAAGCGTGCCCGAAGGGATTCGAACCCCCGACCCACGGCTTAGAAGGCCGTTGCTCTATCCAGCTGAGCTACGGACACAGGCTGACTAAAGTTCTGTCACCAAATCTCCATATCAGACCCGATTCGTGAAAATGTCGTCAACGATAGACATTATAAGATAAAACCGGTGTAACTGTCAACCAAAATTTTTGTTATTTTCTAATCTCCCAGTTCTGCAATGAATCCGAGCGCCCTGGAAGCATTCTCGGATTCCGGGAAACGCTCCGTTACCTGGGCATAAGTTGCCATTGCATTGGTTTTATCTCCGTTCTGACGATACGCATCCGCGAGTGCAAATAATGCGTCTCCGTTCTCGATGTCAAAGAAAACGGCTTTTTTGTAATTTTCGATTGCGGTAGTATAATCCGCAATCCGGAAAGCCTCATTTCCCGCTTCGTAATACTGGCTTCCAACCGTTCCGCCCACGGAAGACATCATCAGTTCGTACATCTTCCGGAATTCCTCGGTCGCCTTCAGATTCACGTAATCCTCATCGATATTGCTTAAGTAATCCGCAATTACCATCGGATCCCTTGCTTCTCCCTGATCGTATTCAATCTGAGCAAGCATCAGGTTCTTTAATGCGGCGTTATCGCCTTCCGTACCTTCGTAGCTTTCAAGCGCCGCTGCCGTATTCGTATATTCCGTTTTTAATTTCTGGTATTCCGCATTCAGTTCTTCGTAGGAAGCGGTCTTTGCCTCAAGTTCGTCCCTTGCACTTGCAAGTTCGTTTTCCACGGTCTTTTCCGCGTTTCTGACCTGAATGGGGCCGAGTAAAAACCACCCGATTACAAGGCCGATGATCAGACCAACCGCAATTTCCAGGAAAATACCGATTCCCTTCGGTTCCCTGGTGATTCTCGGCTGGATAATGACATCATTCCCGCTCTGCATGTAAATGGCGCTGTCTTTTTCCTTCTTTTTGGCGATTTTCCCGTCCTCAAGACCCAGCATGTCATTTACTTCACGAAGATAATGGTTCGTGAGTACGTTTCCGATGTCGATTTTTCTGCAGGGTTCAAGCTCTCTTTTGGCTTTCTCCCAGTCTTCGTCTTTGATGTATAAAAGGGCAAGAAGCTGTCTTGCCTTTAAAAGCTTCGGATTTAAATTTACAACCTTGCGCAGCTGAATCTTGGCAATATCCACTCTGCCTTCCTTACAGGCATTCAGGGCAAGGTTATATTTGTGAATCGTGGTATTGAATCCGTCCAGTGCGGTCGGATTCGACTGTACCGCATCAATATAATCCTGGGCGATATTTTTTTCCTGCTGGTAAGTGGTGGAAATGACCCACTCCGTCAGTGCTTCAATGAGTTCACCCAACTCAAAATACACCAGTCCCAACAGGTTTCTGGCTTGCGTATTTACCTTATTCAGTTTCAGGCACTGCCTCAATTTCTCCTTGGCTCCGGTCAGATCCCTGACTTTCGCCCGTTCCAAGCCTTCGTTGTAGTACTGATTTGATAAGAAAATCAAGTTCTTATAGGTTCCTACGTCAGCACCGCAACCGGTACAGAAATCTTTTTCAGACAAAGGGCAGCCGCATTTGTAACAGTTCATAATTCGCCCTTTATTCTTCTATCATAACCTGTTCCACGACAACCGGTTCCACAGGTTCGCTCGTCTCGCCTTCTTTGACGGTCTTTACGATTAAATCGATCATATCCGCCAAATCATGCTGTCCGATGGCTTCTTCCGCGTCTTTCAGCTCGAGACTGGGATGAAATTTCTTCAATTCCGTTTCAAAATCAATCACTGCTTTATCCTCGTAATTTCCCCGAACTCTTCAATCAATCATACTAATCATACCCACCGTGCATACAAAAATCAATGCCATTTCTGTACGAAAATGCACGCGGGAATGAAAAATCGTTTATTCATATGTAACAATTTTGTAACAATTAAGAAAGTGCCGCAAGACGTTCCTTTACCTGTTCCATCATCTGCGTATACTTCTCAAGTTTTGCCTTTTCCTCGTCAATCTTGCTCTGAGGTGCCTTGGAGATGAAACGCTCATTGGAAAGCATTCCGTTTACTCTTGCAAGCTCGCCCTCCAGACGCTTCTGCTCTTTGGCAAGACGTTCTTTTTCGGCATTTAAATCAACCAGTTCCGCAAGCGGAATATAAATATTCGCATTTGCGATTACGACGGATACCGCATCCTCACCGATGCCGGTTTTGTCGCTCTGCACAAATACGTCGGATGCGGACGCAAGGCTTGCGAAGAAGAGTTTTCCTTTTTCGAAGATATTTCTCATCTCTTCTTTTTCGCTGACCACATAAACCGCCGCTTTCTTTGAAGGCGGAACGTTCATGCCGGTACGGGCGTTACGAATACCCCTTACCGCTTCCTTCATGATTTCGATTTCTTTTTCTTCTTTTGCAAAATCCCTGTCGTCACTGTATTTCGGCCAGGAGGAAATCATAATGGATTCCTCTTCGCTTTGCAGGGTGCAGAAAATTTCCTCGGTAATAAACGGCATATACGGATGCAGGAGTTTCAGTGCATCAATCAATACCGTCTTTAAGGTCCAGAGCGCCGCATTCCTGGAAGCCTTTGCACTCTCTTCCTTTGCCCAGAGTCTGGGTTTTACCATTTCGATATACCAGTCGCAGAGTTCATCCCAGATAAAATCATATACTTTCTGAACCGCGATACCGAGCTCATAATTCTCCATATTGTCGGTCACTTCTTTAATGACACGGTTCAGTTTCGAAAGAATCCATTTGTCAACCGGCTCCAGATCCGCTGCGGCCGGAACGGTTACTTCATTTCCTTCCATGTTCATCATGATAAATCTGGAGGCATTCCAGATTTTATTGCAGAAGTTACGGTTTGCTTCCACTCTTTCATAGTAGAAACGCATATCGTTTCCGGGTGCATTTCCGGTAATTAACGTAAGACGCAGTGCGTCCGCGCCGTATTTTTCAATTATCTCGAGAGGATCGATACCATTTCCGAGGGATTTGCTCATCTTTCTTCCCTGGGAATCACGAACAAGGCCGTGGAACAGTACCGTCTTGAACGGTTTGTCACCCATCTGCTCGTATCCCGAGAAAATCATACGGATAACCCAGAAGAAAATGATGTCATATCCGGTAACCAGTACGTCAGTCGGATAGAAATATTCAAGATCTTTCGTTTTCTCCGGCCAGCCAAGTGTGGAAAAAGGCCAGAGTGCAGAGGAAAACCAGGTATCCAGCGTATCCGGATCCTGTGTAAAATGTTTGCATCCGCATTTCGGACAAACTTCCGGCATTGATTTTGCAACCACGATTTCCCCGCATTCGTCGCAGTAATATGCGGGAATTCTGTGTCCCCACCAGAGCTGTCTGGAAATACACCAGTCCTTGATATTGTCGGTCCAGTTGAAATAGGTCTTCTCCATTCTTTCCGGAACCAGTTTGATTTCACCTTCTTTGACTGCCTTTACCGCGGGTTTGATGAGTTCGTCCATTTTTACAAACCACTGCTGCTTTACAAGCGGCTCCACGGTGGTCTTGCAACGGTCGTGCGTTCCGACGTTGTGGGTATAGTCCTCGATTTTAACCAGAAGTCCCATTTCGTCCAGTTCTTTTACAATCGCTTCCCTTGCGGCATAACGGTCCATTCCGGCAAATTTTCCGCCGTTTTCGTTAATGGTCGCATCATCGTTCATGATGTTGATAATCGGAAGGTTGTTACGCTGACCTACCAGAAAGTCGTTCGGGTCATGTGCCGGAGTGATTTTTACGACACCGGTACCGAAATCCATATCTACATAAGGATCTGCGATAATCGGAATCTCACGGTCAACAAACGGTAAGAACAGTTTCTTTCCTACCAGATGCGTGTATCTCTCGTCATTTGGATTTACCGCAACCGCGGTATCACCGAGCATGGTCTCGGGACGTGTGGTTGCGAATACGAGGTAATCATCCTCGCCGACGATTTTATATTTAATATGCCAGAAATGACCTGCCTGCTCCTCGTATTCCACTTCCGCATCGGAGATGGAGGTGTTGCAGACCGGACACCAGTTAATAATTCTGGCACCCTTGTAAATCCAGCCTTTTTCATGCATTTTGCAGAAAACTTCGGTAACGGCCTTATTGCAGCCCTCGTCCATGGTGAAACGCTCTCTGTCCCAGTCACAGGAAGAGCCCATTTTCTTAAGCTGTGAGATGATTCTTCCGCCGTACTCTTTCTTCCAGTCCCATGCGCGCTCTAAGAATTTCTCGCGGCCCAGGTCATGCTTGTCGATTCCCTGTGATTTTAAGGTCTCGATAATCTTTACCTCGGTTGCAATCGAAGCATGGTCCGTACCCGGCTGCCACAGTGTATTGTAGCCCTGCATTCTCTTGAAACGGATTAAGATATCCTGCATCGTGTTGTCAAGAGCATGGCCCATATGGAGTTGTCCCGTGATGTTGGGAGGCGGAATCACAATCGTAAACGGTGTTTTACTTTCGTCCACTTCCGCATGGAAATATTTCTTATCCAGCCATTTCTGATATAATCTGTCCTCGAGTCCGTGAGGATCATAGGTTTTTGCAAGTTCTTTCATAAACATTCTCCCGGTGCCTGACACCATTACAAATTTGTTACATTTACGCATTTATGCAGGCACAAACGCGCACCTTTAAATATATTGAAAAATAGTGTTTTTGTCAATGTAAAGCCCGACAATCCGTTGCCTTTTACATTGTTCCCCGCTCAAACACTCCCGCATACACAGCCGGCTGATTCGTATAGTAAGCCCAGAACCGGTCGCCGTAATCATAATGCCACCACTCGGACGGCAGATTGGTAAAACCGGCTCCCGTCATGGCATGATACAAAAGTCTGCGGTTATCCCGGATAGTATAGTAATTTTCCGTGTCTCTGACCGTTTCGTAATATGCGGTATTTGATTTTTCGGAAATCTCGTCAAAGCCCGCGCCCATATCCAGCATCCTGCCTTTTTCATCAAGAACGGTCAAATCGACGGCTCCGCATGAAATTTATCAAGATCCGCAATTTCTTCCGGCATTTCGTAATCCTTCAGCTCCTGATATTCAAAGCCCTGCATGATAAGGGGCAGAATATTCTTGTCATTTTTTTTCGAAATAAAAATGTCAAATGTTT
>Ga0247608_10007059_pt1 | contig 11640 bp, 5 predicted proteins | sample 176DNAGHGlowgp2_FD_193490 | JGI IMG/M metagenome (GOLD analysis project Ga0247608, IMG submission 193490) | Sheep rumen microbial communities from Palmerston North, Manawatu-Wanganui, New Zealand - 1766 DNA GHGlow gp2 | ecosystem: Host-associated > Mammals > Digestive system > Stomach > Rumen ... | reverse complement strand
GCTTCCACGGGGTCGTCGCCTCCGCATGCCGACAGTGTCAGCATGGCCACCAGCGCGTACGCCGCTTTCTTAAAATACTTGTTCATTACGGTTCTTTTATTTTTAGTTCAACTTTACATCATTCATATCTTTACATCCGTCACCCTTCCAACTTCTTTTTTCCCTTTTTTCAAAAAGTGGGGGAGCGACTCCCGTCGGCCCCCAACCTCTTTTTTACATACCAAAACTACTAACTCTTAGTAACTAGAAAGCCTATTTAGATTAAGCGATTTGAAAAAGTATTGCGTGTTTTCGACTGCAAAGATATGCAATTAATATGTATTCGGCTTTCTTTCTCGTAACGCGGACTTTATCTGTTGTAACATTACACAACAATAGTACGGCACGCAACGATAAATGTTACATTCCGTAAAATAGACCAATAAAAGAAAGTCAGCGTGTGTTTACCTCGGTATGTCAATAATGAAGCGGCACCCCTCGTGGTAGTCACGGTCCAGCCTCATCTCGCCTCCCAGGTTGTGTACGTGGCGCATGGTCAGCGGCAGGCCCAGTCCCAGACCCTCGCTCAGGTAGTTCACCTTCGTGAACGGCGTATACATCAGTGACTGGTAGTCCGTGGGTATGCCCCTTCCCGTGTCCTCCACGACGATGCGTATGCCGCTCTCCGTTCCCGACATCCTCACGGCCAGGTTCTTGCCGTCCGAGTACTTGGCGGAATTATACAACAGCTCGCGTACGCTGCGCATCAGGTACAGCCGGTTGGTGCTGATGGCGTAGTCCTCGTCCAGCGTCGTGTCGAAGCGGATGGGTATCTCGGGGAAGTGCTCGTTCGTAAAGTCGATGCACTCGCGTATCGTCTCGTTACAGCGCACCGGAGTCTCGTCCTTCTTCATCTTCTCCTCGTCGCTGATGCCCGTCGCCGAGCTGTCATACAGCATCAGCACCATGCGGTTCAGGTGCTTGGCGTTGTGGTCCATCGTCCTTGTAATGTTCTTCACCTCCTCCTCCGATATCATCGACATGCCGTCGCGCAGCACCTGTGCAAAGCCCTGAATGATGTTCAGTGGTGTCCTCACCTGGTGCGTCATGTTCTGCATGAAGGCCGTCTTCTGGGCGTCCGACTCCTTGGCCAGCAGCGTGGCCTGTATCAGTTCCTCGTTGCTCTGCCTCGTGTCCTCGTTCGCCTGCTCTATGGCAGTAAGGTGCTCATCCAGCGACTGCTGCATGCTGGCGAAGCTGTTCTGCAGCTTGCCCACGGCGTCGCGTCGCCGGCTGCGTTCTATTCGCTGGTCGTAGCGTCCTTTGGCTATCTGCTCCGACTGTCTCAGCAGCAGTTCCAGCGGTCGTATCGAGCTGTTCACGATCCTCCTGCACAGCAGTCCCATGGCCAGCAATCCTATCAGTGCCAGCGCTATCGTCACCAGCATCAGCTTCTGGTAGCTGTGTATCACGTATTCCATGGGCCATACCAGCGCCAGGCTCCAGCGCGTGTTGGGCACCGGCTGATAGCACACCAGGCAGTTCCTCCCGTCCATGTCAATAATCATGTTCCCTTCGTGCCCCTTCGTCATCTCCTCGCCCAGTGCCTTCAGTCCCTCCGGGGCCTTGTACAGTTCGTCTCCAAAGATGGTGTGCTGCAGCAGCAGCGTCGAGTCCGGGTGCACAAAGAAGTGCCCCTGCTTACCCACCAGCATGCAGTAGGCTCCGGGGTAGGGCGACTCCGTCTTCAGAGCCTCGTTCAGTGTGCTCAGGGCAATGTCCGTCGACATCACGCCCACCAGCGTGCTGTCCTCTCGGAACAGCGGCTTGCAGTACGAGGCGATGACGGCCTTTGTGTACAGCGTCCCCGCGTTATAGTCGTTGTAGGGCTCCACCCAGCAGGCGCGCCTCATCATCTTGGGCACCCTGTACCAGCTCTTCTCCTCGTAGTCGTATTCCTTCTCCCTCATCGTCACCACCGAGTCGCCCGCGACAATGCTGTAGGCCGAGTAATGCCCCTCGTATCCGGCGAACACGCCGGGCTCCATCGTGATAGAGCATCCGTTCACGTTGCGGTTCATCATCACCACCCTGCGCGAAAAGTCCAGCAGCGTCTCCGGTCGCAGGTCCTTCATCACCAGCCACTCGTTGGCGTTCGTCGCCGTCTCTATCGTCTGCAGGTATGTCCTCAGCCGCTGCATGGTGTTGTCCAGTTCGCTTGTGGCACGCTGCCGGGCCTCCTTGCCTATAAGGTATCTCGACTGCAGGAAGAGCAGCGCCAGCGCTACGACGAAGATAGGTACGGCCCTCAGCAGGAAACCCATGCTGAGCTTCATCGACATCGACTTTCTGATATATCTCATCGGGTTCGTCATCGCTTCCTGTCTCCTCTTATTTGTTCTCCTCGGCCTCTTCGTCCGTCAGCATGTCCTTCAGCAACTCGGTGATGGTGTTTCCCTGCTGCTGTATCTCCTCTGTCATGCTGCGGGTCTCTTCCTCGCTCATCTCGCGCCAGTGTCCGCGCAGCCGGCTCACATCCTTCTCTATAATCCCCGACGGCTCCATCATCTGGTTCGTCATGTTATGGAGGAACGTCGTCTTCATGTGGTCCGCGGCCTGCGCCTTCTTATAGGCAGCCTTCAGCTCCTTACGCTGTCCGAGCAGCGAGGCGCGCAGCCGCTCCAGCTCGCCGATATGCCGGGCCAGCGACTGCTGCATCATCTGGAAGTGGTCCTGCAGCCGTCCCACCTCGTCCTCCTGCTGGCTGTCGGGCACCAGGTCGTAGTAGTGTCCCTGGCTGATGTGCTCCGCCGTCCGCGTCAGCGTGCGCAGCGGCAGCAGCTGCCTGTGGGCAAACCGCTGACACACCACCAGCAGCAGCAACAGCCCCACCAGGCCGATGCCCGCCATGTAGTAGGCCAGTTGCTTACACTTTCCTAAGATGTCGTCCTCCGGATAAATGATGGCAGCGCTCCAGTTCATCTCCTCCATGGCACGCCCCGGCACCGCCTTCCGCTCGAAGGGCTTGTAGAACACGTAGTTGTCGGCACCGTTCTCCCTGAACATCCTGTTGCCCTTCTCGCCGGCCACCATGGCCTTGGCGGCCGCCATGATGTCCTCGCTCGTCGCGTCCTTATAGTGGGCAAACACCGTCTGGTGCATCAGCTTCGTACTGTCAGGGTGCACAATATACGAGCCGTCCTTGCCCAGCAGCGTCGCATAGCTGTTGGCCGACGGCTTGGCGTCCAGCACTATCCTTGTCAGCCGTTCCAGCAGCACGTCCAGCGCCAGCACGCCCACCGGCTTGCCCTCCCTGCTGAAGATGGGCAGACAGAACGACAGCAGGGCATGCCCCTCGGTGTCGTCGTTCTTCAGCGGTCCCACCCACGTGGTGCGGCCCGTCTCCATCGGCACCTTATACCATGCCTGTTCCGTGTACGGACGGTTGGCAAAGCGCTTGGCATGCACCAGCGGGGCCTTCAGGTCTTCTTTGTCTCCCTTCATGGCCCGGTGCACGTAGCACATAAACAGCCTCTCACGTTCATTATAATAGTAGGGCATCATCGCTACGGTACACCCCGTGATATTGGGGTTGCACCTTACCATTTCCTCACAGTACCTGTTCAGCTCCTCCCTGTCGTGCAGCACGCCCTGCATGTTCCAGTACACATTGCCCGACGACTGCTCCACGCTCAGCAGTATGTTGTCCACCTGCTGCACCATGCCCTCCAGCGTGTTCTCCGCCTTCTGCATGGCTTCCTCCTTGATGATTTGCTGCGAGAAGTACAGTACCAATACCAGCGTGACGGCCAGCAGCACGGCCGACGACAGCGCCACTATCAGACTCAGACGAGCCGATAGCGTACGGGCAAGGTAATGGTACAGTCGTTTCATAGTTTTTAGTTCAATGGTTCAGTTACGCTTCATCCGCCCGCAAAGTTAAGCATTTATCCCCAAAACAAAGCATGTTTCCGTGCTTTTTTTCTCTTTCGTCATAATGTTTCCAACAGAACACCCCTTTAACCCCTTTCCCGCCGCACTGTTCATTGATACTTCTTCAAAACTCTCTGCTACATGCCGCAAAGTCCGTTTCCCGCTTTTTCCCTACCTTTGCAATCGGAAACAACAACCATTATCAATATCAAACCAATACAACAATGAAACGAATCTCATTCTCCATCCTTCTGCTGACCGTCCTGCTACAGGGCGTCCAGGCAGCAGTAGACGAAAACTTCTACATCTTCCTCTGTTTCGGACAGTCCAACATGGAAGGTGCCGCCCGTCCCGAGGCCGAGGACATCAAGAGCCCCGGCCCCCGCTTTCTCCTCATGCCCGCCGTCGACGACCCCCAGCGTGGGCGTAAGATGGGCCAGTGGTGCGAGGCGTCGGCACCCCTCTGCCGTCCCAATACCGGACTGACCCCCGCCGACTGGTTCGGCCGCTCCATGATAGAGACGCTGCCCCCTCACATCCGCGTCGGCGTCATCCATGTCGCCATCGGCGGCATCCGTATCGAGGGTTTCATGCCCGACCGCATTGCCGAGTACGTCAAGACGGCCCCGGGCTGGATGAAAGGCATGCTCGAGGCCTACGGCAACAACCCCTACGAGCGTCTCGTCACCCTGGCGCGCAAGGCCCAGCAGGACGGTGTCATCAAGGGCGTCCTGATGCACCAGGGCGAGTCGAACACCGGCGACCCGGAGTGGGCCGATAAGGTCCAGCAGGTCTACGACCGTCTGCTCGGCGACCTTCAGCTCAAGCCCGAGGAGGTGCCCCTGCTGGCCGGCGAGGTCGTACAGGCCGGCGGCGAAGGCCAGTGCATCGCCATGAACCGCCAGATCGACGAGCTGCCCAAGACCCTCCACACCGCCCAGGTCGTCTCTTCCACCGGCTGCACCAACCTGCCCGACAAGCTGCACTTCGATGCCGCAGGCTACCGCGAGCTCGGACGCCGCTATGGCGAGAAGATGCTCAGCCTCCTGGGCTACCAGGTGCGCTCGCCCTTCACCGTGCCTGCCGATGCCCGCACGGCCGAGACCACCATTCCCGGCAACGACTTCCCCAAGGTCGACAGCGAGCGCCGTGCCTACTTCCGCGTCAACGCCCCTGACGCCCACCGCGTCCAGGTAGACATCTGCGGTAAGAAGTACGACATGCGCCGCGACGAGCAGGGCGTCTGGTGCGCCGTCACCGACCCCCTCCAGGTGGGCTTCCACTACTACTTCCTCAACATCGGCGGCATGAATGCCGTCGACCCCGCTACCGAGACCTTCTTCGGATGCAACCGCCAGGCCGGCGGCATCGAGATAGCCGAAGGCCCCGAGGGCGACTACTACCGTCCCCATCCCGACGTGCCCCAGGGACAGGTGCGCTCGCTCTACTACTATGCCCAGTCCACCCGCGAGTGGCGTCATGCCATGGTCTATACCCCTGCCTGCTACGAGCAGGGCAAGCACCGCTACCCCGTGCTCTACCTTCAGCACGGCATGGGCGAAGACGAGACCGGCTGGTCGCGCCAGGGCCGTATGCAGCACATCATGGATAACCTCATAGCCCAGCGCAAGGCCGTGCCCATGATTGTCGTCATGGAGAGCGGCGACGTCAAGGCACCGCCCCGTCCCGGCGACCACCGCCAGGGCTTCAGCACCTACGGAGCATCCTTCTACCAGGTCATGCTCCACGACCTCATACCGACCATAGACCGTAAGTTCCGTACCCTGAAAGACCGCGACCATCGCGCTATGGCCGGTCTTTCCTGGGGCGGGCACCAGACCTTCGACATGGTCCTGCGCCACCCCGAGCTCTTCTCCTACATGGGAACGTTCAGCGGCGCCATCTTCGGACTCGACGTCAAGACCGCCTACGACGGCATCTTCACCCGTCCCGACGACTTCAACCGCCAGATACACTACCTCTTCATGTCGTGCGGCTCCGAGGAGCTGCCCCGCTTCCAGACCGACAAGACGGCCGACGCCCTGCGACAGGCCGGCATCCGCGTCGACCTGCAAATCTCCGAGGGCACCGACCACGAGTGGCTTACCTGGCGCCGCGGCCTCAGCCAGTTCGTGCCCCACCTCTTCCGCAAGTAGCCCCTGCGGCTCCCGGCCGCTTCGTTCTAACATGTTACATAAGCAAAAGTCTGTGAAACATGGCGCAACGCCCGTTTCACAGACTTTTCGTACCTTTGCAGCCACGATATAGTATCCTAACACAAAGAGACATAATGAAACACCAACTATTATCAACATTCCTGGCGTGCTGTGCCGGCCTCAGTGTGTCGGCACAGCAACTGCCTTACCAGAATCCGTCCCTTTCGGCCCGCGAACGGGCCGAAGACCTGTGCAAACGACTCACCCTCGAGGAGAAGGCCCAGCTCATGCTCGACGAGAGCCCGGCCATCCCCCGCCTGGGCATCAAGAAGTTCTACTGGTGGAGCGAGGCCCTTCACGGTGCGGCCAACATGGGCAACGTCACCGTCTTCCCCGAGCCCGTGGCCATGGCCGCCTCGTGGAACCCCCAGCTGCTCTACAAAGTCTTCGACGCTACGTCCACCGAGTTCCGCGCCCAGTACAACGAGCGCATGCAGCGAGGCAGCGGCGAGGATGAGAAGTTCCATTCCCTTTCCGTCTGGACCCCCAACGTCAACATCTTCCGTGACCCCCGCTGGGGGCGCGGCCAGGAGACCTACGGCGAAGACCCCTACCTCACCTCCGTCATGGGTCTGCAGGTGGTACGTGGCCTCCAGGGTCCAGAGAGCGCCAAGTACCGTAAGCTGTGGGCATGTGCCAAGCATTATGCTGTACACTCGGGCCCGGAGTACACCCGCCACACGGCGAATGTCACCGACGTCTCGCCCCGCGACCTGTGGGAGACCTACATGCCCGCCTTCAAGACCCTCGTCCAGGAAGGTCATGTGCGCGAAGTGATGTGCGCCTACCAGCGCCTGGACGACGACCCGTGCTGCGGCTCACAGCGTCTCCTGCAGACCATCCTGCGCGACGAGTGGGGCTTCCGCTACCTCGTGGTCAGCGACTGTGGCGCCGTCTCCGACTTCTACACCTCCCATAAGTCGTCCTCGTCGCCCGTCACCGCCTCCGCCAAGGCCGTGCTGGCCGGTACCGACGTCGAGTGCGGCTACGGCTACGCCTACAAGAGCATTCCCGAGGCCGTGCGCCGCGGACTGCTCACCGAGAAGGAGGTCGACAAGCACGTCGTCCGTCTGCTCGAAGGCCGCTTCGACCTGGGCGAGATGGACGACCCCTCGCTCGTGGAGTGGGCCCAGATACCCTACAGCGTGATGTCGTCCAAGGAGCACGCCCAGATAGCCCTCGACATGGCGCGCCAGACCCTCGTGCTGCTGCAGAACCGCGGCGGCGTGCTGCCCCTGAAGAAAGGCGGCCAGAAGATAGCCGTCATAGGTCCCAACGCCGATGACCGTCCGCTCATGTGGGGCAACTACAACGGCGTGCCCAACCATACCGTCACCATCCTGGACGGCATCAAGGCCAAGCAGAAGCGTCTGGTGTACCTGCCCGGCTGCGACCTCACCAACGACAAGGTCATGGACTGCCTCCTGGCCACACAGTGTGCGCAGGACGGCCACAAGGGCCTGAAGGGCACCTTCTGGAACAACGTCGAGGGCGAGGGCAAGGCCGTCACCACGCAGTACTACACCACGCCGGTGGCCGTCACCACGGCCGGCATGCACAACTTTGCGCCCGGCGTCAGCATCGACGACTTCTCGGCCCGCTACGAGACCACCTTCACGCCGCAGGAGTCGGGCGAGTACGTCGTCAACGTCGAGGGCTGCGGCCACTTCGAGGTCTACGTCAACGGCGAGCGCCAGCAGCGCGTCCACATCTGGCGTACCACGCCCACCCGCACCGCCATACAGGCCGAGAAGGGCAAGAGCTATAAGATAGAAGTGCGCTTCCAGACCGTCAAGACGTGGGGTGCCAACCTCAAGATCAACGTAGCCCGCGAGCTGCCCATCGACTACCAGCAGACCATCCGCCAGCTGGACGGCATCCAGACCGTCGTCTTCTGCGGCGGCATCTCGGCCGCCCTCGAGGGCGAGGAGATGCCCGTCGACATCGAAGGCTTCCGCGGCGGCGACCGCACCAGCATCGAGCTGCCCCGCGTACAGCGCGACTTCCTGCGCGCCCTCAAGGCCGCCGGCAAGACCGTCGTCTTCCTGTGCTGCTCAGGCTCGGCCATCGCCCTGGAGCCCGAGACAGCGTCGTGCGACGCCATCCTGCAGGTGTGGTATCCCGGTCAGGAGGGAGGCACCGCCGTGGCCGACGTGCTCTTCGGCGACGTCAACCCCTCTGGCAAGCTGCCCGTCACCTTCTACCGCCGCACCGACCAGCTGCCGCCCTACGACGACTACTCCATGAAGGGGCGCACCTACCGCTACTTCAATGACGCCCTCTTCCCCTTCGGCTTCGGACTCTCCTACACCACCTTCCAGGTGGGCACCGCCGTCCGCAGCTTCGAGGGTGACCAGATGCTCTTCACCATCCCCGTCACCAATACCGGTTCGAAGGACGGCACGGAGACCCTTCAGGTCTACGTGCGCAAGGTGGACGACCCCGAGGCGCCGCAGAAGACGCTGCGTGCCTTCCAGCGCGTCACCCTCAAGGCCGGCGAGACCCGTCAGGTCACACTCGCCCTCAGTCCCGAGTCGTTCACCTTCTACGACGACGAGACCCACACCATGCGCGTCACCCGCGGCCGCTACGAGGTGCTCTATGGCACCAGCTCGGCCGACAAAGACCTGCAGCGACTCGACATCACCATTTAAGCAACAATCACTAAACTCAAAACAATATTCCATATGAAGACAACACTCAAGACCGCCCTTGCCCTGGCCCTCGCGCTGAGCGCCACGGACACGTGGGCACAAGGACTGAAGGATGCCTACAAGGACTACTTCCTCATCGGCGTTGCCGTCAACCAGCGCAACGTCACCAACGCACAGCAGCAGGCCCTGGTGCGCCAGGAGTTCAACTCGATGACGGCCGAAAACGACATGAAGCCCGAACCCACCGAGCCCCGCGAGGGCCAGTTCCAGTGGGACGGCGCCGACCGCATTGCCAACTTCGCCCGCCAGTCGGGCATACGCATGCGCGGCCACTGCCTCATGTGGCACAACCAAGTGGGCCGCTGGATGCTCGAGGACAACCCCACCAAGGAAGTCTTCTATGCACGCATGAAGCGCCACATACAGGCCGTCGTCTCACGCTATAAGGACATCGTCTACTGCTGGGACGTCGTCAACGAGGCCATCACCGACGACCCCAATGCCAAGGACCCCTACCGCCAGAGCCCCATGTACAAACTTTGCGGCGATGAATTTATCGTCAAGGCCTTCCAGTACGCCCGGGAAGCCGACCCCAAGGCCCTGCTTTTCTACAACGACTACAACGAGTGCGACCCGGTGAAGAGCCAGCGCATCTTCGACATGGTAAAGAAGCTCAAGGCCCAGGGAGCCCCCATCGACGGCATTGGCATGCAGGGCCACTACAACATCTACGGCCCCACCGAGCAGGACGTTGACAAAGCCCTCCAGCTTTACCGTCAGATAGTCAAGCACATCCACGTCACCGAACTCGACATCCGCGTCAACGAAGAGATGGGCGGACAGCTGCAGTTCTCGCGCGACGGCGCCACCGTCACCGACAGCGTCAAGCAGCACCTTGCCGACCAGTACGCCCGCGTCTTCCGCGCCTTCCGCAAGCACAAGGACGTCATAGACTGCGTCACCTTCTGGAACCTCGGCGACCGCGACTCCTGGGTAGGCGTCAACAACTACCCCCTGCCCTTCGACGTAGACTACAAGCCCAAGATGGCCTACGACTACATACGCCAGATGAAGGCCCCCCTGTGGGACATGCCCAAGAAACCCGCCCCGAAGCCCCGCCAGCGCGGACCCCAGGGCGAGCAGCGCGCACCCTTCAAGCCCGAACTGGCCTTCCCCGAAACGGACGGCGTAAAGGAAGACTTCAAGCCCTCCACGAAGAACCAGCCCTTCCAGCAGTACCCCATGGTGAACAGCCAAGGCTACGTACGCTTCCGCATCGACCTGCCCGACGCCCGTGACATCACCGTCAGCCTCGGTCTGGGCGGCCGCGGCGGCACCAAGCTCCACAAGACCTACGACGGCTCCTTCGTCGGCCAGACCGAAGGCCCCATGGACGAAGGATTCCACTACTACCATCTGACCGTAGACGGCGGCACCGTAAACGACCCCGGCGCGCAAAACTATTACGGCTCTACCCGCTGGGAAAGCGGCATAGAGATACCCGCGCACGACCAGGATTTTTATGCTCTTAAAAATGTGTCACATGGCAACGTGCAACAAGTACTCTTCTGGAGTGAGAGCACTCAGGAGGTACGTCGCGCCTTCGTCTACACGCCGCCCACCTACGGTCAGAACCCAACACAGCGCTACCCCGTGCTCTACCTGCAGCACGGCTGGGGCGAGGACGAGACGGCCTGGAGCCGCCAGGGCCACGCCAACCTCATCATGGACAACCTCATTGCCGAGGGAAAAACGCTGCCCTTCATCATCGTGATGACCTACGGCATGACCAACGGCGTGCGCTTCGGCGGACTGCACGAGTTCACGGCCAAGGAGTTTGAGACCGTGCTCGTCGACGAACTCATTCCCTACATCGACCAGCACTTCCTCACCAAGAGCGACAAGTGGAACCGCGCCATGGCCGGACTCTCCATGGGAGGCTTCGAGACCAAGCTCATCACCCTGCGCCGCCCCGACGTCTTCGGCTACTACGGACTGCTCTCAGGCGGACAGTACGAGCCCAACGACATCAAGTCGAAGGACCAGGTACGGCTCATCTTCCAGAGCTGCGGCTCCAAGGAGCGCCCCGACGCCATACGCCAGTCTACCGACGCCCTGAAGAAGGCCGGTCTGAACGCCGTCGGCTACGTCTCCGAAGGCACCGCCCACGAGTTCCTCACCTGGCGCCGCTCGCTGCGCGAAATGGCACCCCTGCTCTTCCGCTAAACCCCGACGCCCGCCAGGCCGTCTTCCTTTGACTCCCCGGCGGCACCCGCCGCCCGCCTGGCGTCGTTCTGTCCTCGTTCTGTCCTCGTTCTATCCTCGTTGTTTTTTACGAGTATAGGGCGAGGACAGATCTTTTGTAAAAAAACGCCAGCCTTGCGCTGCTGTTTCGTACCTTTGCCGTGGTAAAACAAAAAAGAAAGGACAAGACTATGGCAAAGTGTGGTAAATGGCTTTACGGCTGTACGGGCAGGCTGGCGGGGATGAGCCTGCGCTTCGACGCTCACCGCGGGTATATCGCGCGTGAGATAGTGACTCCCCATGACCCGAAGACGCCGCGCCAGCTGGAACAGCGGCGGCTGATGGCGACGGTGATGGTGGCCTACCGCAGTATGAAGGCTTTGGTGAGCGACTCGTTCGAGGGGGTAGCCGCGGGCTTTCCCTCGCTGCAGTGCTTCAAGCGTATGAACCTGAACCTTCTGCGGCAGCAGCTGGACACTGTCGTGGCCCAGGGTGGCCGGGCTGAGGATGCCGGTCCGCTGACGCCCATCGGCTCGGTGCAGCTGGTGGCGCGCCAGTATTTCGTGTCGCAGGGCACGCTGCCCGGCGTACAGGTGCGCATGGTGGGGGCCGGC
>Ga0247608_10007058_pt1 | contig 11641 bp, 12 predicted proteins | sample 176DNAGHGlowgp2_FD_193490 | JGI IMG/M metagenome (GOLD analysis project Ga0247608, IMG submission 193490) | Sheep rumen microbial communities from Palmerston North, Manawatu-Wanganui, New Zealand - 1766 DNA GHGlow gp2 | ecosystem: Host-associated > Mammals > Digestive system > Stomach > Rumen ... | reverse complement strand
TATTGGTGTCCGATAAAACTTTTTTTGGATAAGTTGAAAAAAAGTAGGGCTGACATTTTGTGGTGTCAGCCCTTTGGTTTATCTTTGCAGTCGCTAAACAAAAAAATATAAACCAATGAGCAAAGATACGAATTTTATCGGACAGCCGGTATATGTACAATTGTTAAATCTCGTAAACCGAGAGAGAATCAAGAAGATAAGTTCGCGCGGAGGGTATGACAGATACGTCAAAAAACTGGACGGATACACCCACTTTGTGTCATTTTTGTTCGCTGTGCTAATGCGTTTCGACACGCTTAGGGAGACTGTTATAGGCATGATGGCCGAGGCGAACAAGTTACAGCACCTCGGAGTGGACTACCTGGTCAAACGAAGCACGCTGTCGGATGCAAACAACCGCCGCAGCAGCCAGTTCTTCAGGGACATCTACAAGCACTTGTACAACCAGTACAGGCATGTTTTATCGGACAGCCGTCTGTCTGAAGTCCAGAAACGCCTATATATCATTGATTCCACAACGATAACATTGTTTTCCACCATCCTCAAGGGAGCAGGGCGCAACCCAAAGCACGGCAAGAAGAAGGGCGGCATCAAGGCACACTGTGTCATACGTTACGACGAGTGGGCTCCGCATTTCGTGGACTTCACCTCGGCCGCGACTCACGACGTACGCACGCTGAAGGGTTTGCATCTTCCGGCAGGCTCTTTCATCGCAATGGACCGGGCGTATATCGACTACGCCGAGATGGAGAGACTTACACATGAAAGGGTGTGTTATGTTACCAAGATGAAGAAGAACCTGACATTCCGCACCTTGTCCTCAACGACACTGGTGACTCATGGCGGCCTGGTGGAGATGACGATCAGCATGGTGCAATTCGCCAAAGACGATGTCGTGCACACTGCCCGCATGATAGAGTTCTGGAACGAGGATGGAAAGCATGCCACGTTGCTGACCAACAACTTTGACCTTGCCGAACAGGAGATCATCGACATCTACGACAATCGATGGCAGATAGAGCTGCTCTTCAAGCAGCTGAAACAAAACTTTCCACTGAAGTATTTCTACGGTGAAAGTGTCAATGCCATCGAGTCTCAAATATGGGTCTGTTTGATTGCCAACCTGCTGCTTACGGTGGTGAACCGCAAGGTGAAGCGGCGGTGGGCTTTCTCCAACCTCGTCACCGCAGTGAGGCAAATGTTGATGTACTACGTCGACATCTTCAGTTTCCTTGAAAATCCGGAGCGGACCTGGGAAAGAATCAACGCTGAACGATGTATGGCCGACACTGGTCAGTTGGAGTTAGAGTTTTGAGTGTGGGGCTTGCTTTTGTTGATTGCCGTTTCGCCAGAATCATTAGGCCTATACATCAACAATTTAGCATTTTCCGATGACTGTTCTTTATTTTTATCGGACACCAATAAGTTAAAATATAACTAGTATCAATAAAGGCTCGGAGAGCCTTACTCTCAATAACCCCGCACAAGCCCGTCAGGGCGCAGTGTGGGGTATGTTGCAAGCGGCCTCGACTGCGTGCCTTTGGCACGCCTCAAAGGTATTTGATTTTCTACCCCCAGACTGCAAAAATCAGAGATTTTCTTGTCAGGGGTTATTGAGAGCGCGTGCCTCCGGCACGCCAGCATCGGGTGACAAGATACTGAGGCCTGTTTTTGAGGCAAGATTATTTGTGTGGTATTAAAAAAACTTTGTATCTTTGCAGAGTCAAAAATGACAAATGGTAAACAACTGAGTATTAACTAAAAAATTGAGATACACATTATTGAATTAAAGATATAGGAATTATAAGACATATTATATAAGCGTTTTTGCTTTCTAATTGACACCTCGAAATCCGGAAAATTTCAATGTGCATACAATAGAAACATTGCGCTCACGGTTTATCCGTGAGTTCTTTTGTATGCACAGGGTCTTTCCGGAACCTCGAGGAATGAAAGAAGTTCACGGATTTTTTTTATACCTATTTATTCACCTAATAATAGTATTAACATGAAAGAAAAACTTATGAAAACCAGCTACATTGCGCCCTCGGTGAGGATGATTCAGGCTGCTGTTGAAAACGGTTTTGGGCTCTCCATCCGTCCCGATGTTCCAAATGCTAACCCCTCTTCTGCCGGCACCACTCTGTTGGGCAGCGGCAGCTGGGACTAACCCACTAAAAAAGAAAGGACACACCATGAAAAAAATCACTATCCTTTGTGCTGCCCTGGCCCTGCTGGCCACGGTGAGCAGCTGTAAGAAAGACCAAGAGACTGTCACCCTCGGAGCAGTCATCGACCAGAATGCCAAGGTGTATGTCGACGACCACCTGCCCAGCTGGGAGAACGGCGACCAGATGGTTATCAACGACGACACCTACGCCATCACCGCCGCCACGGGTGGCAACGGCCAGATAAACAACGTGACCGCCGCCCGCGCCTACCGTGCCATCTATCCGGCCAGCCTTGTGGCCCCGGGCATCGACCTTGACGCCAGCCCTTCGGTCCCCGTCACCCTGCCCGCCACCCAGGCCTATGCCTTGGTGGGCAACCACCAGCGCTGCGAACTGCCCATGGGTGCCTACCTCACCAGCGGCAACACCCTGCTGTTCCACAATCTTTGCTCCGTGGTGCGCGTGACGGTCAACAACCAGACCAATGACGCCCTTGATGTCACCTCCATCACCATCGCTGCCGACAATGCCATCCTCAGCGGCGAGGGCACCGCCACCATTGCCGGACAGGCCGACGATGCCATCGTCATGTCTGCCACGGGCGGCCATGAGGTGACCTTGGTCAAGTCCGACAACACCGCCATGGAGACCCTCTCCGCGGGCAACGGCACGGCAGTCTTCGACATCGTGGTTCCCGCCTTTGCCACAGCCGACAATGTCACCATCACCGTCAACACTACCGACGGCTATCAGGAGTTTGTCAAGTCCAATGTCACCCTGGCCAACAGCACCGTCACCACCGTCACGGCCAATGTGAACCAACTGACCCCCTACTCGAATGCATATCTAGTTGACGGACCTACATTTAATGCCGCTCTCCCCACTTTTTATACTACTGCTACCGCAGTCCGTTTCGAGTACAACAACACTACGGTCACGTCTGGCACCCTGCTTTCTACCGCCTACTCACCCTATCCCATTTATGGCAATCTGGCTTCCGACGGCACCTGGGTGGTCTCCACTGCTGCCAGCACTATTTATGCCAATGCGGATTGTTCAGGGATGTTTGGTTATCGAAGTTATCTTACTACAATTGATTTTGGAAGTGGTTTTAACACCTCAAGAGTGACAAATATGGCCAGTATGTTTGATGGATGTATCGGACTTACCTCCTTGGATGTCTCGAACTTTAACACTTCAAATGTGACAAACATGAGCCGAATGTTTTACTACTGTAGCGGACTTACCTCCTTGTATGTCTCGAACTTTAACACCTCAAGGGTGACTGATATGAACTCCATGTTTTATGCTTGTACAGGACTTACCTCATTGGAAGTCTCAAGCTTCAACACTTCAAATGTGACTAATATGTGCTTTATGTTTTTAGGCTGTGAAGGACTACCCTCATTGGACCTCTCAAACTTCAACACTTCAAGTGTGAAACGCATGTATGGTATGTTTATGGGCTGTAGTGGACTTACCTCCTTGGATCTCTCAAACTTCAACACCTCAAGTGTGACAAATATGTGGTGTATGTTTGATGGATGTAGCGGACTGAGTTCCTTGAATCTTTATAATTTTGACATGAGCAACACTACTGACCGCAGTTTTATGTGTAGCGGTCTTGCCACCACCTCCGGTGCCTGCACTATCACCTGCCCCACTGCAGTCAGGACCGCATTGGAGAGCGGCACGGATCTCCCCACCAGCGGGGTGACTTTCACATGGATGACCCACTAAGGTGCTAAGGATTGTTTTTCTTTCCCCCTGCAAAGGCCGGCCCCGATTCGTGGGTCGGCCTTTTGCTTGACTGGTTGGGTCCTTTGGGGCGGTTTATCTCATCGGACTCTCTTTATTCCATTTTTTTTTCGTATTTTTGCAAGCTATATTATTGAGATTATAATTGCTATGGCAGAAGATAACAACAATATAATTCAAGAAGTTACCAACGAGGAGTATAAATGGGGCTTCGTCACCGACATCGACACCGACACAATCGGTAAGGGTCTGAACGAGGATGTTATCCGCCTCATTTCGAAAAAAAAGAATGAGCCCGACTGGCTGCTGGAGTTCCGTCTGAAGGCGTTCCGCAAGTGGCAGACCATGGAGGAACCCAGCTGGGGACATCTGAAGTACGACAAGGTGGACTATCAGAACATCATCTATTACGCTGCCCCCAAGCAGCAGAAGAAAAAGAGCATGGACGAGGTCGACCCCGAGTTGCTGGCCACCTTCGACAAGCTGGGCATCCCCTTGCGCGAACAGAAGGCTTTGGCCGGCGTGGCCTACGACGCCATCATGGACTCCGTCTCCGTCAAGACCACCTCGCAGAAGGTGCTGGAGGAGCAGGGCATCATTTTCTGCCCCATCAGCGAGGCCGTTCAGAAGCACCCCGATTTGGTGCGGCAGTATTTGGGTTCGGTGGTGCCCAGCAGCGACAACTTCTTCGCGGCGCTGAACTCGGCAGTCTTCAGCGACGGCTCTTTCTGCTATATCCCCAAGGGGGTACGCTGCCCCATAGAGCTTTCCAGCTATTTCCGCATCAACGCCCGTGGCACAGGCCAGTTCGAGCGCACCCTCATCGTCTGCGACGAAGAGGCCTACGTGAGCTATATGGAGGGCTGCACGGCACCGCAGCGCGACGAGAACCAGCTGCATGCCGCCATCGTCGAGATTGTGGCCCTCAAGGATGCCGAGGTGAAGTACAGCACCGTGCAGAACTGGTACCCCGGCGACAAGGACGGCAAGGGCGGTATCTATAATTTCGTCACCAAACGCGGCATCTGCAAGGGCTCCCATTCCAAGATTTCCTGGACCCAGGTGGAGACCGGCAGCGCCGTCACATGGAAATATCCCAGCTGCATCCTTCAGGGCGACGACAGCAGTGCCGAGTTCTACAGTGTGGCCGTCACCAACAACTACCAGCAGGCCGACACCGGCACCAAGATGATTCATATTGGCAAGAACACCCACAGCACCATCATGTCCAAAGGCATCAGCGCGGGCCACAGCCAGAACAGCTATCGCGGCCTGGTGCAGATAAACAAGTCGGCAGACAACGCCCGCAATTTCTCGCAGTGCGACTCGCTGCTGCTGGGCGACACCTGTGGTGCCCACACCTGGCCCTATATCAAGGCCAACAACAGCAGTGCCATCCTGGAGCATGAGGCCACCACGAGCAAGATTTCCGAAGACCAGCTTTTCTACTGCCAGCAACGCGGTATCTCGGCCGAGAGTGCCGTGGGTCTCATCGTCAACGGCTATGCCAATGATGTCCTCCGCAAACTGCCTATGGAGTTCGCCGTTGAGGCTCAGAAACTGCTCAGCATCAGCCTCGAAGGCAGCGTAGGATAACCCCTCCCTCTATCATATCTATCATATCTATCATATCTATCCTCTCTACCCAATGACACACAAACTTTCCATGGACGAGCTGCACCGCATTTCGGTGGACGAATTCAAGGCAGCCGACAAGCTGCCCCTGACGGTGGTGCTAGACAATGTGCGCAGCCAGAACAATATAGGTTCCGTCTTTCGCACCAGCGATGCCTTCCGTGTGGAGCGTATCTGCCTCTGTGGCATCTGTTCCACTCCGCCCCACCGCGACATACACAAGACTGCCCTCGGGGCCGAGGAGAGCGTGGCCTGGAGCTATCATGAGGAGACCGCCGACTGCATCCGAGCACTGAAAGAAGAGGGCTATAAGATATATGCCGTGGAGCAGGTGGACGACAGCATAAAGTTGGATGCCTTGCCCGACAGCCTGGGCGATAAGGTGGCCGTCATCTTCGGCAACGAGGTGGAGGGAGTGCAGGACGAGCTGCTCCCTCTCTGCGACGGCAGCATCGAGATTCCTCAGCAGGGCACCAAACACTCCCTCAACATAAGCTGCGCCGCCGCCATCGTCCTCTGGGAACTTTGGCAGCGGCTGCATGTTTAACCTAGTTTAGAATTGCTCTTTACTCTTCGCCCCATCCGCCGTGGGGGTCGTAGGTGAGGGTGATTTTCTCGGTGATTTCGGTCCAGTACATGGTGGGGTAGACCGCGGTGAAGTTGGCGGGGAGCCCGTTGGGGAGATATTCGTAGCTCCAGGTGGACTCGGAGGTGGTGGTGGAGTCGTTGCGACGGTCATAGTGATAGTTCACACGGCGCACCATGTTGTTGCGGCAGAGGCAGGTGGGGTCGTCGATGAAACCGTCCCTGCCGATGAGCTGGGAACTGAAATAGCCTTGGAAAGGATTGGGGTGGTTGTCGTAGAAGTATTCTATGTGCGAGAGGCCTGAGGTGTACCATGCCATTGAATCGGCCGTGGCACGCACCAGGTTGCCGTTCTCCCATTCTAAGGTCCACTGCTTCACCAGCGTGTCGGTGTGGTATATATCGTACAGCCACTCTTGGAGCGGGTGGGTGAAGACAATGGCGTAGGGGTACTCTTCGCCGTTGCGGTAAAGGAAATCGGTGGTGTAGGTGCAGTTGCCGTTCTGCCCGAAGGGGAAACTGATGCGGCTCAGCAGCCCGCCGGAATAGGCAAAGTGGTATGTGCGCAGGTAGTTGCCGTCCGTACCAAGACTGTAGCAGATGCTGTCCAAGCGGCCGTTGCTATTGTAGTAGTAATTGTCTATACGAGGGCTGTTAGAATAATAATAGGTGCCTGTGTAGTCGAATTCCACTTGGGCCAGACGTCTGTCGGAACTCCAGCTCCAACGGTCGAAAAAGGTGAGGGAGTCGATGCTGGCTTCCACCCCCTCTTCGTGCAGGTCGTGGCGCATTTGCACCACGGCGTTTGCTGGTTGATACATGCCTCGGAAGGCATTCTGCGTGGTAGGAAAGATGTCGTCGGTGCGCTGGCAGGCCGCCGATAGGAGCATGAGGGTGCAGCCGATAACTGTTGCAGACAGTGCAAAATAATTCTTTTTCATGAGGTCATTGTTTTTTGATGTTTTTGTTAGCAGCCTCTCTTTTTGGCCCAAAAGCTGAGCCCGGAGTACTCTTGCTCATATACTTTTCTGCGCTCCATGGTGGTGCCCAAGTGGGAGTATTCGATTTCTATGACCAATACGAATGCCTCCTGTGGCAGATGTTGGATGGTGAAGGAGTTGTCGTAAAGGCAGATGCAGTCGGTCATTCCTTGCTCGCCCAGATGCTCCACTGCCCTCACTGTGTCACCATTGCGGTGGATGGTGGTGGTAATGTTCTGGTTCCCTTTGCAGTCCAGCATCATGTTGTAGTGATTGACGGTCATGAAGCGTTGCTCTTGATTCCAATCCACTACGACAGAGTCGGTGTTCATGTCTTTGGCGGCCAGTTTGTCGGTGCTGGTGTGGCAGTCGGTGGTGGCCATGTCGTAAGCCCATAGGCCGTCGTCCCAGTCACATTTTTCACAGCTGCACATCAGTGTGGCGCAGGTTATGGCAACGGCCACAAGGGTGAGAAGTGTCTTTTTCATTTTGGTTGGTGTTTAAGGATTATCTAATTGAAACTATTTTCGTAGACGGTAGTGGTCTCCGTCCGGTCAAACCATATGGATTCCACCTCGATGACTAGCGTGAACGGTGTTTCGGGCAGGTATTCGATGTCGAACGAGTTGTCGTATAGGCACACGCAGTTGGTCAGCCCCTGCTCGCCCACGTGTTCAGTCACGCGGATGGTGTCGCCCTCGCGGAGGATGGTGGTCGGGATGGGCTGGCGCATGCCGCAGTCCAGAATCATGTTGTAGTGGGATACGCTCATGGTGCCCCCTTCGCGGTCCCACTCCACGACGATAGAGTCGGTGTTCATATCCTTGGCGGCAATGGGGTCGGTAAAGTGGTGGCAGTCGCTGGTGACGACATTGTGGACTACTGGCGTTTCGGGCCAGTCTTGGCGTTTGGTGCAGCCGCACATCAGAACCATGCAGGTGGCGGTCATCGCTGCAAAGGTAAGGAGAATCTTTTTCATTTGTCGTTATTTTTGGGGTTAAGAGTAATATCATAGTTTATATCACCTTGGCCTTCGTACCAATGACGGTTGCCCCCACTGAGAGGCACGCCCGCAGTGGGAATACTGACCGTGGTGTCTTGGTAGCTGCCGTTTTCGGTGCTGTCGATGTCGGCGAAGGTGACATTGTCGATGGGCAAACTGGGAAATGCGCTTTTGAGGGTGAAGGCGTAAGCTCCTTGGGGGTCGGTGGTGTCGTAGGGATGGCCATAATGGTTGACTTCAATCCCCGGTATGGGCTTCCCGTCGGGGTCGGAGACGGTGCCTTTGACATGATAGGTGGCTTCGGGAGTGCCGTATTCCACCGCGCACTCGGTACAGTTGATGCCCAGGGCTGCGGCGGCTAGCGTCAGCAGCCAGTTCTTGAATTTCAGGTAGCGTATTTTCATAGTTCTCAGGTGTTAGGGATGTCCTTACTGGGCGGCACCGTAGTGCTCATCGGTGATGCTGAAGGTGAGTTTGCCGTAGTAAGGGTTGCCGAGGAAAGGTGAGGTCTTTTTTAGTTTCTCGTCGTAGGTGTAGTTGTCGCAGTGGTAGTTGTAGGGACTGATGCCGGTGGTGTCTTCGGGATGGTAGACTACCTGCTTTCCATCGTCAAACCGTAGTTCGACCCCATTGCCATAGTACCACTTCAGCCAGTGGGTGCCTTGTTCGTAACTGGCTCCGCCCAATCCCTCCATGGATTCTACCACAACCTCTTGGTTGGGCTCTATGGTATAGGATTTGACTTCACGTTCTATGGTGGTGTCGTTATCGTATTGGCTGTTGTACATCGGGGTGATGGTGACGGTGTGGGAGGAGTTGTTTTTGAAGGCGATATCCTCGCTATAACCGGGGTCGCAGGAGACCATCAGCATGGTGAACGTTAAAAGTATAAAAATCCAAAAGTGTCTCATGGGGTTCCTTTCTTTTTGTGTTGTGCTATTCTTATTCCACCGCCCAAGGGTCGCCGTAATAGAAATAAGATTTGACGGTGACGTCGGTCCAATACAGGGTGTGATAGGTGGTGGTGACGCTGCTGGGATAGGGAGGACGAACGTATTGGTAGTCCCATCGGGACTGGGAAGTGGAGGTGGTATTGTCGCGGCTGTTGTAGTGGTAGTATGTGCGGCGCACCAGGTTGTTTTTGCAGAAACAGGAGGGGTCATCGACGATTCCGTCGCGGCTGATGAGGCTGGAATTGAAGTAGCCTTGGAAGGGGTTGGGATGGTTGTCGTATGCATATTCTATCTTCGACAGCCCGGTGCAGTACCATGCCATGGAGTCGGCCTTGGCACGTATCAGGTTGCCGTTGCTCCACTCCAGCGTCCATCGTTGTACAAGTGTGTCGGTGCCGTAATTGTCTATCATCCAGTTTTGTAGTGGATGGGTGAAGACAATGGCGTAGGGATACTGCTGTCCATTGTGGTAGAGGAAGTCGGTGGTGTAGTTGCGGTTTTCTTCTCCGAAAAGGAAGTTGATTTGGCTGAGCAGCCCGTCGGAGTAGGTGAAATGGAACGTGCGTTTCGACACTCCTCCGACGCGGTGACAGATGCTGTCCAGCCGCCCGTTGCTGTTGTAGTAGTAGAAGTCTTGTGTAGGTTCGGTAAGATAGTTCTGCTCACGGTCGAATTCCACAATGTCGAGCCTTCTATGATAGGTATTCCAGATCCAGTTGTCGTAATAGGTTAAGGAGTCGTTCCGGGCTTCAACCCCCTCTTCGTGCAGGTCGTGGCGGATTCTCACCACGGTGGCAGCTGGCGAGTAAAGGCCCCGAAAGGCATCTTGCGTGACTGGTCTTGTGTCGTTGGTACGTTGGCATGCCGTGGCTAAGAGCAGTACGGACGCAACGGCTGCTAGGCTTTTGGTGAGGGTTATTTTGTCCATGGGTTATTGTTATTTAATGGTTGATTTTTGCATAGGTGTTGATGCTGGTGATTAAGCCCCCGTTGCCAGAAGCGTCGGGACGTGAGACCTTCACTCTCAGCTGCTGGTTGGTCAGCATTAGGATCTCCCATGTGTAGAGCTCGCCCAGCGACCCCATCAGCTGTAGGCTGGTGCGGTTGGCCGAGATACTCCAGGTGTATTTGGTCTCCACATACAGCGGAGGCCATATTTCTACAATAGAGCGTTCCTCTACGATGGCAGTCCCATCGTTGCGGAAATGGAGGTCTCTCACCATGGGATATTCAGGCGAGAAAACGGTGTCGAAAGGTATAGGGTAATTGGTGGTATAATCCTCTTGGCCGCTTTGATAGGCCCAGTCACCCACAAGGGCGGGGGCTGAGGAGAGGCCATCGGTTTCGTTGATGTTGGTAAAGTTGATTTCTTCTTTGCTACATGAAGTGGCCAAGACGACAACGCCCAGCAGGAACATGAGGTATTGAAAAAAATGTGTTTTCATAATCTTATATTTATAAGGTTCTAATCAAAAAGCGGTGCTGTCTAGTTCGTTAGTAGATTGAAGAGGTTGATCCTCAGACCAAAAGCAAAGTGGTAGGGGTCAATTACGCTTCGGTCGTTGATGTTCAGGTCTTTGAAAAGAGGAGTGAGGCCGGCCTCGAGATAGGCCCCCAGTAGACCGTAGTTGAACGTGAGGCGGGTTTTGAGTTGGAACCGGTTGACCGGGATGTCTTTGGTGTAGGTTGTCACAACTTCTTCTTCGTTCTGTTGGAAGTTGTAGCTGCGCGAATGGGTACTGAAGAAAGTGAATTGTGGTATCAGCTCCAACCGTAGGTTGAAGGTGTGTTTGTGTGCATTGGGATAGAAGGTGAAATGCATCGGTAGGTCCACCGAGGCTGTGTTGATGATACTCGTCCATGTGCCGCCGCCAGCCGGTGTGTCGAAGTAATTCATCGTGGGAGTGTTTTGAAGGCTGCTGAAGGCCACATTGGGTTGGAGGAACTGATAAAGGTTGGCGTGTAGTTCTGCTCCTACTCCGGCAGCTATGTGGTCGTCCATGTAGAATGAGTAGCTGATCTGCCACCCCATGTCATTACCGAATTTGGCTTTGATGGGGTCGTTGATAAGTCCGTTGCCCGTCAGCCATTGGTTGTAGCCGAAGAAGAAGTCGTTGTGTATGCGGTGCGATTCGTCATATTTCTTTTTGGATGGTTGGGTGGCAGATTTCTTGTTGGTGCTGTCATACCCATCAATGGTGGTGTGGCCGGTAGTGTGGACCTTGCCGTCATACAGCACCAAGGCGTTGTCGCTTATGTCGAATGTGAGGGTATAGTGGGCGTTGGAGGTGCTGGCCGTGGTGCCCACATGCAAGGTCATATCGTTGGCGGCAGCCGTGGTGGTGAGTTTGTTGCCTTCGATGATTACCAGCCGTTCTTTGTCGTTGGGGGCCGCCCCGGTGTAGGAAATCCAGTTGCAGGTGTCTTTCTCTAGGCGGACAATGCAGTTGCCCGACACCACAAGGTGGCTGATTTCCTGTTTCAGATTCTGACGGTAGGTGGTGCTTTGTGCTATGCCTTGGGTGGCGATGGTCAGGAGGGTGATGACGAAAACTA
>Ga0247608_10007050_pt1 | contig 11647 bp, 9 predicted proteins | sample 176DNAGHGlowgp2_FD_193490 | JGI IMG/M metagenome (GOLD analysis project Ga0247608, IMG submission 193490) | Sheep rumen microbial communities from Palmerston North, Manawatu-Wanganui, New Zealand - 1766 DNA GHGlow gp2 | ecosystem: Host-associated > Mammals > Digestive system > Stomach > Rumen ... | reverse complement strand
ATAAAGCTCGAGACACTGAAAACATCTTGAAAGGGCTATGGCCATTTTAAGGTTCGAGCGATGTACGATAAAACTATGTCGGCACAAGTTATTGTGATCCACGCTTCTAGAGGGTATAGCTCACGGCGGACCATTGACCTGTAGGTAACCAATCCACGTATATCAGAGTGGCCAAGGCCGAGAACTGATACTCCATAGCTCTTCTAAGATGTTTTCAGATACAACTTAATATTGGTATTGACATAGGTCATTACATATCAGTTTTTCATTCAAGTATTCATCATGTGTACATCATGTGTAACTCTATAATGAACGAGCCTCAAAGAGCACTATCTGTACCGATTTGGCCGCGAATTCACAAATTGAAACCTCAAAATCCTGATATATAAGGTTATTTGTCTGTGACTTCATGGTCGGGAACATCAAATATCCTCCTCTCGATAATGCGATATATAATGAAAACGACGATCGGATCATTTACTATCCAATCGTCGTTTCTTGGGCGCATCTTTCGCGTTTCTATTTCAACTTTTGTTAAATGCTTGTTAAATCCCGTTTTTTGATTTAACAATTTTTCGCAAACCCTTAATTTGCAGGGGTTTCCAGACACGCTTTTTAGTTTTGGCGGAGCCGGTGGGATTCGAATTACGATGATTCCATCATTTCTCGCCAATTACAACAAAAACAGGCCCTTTTGGTATGTTAAACCGCCTCTTTTGGCATCAGTCAGTCCAACTATTCCACTATTGTTGACCATAATTGTGGTCAAAATTGTGGTCAAAAAGCTTTTGAAAGCATATTGTTGTAATCATCACTAACAAATAACTCTTATCACACTTCTATCAATCAACAACTCCCTATTGGAACATCTATTCTATCTTTAGCTACACATACGTGATTCTTTACAATGAAGCATTCTACAAAATGTGGTCCTTGGAAACAGGTATTCTCTCGATGTGTCTTACAATTCGTTTTGATTACTTGTCCTCTAATTAGATTCTTCTGAAACGCTAAAGGCCCAACATTTCTGACCTTCCAATAAATGTCGTATGGTTCAGGCGCGCTACACTTTTCTATTGAGAATTGTAACTGCTTATTATGTCGAAGAATTATCCCTTGACGTAGCATATGTCGAAGATTAAATGTTCTAAATCCATTTTGTGAAACAGTACAATCAATAACAAGATTATACTTAATATCTACAGGGAATAATTCCTCAATATATTCTTCTGTATCATTTCCAAGAGAGTATCTTGTTTCTTCTTGTGGAAATCTATATCCGAATAATTCAACCAAAGCATCTTGTTTCTCATTTTCTCCAACAGCAACGGTCATTTTATCATACGCTTCTCTCGCTTTTAAAATGAAAGAATTATCTTTAGAATAAACCTTCTGATTGCTTCCCAAAGCAAACCAAAAGGACTGCTCTTTAGAGAGGTTTTTTAAGAATTCAAAGACATCTATCATAATAGAATAATAGTCCTCAAAACCACTTTGAGAATAAACATCGTTTGCCGAAAACAACTTATAGCAAAGTGTGTCGATAAGTAGTCCTCCTAAAACAACACCGTTTGTATTCTTCCACTCACGAACCATTCTACAAACATCTCCAAACACGCCCTTCGATAACTCATTATACTCTTGAGTCGCTTTCTGTTCAGAAAACGGATCTGTTTTTTTCCAACTTCCACCATCATGTGTATCAGGATAAATAAATGTATTATCTTTGCGCAGGAAGGCCGGAACAAGTTCAACTGTATATTTTTCGAATTCTATTACAACAACTTGACCATCTCCGCTAATCTTTGTTTTGGTGTATCGTTCTTGTAGTACATCCTTCACTTCTTGAAGCAATGCAGATTGTCCATTTGATTCATACGCATCAAACCTTTGATATATTTCTGTAGGCAAATCAAATATAATATCCACATCACTAGTATTCTTCACCGCGGTTTGTCTTCCTATAGATCCAACAAAATAAAAATGTGATCTATCGTCCCCAGAAAGATCATAGTAGTGAACATTGAGCTTTTTTGTTATTTCTTTACATGTAGTCAATACTTCACCAACATCAAACTGTATTTCCTTTATAAAGCTTTGAAACCTATCTGCTATCGTCATTGAAATTACCTTTTCAAACACTGAGGTAAAGATGAGTTAATATCATCCTCGGAAAAATCATTATCTTTATTAACATGCAGAGCCTTTTCTGCCAGTTTTACAGCTTTATCGGTCGTTCGTGGCGCCTCTTTATATATTTCGTGCTTCTTCTTTTCTGCCTTTTGATATTCTGCTTCAATGTTCATGATATTATCTGATTCTTGAGCATGATAAATCAACCATTGGTATTTATCTCGCAGTTCTAAAAGCTCTATCGCTGTATTTTTGTGCGACAAAACCAATTTATCATAATCAAAACTCTTGGTTAACGCTTCCATGGTAAGTGTTGTGAATGACAATAGAGCAGTAAGCAACTTAATCCACAGTTCATCTGAAGCAAATATGATAGATACCAAACCCGCTGCAGTGAGAGACGATGAAATGATACGGATTATTTCGAATATATTCTTCTGTCTAATATAAATATCTGCCTGCTTTTCCTGTATTTTATGAGTCCAAACGACACCCATATATGAATGACGGATCATTGATTCTATTTTGCTAATTTTGGCTGCTTCCATTTTTATTCTTTCCTTTCTCCGTATTCTTAATCAAGCTTGACGTCAGTTCATACCAAAACCATTTGTGGTTTTTTATTTCTTCACTATCCACGACCCAACCTTTTTGGATCCGATTCTCTCTATGAGACCCTCTTCGGTCAGTTCTTTCATCAACAGCTGTATGGATCTGCGAGAAATGTTCATTACAGAGGCCAGTTCCGCTTGTGTTACGGATGGGTTTTCGCGCAGTAATAGCAATAGGTATTCACGATCTGACAGTGTTCCGGCATCATTTTGCGCTTTATTTTGCGCTTTATTTTGCGCTTTAAAATATGCATAGTTCAAATTCCACAATGTCAGGAAGAAGTTGTAACCGTCTGTATAGAACTCTGGTCGGAGTTCTTCCGTATATCGCTCCTGTTGCTCATAAGCATCCAATATCTTCTTAAAACCGCTGCCTCGTCGCTCCATTAATCGAAGACGACCGAACATATCAGCCAGTATCGGATTCCTCAGCTTCGATGGCACGTGCCGCAGATCAAGGTTTTGCACTTCTGATCCATCATACATTCCCCCGGGATTTGTTATTACCAGACGGTCATCATATATATCTACCTGGCTATGCACACCAGTCTGAAGGTAACTTCTGTGTATCAGCGCATTGACCAATCCTTCTTCCAAAGCTCTTTCCGGATAATCCGGCAATTCGATCCGCTGGTCTTTCTCTTTTCTCCAGCCTCTTCGGGTATTTCCTTTGATAAAAGCCATCGATTTGTCAAAAAGATCAACCAGACTTCCTGTAAACTCGGAATCATCAAGCGCATCCTGAATCGAACCCGCTTTCTCTAAGCCATTCCACCTTGTACAGAACACTCTTGAATGATGAATACTCCATTGATCCGCAAAAAGCACTCCCGCGTTTGTCATTTGGCCATCTTCGAGCATAAGCTTAAAACTCACAAGGTCATTATCCAAGTCCAGCTCTTTTTGCGTAGCCTTAACATACTTTTTCTCAAAAGCGTCAAAAGTAAGTCTTTTGCGTTCAATATCGGAAATCATGGCATCAAAAGACGATCCCGTGGCTTTTATAATATATTCGGTCAACTCAAATCCTGTTATTTCCTTTTTAACGCTTCCAGTCCGATAATAATACCGACCATGAAGATTTATCGGCATTCTTGCCTTCTTCACTACGATCTGAATATACTTTTTCTTATTTTTCGTTTCTTGGTTAACATCGCATGTTATTCCAAAAGCTGCTGTAATCTTATTAGGGATGTCTTCCAACAGTTTCTTCACTGTTTTAGCATCCAAACCTACTACATCGCCATCGTCATTTATCCCAATGTAAAGCGTTCCGCCCTGGGCATTCGCATAGCCACAGATCCATTCCAGATATTTGTCCTGCCATGATTCTTTCCACTCAATGACCTGGTTTTCATTATCTTTTGCTATTGTATCAATATCTCTCATGACGAAACCTCTTGCTCTTTTTCGTCATTGTAGCACTTTTGCGCTTTAACTTCAACTTTAAAGCGCAAAAGTTTGCGCTTTAAAGCATTAAAATATAAAAACAGCATAAAGCTTTCAAACACCCTATGCTGTTTTTGACTGGTTACGCTATTATATACACTTTCTCATACTTTTCATTACAATATATAGTATGTCCATTTTCACGAAGGAATATCTATATCAAGTATGTGATAGTCGATTATCCTTCCCCCTGCATCTTTCATTTGATATTCCGAATAGTATTCCATATTTGCTATCTCTAACTTTCCCTCTTCCTTCATAGTATATTCTATCTTCAAAATGCCATCGCTAAGGTAGTGAATCGAGGCTGATTTCCATCCAATCTTTATCTCCTCCTGTGCTCTATAACAATTGAAATGACAATAGTCAAGAAGAAGTGTTTTATACAAAGAAGCAACACTGTCAATCTCTACTACATCATCAATTGAGTCTCCAATACGAAGTGAAGAAAACTCATCGTATGAGTGCACCTCTCCAATAACCACTGGATATCCGACGGGTGTTTTTGCTTGATTAAGTGATTCATTGAAGAATAAATACATTCTGTATCCCGTGTCTGTTTGGTACATTATGTAATAGTTATCTTCATCGCGTGAGCGTACAGCTTCTGTTGGAAACTGATACATAATTGACGGTGTATCATTAAAACTAAGGTTCATCCTCGCCATGAAATAATGATCCTGTGCAAAACCGAGTTCTTCTCCCAAAAAGAGGATTTCCTCCTCATTATATATGGGAATTTGTGTGGTTAAATCGTCATTATTATCTTTTCTTATGCTTTTGATTGCAGAATCAATTGTGTACTTGTCAAAAGATGCTACTGCTTCAGGATCCAGTTTTTTTCTGGATTGAACTCCTCGTGTTGCGACAACAGTTGCAAACCCAGATAACATTACTAAGGCCACAACAATTAGCAAAATATATGTCTTTCTTTTCATTTGCTTCCCTCCTGTATTCTAAATGTTTCTGAACTATTTCCATTTATGAACCCTTGATAGTGTAATAACCTGGTGTGCTAGTGTAATTAAATGGATATTGATAACAGGGCCATATTCTCGAACCTGGATCATATCCGTTTGAATCACTTGCAATATTAGAAGCCATTCCTGTTCCATGTTTTTCTGCCCACAGACCATAACCACCATTTGTTTGATACTGCCAATGCATATCCCAGGGTTCGAAACTGTCTCGCACACCGTTATTGTTCATATCATAAAACCCTACTCTAAAAACAGCCCGATACCATCCAGAACTAATATCTGCATCATAAGAACTTAAGGAATGCCACTTCGAAGATGTCAGATAATTATTCATCCATGTTTCTGCCTTAGTCTTGACATAGAGGTAAATACCATATAACTGCATACCATTTGTATCCGAAATATCCATCCCCAATTGTGAAGCACCAATATTTGATGGATAGTCCAGAGCATACGCCATACAATTAATTCCATTCGAATTAGATTCGTAAGCTCGAGAACCATATAAGTTTACATATCGGATGACTAATTCCGGCTTATTGGGAGATGGAGCATCTGAAGAATACCATCTAGTCTTCTGATCCGAATTACTTTCAGATGGTTCCTTCAAAAGAAAACCATAATTATCCGTTCCGTGTTTCCAGTTATATACCATTCCAGTGACATCCATCTGGTACCAATCTCCAGAACTATTCGAGCATGTTCCAGAGGCGCCACTAGTAGTATATCCAGGTTTATTATTCCAAGTCACAGAGCTAGACGTCCAACTTGATGTAACCCTGTACGCTTTAATTCCGGGAGTAGCATACGCATTCTTTTTAATTCTTAATGTAGCTCTAGTAATACAACTCGAAATGCTCGATGGGATATTGAACTGTATGTATGTTCTCATCGTATTAGTTCCTGTTTTTCCGCCAGTCCACAGATTTTGGCTTGTATAGTAATTGGATGACGGATACTGCTCATCTACACAAGTGTCCTTTGTTGTCGAACCAGTTACAGTTGTAGAAGGATCAATGACAACTGGATAACACGTATCAGCTGCATACAAATACTCTTCAGATGCAGTAATCCTAACTATGTCAACACCATTCTCATTTAACAACTCAGTTGATACTTCTTCAGAATACTTACCATTAGCATCTACCATATACAGTTTTCCGATACTGAATATCTCATTTCCCAAAGAGTCGCGGAAAAGAATCTCATTGTTCTCTTGAGAAACCAAAAGATTTTTCGTATTTATGGCAAATTTGAATGTGCTATTTTCAACTTGTTCTTTCAGAATGATATCTTCCTTAACTGAACCAGTCCTCACTGAGTAAACAATATCAACCTTATCAAAAATGTCTTGATAAACTACTGCTCGTTCATCTTCACTGATTTCCTTGTAGTACTCTGATTTCATACCGGAAAGGACCTGAGACCGTTGAACAGAAGACTGTCTGTGTCCATCAACAATACTGAAAGATAGAGAAAAATCATCCTTTTGTATCAGCACAGCATTTTCTTCAGTCAGATGATCCGCAAAGCTAACATTCCAACTATTAGCCGTATTTGTGTATTTGTATTTCTTATTATCCTTGTCCTCATTTATAGAATTGTCAATATCTTTCAGTTTCCCGTTACTATCAACATAATGAATATCTTCTGCATAAACTACACACTCTCGGGAACCATCGCTAAGTTGATAGGTTTTACTATTTTCCGTTCTAAGATCCTGAATTTCTGTTCGATCTTCTGTTTCAGTCATTGCATTGTTTTTACAAATTGAAACACTAGACAAGCACAAGCCTATAACAATTATCATAGTTGCCACTCTCTTCATTGCTTTCATATCTTACCTCCTAACAACTTTTTAAAACTCTTTTGAACTAGTTCATACAGGATATTGTTCTTTTAATATCTGTATACTACTTAGAAATAGCAAAGATAAATGCTTGATTCAATCCATCTGGCATAGATCCGTGTTTATTTGGCACAGATTCTTTTTGAATTGGACTCTCTAAAGAAATCACGAAGAAGCATATAAGCATTTTCATAATACAATTCATTTTTCACATCGAAACATTCATTAATCTTAGTTCGCAAACCCTTACTGATAATTCTCTTGCATGTATAATGTCAAGCGTTTTTCAAGTGTATCTGCAATCTGCTCGGATGAACGATTCTGAGAATAATGACTGTTGATCTCATCATAAATAATGTCGAATAATCCCCAATCATAAGTAGCTAATGTATCCGCTTTGTTTATTGTTTTTAAAAATTGATTTATCACCTCTTGATCTACTGCTTTTCGTTGTCCTATGTAACTCTTGAGCACTTCGTCGGTGATCCTTTCCGGATGCATTGATAAATCACAAAAACTTTCTACTGCTTTTTGTGTCACAGGAATATACCCCGAAATCATGGTTTGCTTTTGTGCTTCATCAGAAAGCAACATGGATAACATCTCCCAGCACTTGTCTTTATTCTTCGCAGTGGTTGAAATGGCAAGACAACATTGAGGAACTGCAAGATGTACAGATCCGTGAATTGATGGGTACCCGATATACTCAAAGGTTACATTAGTATTATTTGCGTTATTGATCTCACAAAACTCCATAGCAGTAGCCATCAATACTCGGCCGTTAACAACATCTTCTTCGCTCGCATACCCACCACTTTGTGAAACTGGAAGAGAAAGCGCGATGTTGACTAGATTCAACAAATCTTCATGAGTAATCTTTTTTTGTTCATCATAGGCTCCCCATAGATCTGCAAAATTATAACGAATAGCTGTATCAACTATATCTGATGCACCTGTAAATGAATATGTAGTTTCCTTATTCTGTGCATACTGATACAAACTGAATACTGATGTATCCGGAACCTCGCCAAGAACATATTCCTGAACTTTGCAACCGTATAGCACATACCCAGAGAAGAGTTGATAGCAGGCACCACTTCCGTCAAATATCAATCTACTTCCTGCATCGGTCATCTCAGGAATAGAGCTGCTTGATTCCTTCATATAGCCAGACATATCGATAACCATGCCATTTCGTCCCATATAAGCGTAGTCAAATCTAGTTCCGTAAAATATATCTGGTGTATTTCCCTCGTTGAAGTACTGTGTAAGTGCCAGAGTTGCTTTTCGTCTTTCTTCCGGCATATATGCGTCAAATCTTTGACCATAATCTTCTAGAACTACTCGATAATCCTTGTTTGCCGTATTAAATGAGTACACCGCCCATTGTAGAACAGAATCATCATATACTCCATATCCTCCGATTTTGATTGTCTCAACATTTGATCGGTCAATGCTTGAATCGTAATAGAATAGTAGAACTTCCGCTGTGTGATCTCTATATACATAACTTATTGCGAATCTCTCGTCATCCATTCGGTATTGTTTACTTGGAATATCTAGATTCTTTTTGGGAGGACGAATATCTATACAATTCCATTCTGCAATGCAATCAACTTTCATATTGATGAGATCTACCTTATATTCTCCGTCAGGATTGAAGAAATACTGGCCCTCAACATTCATTCCAACAACACCAATATCTTTGCTGGCAGCGAGTGCCGGACAATTCCCGGTTTCAAAGTTAACTTCATGATAGATAAGATCCCCTAAGTCTTTTTCCTCAACCACATAGAATTTGCCACTATCCTCAAAAAAACCTTCTCCATCTATGTAACACGGAAATCCTGTATCCAACTTCTTTATCAACGATCCTTCACGTGAATACCGTGCAATCGTTGAAGAACCCACAATAACAAACCCGTCAGACAATGGTGAAACGTACCAAGGCTGAAAATCCGTCTCGATTGTCCGTACCACATCTCCCTTCTTCTTATCAATAAAGACAGCCGTCCTTTGCAAATCTGCGAGATTTCCTCCACTATTCTCTATGTCATTCTTATCATAACCGAGAAAAACGTATTCATTCTCGAGAACAGCACAAGGAACTTGATCTCCCATAAGTTCGAGTGTATAACGGGGATTCCCTTGTCCATCGACTGTAACAATGTCAGTAAACTGATTCGTTACCATTCCTTCAACATTAAACTGAGTATATACTATGGAAATACAAGCGTTCTCGCCATCTTCAAGAACGCTACCAAGAACAGATTCATATCCCTCTTTACTCGGAATATCGAAAGAAGCAAATGAATATGCTCCAGAATCAGACTGGGTTTCTTTATCAGTTTTCTTGCACCCGACACTGTTGATCAATAACACAATCAACAAAAGACTCGCTACTATTTTGTGGACTATTTTATTCATATGCAATCATCCTTATCTGCTATCCGCAAAACAAAGATTATGGCTTATCGTATTATCTTCTAGCCAATTTGTATGAAGAAAAACCTTCTGCGGCATTGAGTTTTTCACTTAAGTTTCTATATCTTCATCCTGGAAGAGAAAGCTCAGGGAATAACGTTGGATTCGCATCATGCCCGTAGTTTTCAGAAAACAAAGGTTTTCCAGTTGCAGCGTTAAGCATTAAACTCCCGCTACACACATATGTCTTTGTTTTGTCTGAAATCGTATAATATACCTCCCAAACCGGAACAATATACAACTCGTGTGATAACCGACTCTCCTCAGATTCATCATAAATCATGGGATGAGAATCTAATGCTACGTACGCTAATTCCAAGCAATATACTTCTATCTCTTTCTCCCAAATATCTAAGATGTTGTCATTCCCTATAACAGCACATGGATTGTATAGAAGCGCTTGCTTTATCTCATCTAAACATGTCAATGGATCAACAATAGGAAGGTCTGATAGAATTGTTTCGGTTACCTCATATTTCGCTCTTTGTAAACTGAGAATATGTGAATAACTCGGATTGATTCGCTCACTATCTTCAATCCCTCTGTCTGCTAGTCGTGATGGTTCAATTACACTATTCCATTCGTATGTGCAACAACCGAAATTAGCTGCTCCTCCAGTAACAGGCAACCCATCAATATACTGAGCACTAATACGTGCATAACTAATCGTCTGTATATCTATCGGAGCTTCAAAAAACGCATGATCAGCAATTTGATGAGGAAAATTCTTGATATCATATGACCAACAAAGGATTTTACTTTCAGAATCTATATCAAGTTTCGTCGAGATTTCTTCAAACCCATCAATCTCGTTAAGAGTAACGATGGAAACGTTCTGTATATTTCTATACGAAACATCATAATCAGGCAAATAGTATGCGGAATCCTTGGGGTTATCCTCAGAAAAAATGGAAAGTGGCCATCCGGTGCACCACTTTTTGATTTCTCCAAATCCGTATTTAAACCAATAATCACCCCAGGAATCAAGAAGTGTGCCATATCTTGCTCGATAAGCATTTACAACTTTTTTATCATAGTTTACTACTTTTACGTTTTCACCGAACGACAAATCAAAATCGAACTTTTCCGGTCTTTTCTCTGGACCTCCTCCCCATTCAAATACAGGAACTTCATTATTCTCAGGTCTGGAAGTATTAGTATTTCCCACGCTTTCATCAGATGACTCAACAGAATAGGATGATATATCATAATTTCTATTTGAACGACTTACCTCTTGCGCAGACGAATCTGCACAAGAGGTAACTAATACTACCAACATACATGCGAGCAACCAAAGTTTATTAGACTTTTGAATCACGATAACAGTCTCCTAGTTTCTGAATTAGTATAACTCTCAAGATCAATGCATTGGCATCAAATATACGGATTAGCGCTCCAGTAGAACGTAGCCCATGCTCCAGAAAGAGTATAACTACTATTTGTCTTTAGTTTATAACTCTGACCAGATCCTCCACATCCCGAATTATAAGAATAGTTGTATTGTCCAGCAGAAGTGGTTTTTGAAAAAGAAGCCAACGAACTAGCTGGTTGCGAACTGGATGAATCATTCGGAACAGTATATAGTCTTGAATAGATGTAACGTCCACCTGGCATAGCATTCTCTGGATAATAGGTAAACTTAAAATAGTATAACCTCATATAGCACGTTGTTCGAGTTGTATTTGTAGTACTGGTTGTCGTAGTAAACGTTGAGCCACCAGCATTTATCCATAACTCATTGTACTTAGTGTCATAAGCAGATGCGTTAACCTTTAAAGATGCACTTGCTATTATGCAGATAGTCGCCATAAGTGATAAAAGTTTTGTGAAATATTTCATGCTTGCCCTCCTATTGATGTATAAGAAATTAAAGGCCTTTTAATCATCTTCCCAAAGGGAGATATATGGAACTCTATCCGGAATCAAGTGCCATATAACTCAGCCAGCGGGAAGCAGATTACTCTTCATCGATAACACCCACTTGTGATAGTTACCAACTCACTTCTTCGGTCTTTTCGGTTGATGGAAAATGACCGGTGAACGATAATATTCTTCATACTTCTTTTCCTTGTTCTCTACTACGCCTTTGACAACCGAAAGCAGAGTCTTTTCAAGATTCTTCTTCATCATCACTTCCTCCT
>Ga0247608_10007049_pt1 | contig 11649 bp, 14 predicted proteins | sample 176DNAGHGlowgp2_FD_193490 | JGI IMG/M metagenome (GOLD analysis project Ga0247608, IMG submission 193490) | Sheep rumen microbial communities from Palmerston North, Manawatu-Wanganui, New Zealand - 1766 DNA GHGlow gp2 | ecosystem: Host-associated > Mammals > Digestive system > Stomach > Rumen ... | reverse complement strand
CTTGTAATTGTTAAAGCCATTTGTTAAAAGTTGGTTATTAAATTAAAGTAATCCCAACTCCTCTACTTTTTTCTGTAACTTATCTAAAGACATTTTACTTGGGTCATCATCCTTTGACTCCTCTTTTCAGTCATAAGACTTCCCAGGGATTGAATAATTACCACTAAGCTTGTTTTTAGTCTGTTCATCCAATAGCCTCGTTGGGTCTATCTTGCTAAGAACAAGATATTTAATATCTTCAATGTCTAAGTCTTTGTGTGCATTTGCATAAGACATTAGTTCATCTTTGACATCAGCAAGGTCTGGATTTTCAATTAAGAATTTAGCCATCTCCAATTCTCTATTACTATCAAGATTCTTGTTTGAGTTGCTTAGCTCTCTCTCAATAATCCTGCTATTAAATGAGGCATCTTGTATAGCTTCCTTCTTTTTGTCTTCATCCACCTCACCATCTGAGTTCTTAAACTCAGAGTCCAACTCTCATGAACGAAGTTTCCTCAACTGTTCCTTAGCTTCTTCTAACTCAGTCTTAAGCCTGTCGTTATCTTGTCTAAGTTCACTCCTTTGATGTAAAAGTTTTTTGATAGACTCTGGGGTCTTTTTCTCTGGCTCGCGCTTTTCATCTGGTTTCTGTTCCCCCTCTTCCTTAGATTCCTCTGGTTTAGCTTCAGGCGCTTCTTCTTCCTTCTGCTCTTCCTTTGGCTCTTCAGGTGCAGGATTCTCTGTGTCCATTTGGCTTAAGGGCATGCCAGATACCATCTTCTCTAACTCATCTAAAGGCATTGAGTTGTAATCGGTCTGTTCGGTCATTATGAATTGATTATAGATAAATGTGTCATCTCTGACGTGCAATTTTATTATGTGGAGTTGCAATCCACTGGATTAGCCGTAGCTAACCTCTATAGAGATGGCATGGAGACCGACCACCATACCATCTGTATATAAGCTAACTCATATCTTTTATGATATCTTTTACGGTTTCTAATAGGTTGTCGCTCGCAGTCTCATCTTCTGCTAATCATTTTAATGTCTCTGGAAGGTCTAATATCCTCTGATACACTTCTCTCATCTTTATGAGGACAACTGCTCAGTTCGTAGGCTTCTCTATATAACCAGTCTTTGAATTGAACAAATGGTCCTCTACGATGGATTTATTTGCTTTCAGATACTCTTCTAATGCCTTCCAATGCTTACTCCTTGTAAGCTCATATAGTTGTTTATCAAGCGTTTGCATTCTTTATTTTTAGTTCTAAAACCTTTAATTGTGCCTCATATAATTCTCTCTTATCTTTGTCGGTCTCTGAGGCAAGCATCTGTTTTAGGTTATCTATTCATATTCTCATCATCCTTTCCTCTTCCTGTTTAACTTTTTCTTCTGGCAAGTCAACAACAGTTGTAGTAGTTGGTAGTGGGTCTAACTGCACATCTTCTGGCTGTTTTCAATCCCCATAGTGTTGCTTAACAAACTCACTATAAGCTAATGCTATATTCCCATTGTTGTATAGAGTGTTTATCTTGTCTTCTGGAATTCAGTACTTGTTCATTAAGAACTCTTTACTATTCCCAGATAACTCCCACATGCCTATTCAATAGAACTCACATATTAACTTTACTACTACATCCATTACTTTTTGGACATCCAACACTCACTTCTCTCTTAGTAACTGTGGTGTGATGTCTGTTGGCTTGACTCACCATTGAATAGCAGATTGTCTTATTCTTTGTCTCATATCATTTTCTTCTACTATTGCTCTTGTTGAATCAGTTGATTGTAATCAGTTCATGTCGGTCTAATTAATAATTAAAGCTTTGATATCAAATCATTATAATACGCTTCTATTACCTCTTTCTCCTCTTTCGTTAACTCATCTAATCTTCATTCAGCAACATCTTCAGGAGTAACTCAATACTTCTCTATAATAGCTCACGCTTCTGTGTTTGTTGTATAGATATCAAATACAACATCTCATGATTTTACTTTCTTGTTCTCTTCAGCCCAATTAAGTAAAATTCATTCATCTCATTTGTTTAGATTGTATTTAGATAAATCACAATCTGAACTAAGAAGCTCTTCATCACTTATCCCATAAAACTCACATATCATCTCTTTAGTCCTCTCTACTTCAGCACCCTCTGACTTTACTTCATCTACTTTTACTTCTTCTACAGCTTCTTTTGTAGTTTTCTTTTTAGCCATGGTTATTATTTAATAAGGTCTAAAACAAATTTTAGTCAATCTATACTTGACTGTATCTCAACATCAGCTTTCATCAAAGCTCATCTGAGTTCATTAATCTCTGCCCATCTTGTAGTATACTGGGTCTTTATCATTTCTGCAACCTTCTCATCATTGTCTGCTCTTGCAAGAAAGTCTTCATTAGTGGCAAGCTTTACATCTGGGTCTTCATACCCATTCTCTTTAAACCATTCTTTTGTTTTCTCTATTAACAACTCCTGTGAGTTCTTAATAATGTTGTGTGCTACATAATTCTTTGTGTAAGCTTTATGCAACTCTTCTAAAGCCTCTTGGCTTAACATTTCATTAACATTTTCCATATCGGTCTATTTAAGGATTAAAACGGCTGAACGTTCATTAGAACGGTTGAGTCTTTAACTGATTGTCTTTCTGAATCATATTGTTTGTTACTCAGTTCATGATTCATTGGTTGCCTGCTTGTCATGGTAATCATCACATTATAGCCATATCTCTTGCTTGCTGTCAGCTTTGAATATATGCCATCTTCCTCATCTCTATCGCAGCTCTTGTGGCTGGTGTGTTTAAGGCTGATTGGTATATAGTGAGATATGTATAATGGTCCTCATCCATGCTTCCTATCTGTACAGGTATATTATTATTAAGCAAGATAACCTGTTCCTTAGCATCAAGCTCAGCTGGTGTGTATGCACATGCTTGTTCAATCTCACTCTGACTCATTCATAATAAAGCACAATACTTTCTCTTCATGAATCTCTTCTCTGCTGGACTTGCTGTTTGGTCTGCCATAATCATTGCATATAGCTGCACAAACTTATCTAAGTCTGCTCTGTTCTGACTATCTAAATCTCACTTATTAACTATCTGTATCCTTGGGTCATTACCTCAAATGATATTCTTTCTCGTAAAGATATCTCATGCTGGACTTATTCATCTTGTAAGCTCTACATATTTCTCGTCCTTTGCACTGAAGAAATGTTTATAGAACATATACCATAGTTGCCAGAACGTCTTCTCTCCCCATGCATTTATCTTATTTCATAACACCTTATTAATGTTTGCATTATCCTGTGCAATAGTTGCCTCAGATGCTGTAGACATGTTAGGGTCTCATACTCATTGTGTAAGCTTAGAGATTCATGTGTCACTCTCTGCTTGGTTGCTTAATTGTGTCTGGAAGTTATATACATCTGGACTCAATCATTTCTCTGGCTCAATGAATAACATGTTACCTATGTTCTGACCATTTCAATCTACTGGGATATACTGTGGTCAAAGAACTCATTGGCTAAGTATCTTCTTAGACTTTGTGTAGATATTTCTATCTAAGAATACCCTTCATCCTAATGCTTGTTTAATAGCCTGGATTCTGATTAAGTTCATCATTAATGTTTGTAGCTTCTGCTTGTCCTCTACAACATCATATAGATTAATTCACCGTGGGTCTCAATCATGTGGCTCTCGGTAGTTTAATGCAACTGGGAACTTAACATTACAATCTATAAGGTCTTCTCATTTTAAGATAGGCTTAACATATTTCATATCTAAGATAGCATCCCTCTTATACATTATTACTTGTAATGGCTTTCATTCATACATAGTATAATGTGTATAGATGGTTGTATCTTTTTCTACAGCAGTCTTCTCGTTTATATATCTTGGATTTCATTTATCTTGTAGCTGTTGCTCTTGCTGTGGAGTTAATCATGGTTGGATATCAACCTTTCTCCATATACCTGCTTTCTGCATTTTCTTCACAGCCTCAACAGGCATCTTGCTTTCAAATCACATGTAATCAAAGTTCTTTACATGTGTGTGTCATCTTGGGTCTGGATACCATGACAATGGGTCTACCACTTTATAGGTAGGATTCTTCTTCTCATCATCCCATCCTGTTAGCACCCTTATTCATACTCACTTAAGGAATTTGTTTTTCTGATTAATGTAATCTTCTACTTCCATGTCAAGATTGTCATAATCATATTCACATACTGATTGGAAATTCCTTGCCTCAATAAAATGATATAGGTCTCTACTTGACCATTTTACTTGAAGCTTATCCTGATAATAAAGAGCCAACAAAGAGTTCGTTAGACTTCTGATTAGATTTACCTTTACCTTTTCATCATCTGCTACCGTTTGGTATAACCAAGACCTTTCTCTGAACTGATTTCTTTTTTGAGTGGTTGCCGCCTCAGAGGCTCAGAACTCTCTAAGCACCTGTGTTTTAACCTTCTCATAATCACTTCTTGTAAAGTCTGCCATTTATGGAAATGATATATTTAAAATAGTTATAATACAATATATAATTGTGATATAAATAGTTTTCAGATAAATGCAAGAGAATTTCTACTTTTTTAATTTTCTCTTGATTTTTTATTTTTTATATTTATAAAGCGATTGACACGGACGGTCTAATCGTCTGCGAACAGTAAGTTGGAGGGGGTCTTCACTGTTTCCGTATCTCATCCTATCGGACACCTCAGTGCGACGCAGAATGTTATACGATGTCCCCAAGCGTACGATTGGGAAAAACTCTTTATAGGGATAATTGCGATTAGAGTACATAAATTCTGAAAAGAAAGCATGTAACTCAATAGTTTTAATCGTAATTAAGACAAGAAATAGTTTAAAAATTCAAAAAAATTTCTTGCTCTCTATAAAGGGGTTTTGACACCATATCTAAGCCTTTCGTATTCCTTGTGTTCTGCAGTATGTTATACTCTAAGTAATTAATTATATATATAGAGATGAAAAAAGAAAAAAAATTTTTTTAAAAAAAGTCTTGCTTTTTTTTATAAAATATTTATACATTCATATGCGAAGACCCCAAAAACGCAAGTTCGCAGGCAAATATAAATTTCCTGCACCGTTATGAAAGAGACAGTCCAAAAGCTGTCTTTTTTCTTTAAAAATCTGTTGCATAATTAAAATATATTTTTATATAACAAATAGACCGATGATTTTACTTTATAAAGTATTTATCACATGACAGCACCTGTAAGAGAAGCTTTTGACCACGACCAACTAAGAAGACTAAATGCTCTTGTAGCAACTGTAGTATGATTAGGTGACATGGTTTGGCTACCAGATGTAGCAACTACAGAAGACCTTCCTGCTGAATGAGAAGATGGACAATTATGTCTTGTTGAAGCAGATGGATGCGTTTACACTTATAGTGAAGATGATAGTGAATGGGCTAAAGTAGCCATCGCTTCTTAATAATCCTATAAGCACAATTAAAAAAAGACTATCCGTAATGGGTAGCCTTTTTTGTTTTTATGAAATATTTATTTTATAGGTAACTCATCATTAATCTCTGGATATGCCTTTCTATAAGCATTGCTTAGTGTAACTATAGCATCTCTTACAAAGATTGGCTCATCATCATATTGCTTCTTCAGAGTCTTTAACACTAACAATGCGATATTCTTTCTCTTTAGATATTCTGGGTCTATCTTAGCATCATCTTCTATATATAATACCCAGTACCTATAGTTCAACCTCCATCATAATTTCTTTAATATAACATTAGATATGTAGAATCTACTCTTTAATCATTTTCAATCATTAGGATGCCATGAATTGATAAACCATAATCCTCACTTATCCCATCACACTACAGCTATTGCGTGTCACCCTGTGGTCTTATCTGGTACTGTCTTTACCTCTCATGCAGACATCTCGTTCCACATATTCTTGTTTCATTTTATTAGCCATACTATAGGACATCCTTGATAGAGATAACGCTTGATTGTATCTATTCATTTATCATCATGAGAGAACTCTTGTGTTGCATATGCATCAAACTTAGCCTCTCATCATTCTTCAGTCTTTATTCACATTTTGAGAGCGGTACTAACTGCATTCTCTAAATAATCTCACCCATCATATTTACTTGGGTTGTGTCACATCTTTGTTCGTAGGTCTTTCCAGTCGGGTGTTATAATATTATTAGTAGTTGGTTTAACACCTCCTTTCTTAACATTTAAGACCTGAACTCAGTGCGATGTAGAGTTAGCTGTACAGCTTCCTACTGCTCATTGATAGTTAGTCTTATATATCCATTCTCATAATGAAAAACTCTCTGGTAACTCCACATCCCAATCTATCTCTATTGCTTGTTCAGCTTTAAAGTCCCTTTCATCTGCAAGCTCTTGGGGTAGAGAAAGACATCATGGGTCTTCTAATAAACATTCTTTATCTGTCATCTGGTTATATTTACGAATTAAAAGTTCTCTAAAGTCTTCTTTAGACCGATTATAGCATCTCATTAGAATTTTACATATTCCATATTTATCTTGCTCTTTCATTGCTCATCTTTCTCTATCTCTATTATCCATCATCATATCGTGTTTCATAGATTAAATCTCTTAGCTAACAAGTTTTCTTTGAGGAAAGCACCTGGCATAAACCCATGTATTCATCTGTGCAAATCATACAGAGCAGTATGGTAATGTCCTAATGCGAATATATCTGGCTGATTTTCTACAGGTAGACTATCTAAATATTTCTTCATTTTGTAATCTTTCGCATAGCTTAACGAGCCTCAACCATGGTGTAAATTTATATCTACTCAATTCAGCTTTAACCTTGCATCATAGAATCATAGATGTATCAAGTCCTGCCTGACTTGCTCTATTGCTTTACAGATATTCACTCAGTTTTCTTTTAGAAATTTCTCTTCATGATTCCCCCCTATAAAGTATGTAGGCAATCATACATTAGGGTATCTATCCTTTATCTGCTCTAATTGTTGCTCAAATCATACTGCACTCTGTTCAAACTGTTGTCCCTTATATACATTGCATCAATCTACTATATCCCCACAATGCACGAAGCACTCAACTCATCTATCTTTAGCTCTATCATAGAACTCTCATAACTCATCTACTGCAGCACCCTTAGCTCAGAAATGAGTATCAGATACAAGTCAGAATTTAAGATGTCATGGCTCGCTTAATACCTCATCTACCTCCCTCTTTGTGCTGTTGGCTATATATGATAGCATCTCTCTTATCTCCTTCTCAGAGTATTTATCTAATAGGTCTAACTTTGCTCTCTCCTCCTTAGTCAGTTTTTTCTCCTTCTTTCCTTCTAAGACATCTGCTATCCTATATTTAGTTACAGTATTCTTATCTACTCACAGTTGCCTTCAGATTTCTCTACTACTTACATCCTCTGGATAGGATTGAATCTTTTTGATAGTGTCTTCATCTAATTTGTTACTCATAGGATTATATTATATAAAAAAATAAAAAAAAAGAAATGCTAAATAATGCATTCATCTTTATACCATTCATATGGGTCTAAAATATCTTTGCTGTTTAAAACATCTATTAGCCACTGCTTTACATCTGGCCTCAATGCTTTTGATGAAATGTCCAATGTGGTTATTAGTTGCTCTGCTATAAGCTTATTAGCAAATAGCTGATGTATGGCCCTATGATTTATGTCAGGTATTACCTCTATATTCTTGCTTATATTAGCTCAACCACGAGAGGTCGGTAAGAGATGGTGCCTACTGTATGACCTATCTCTCTTACTCATTCTACTCAAATATCATAATAGGATAAAATAACATTATCATTGCTATTAGTATTATAACTCAGACCACGATGTCTTTTCTCTTCTTTCTTCAGATTCGGACTTTCTTATGGAAATTGTAGGTGTTTCTTTTGCTCATCTAATCTTAGCAAGAACTAAAGCCGATATAGCATCGTTCATGTGGTAAAATACCTTAGCATACTCAATGTCTGGGGTGTAAGTATCTCTCTGCAACCATTCCATATTCATGATTCCATTCTCTTCTCTCTTCCTATATATCTTATACCCTAAACCTGTCTTTGCTATTTTGTATTCCCGCATGTTGATTTTTTAGTTATTTACTAAATTCCCTCAATGCTTGTAAAAACTCAGTCTGTTGCTTGTTTATCGTTTCATTGTACTTCTCTATTAATCAATCTACACTTCTAATATATAATATAACAGTAGCAACAATAGAAGCAAAAGCTACAACCATTATAAGCAGGAATGTTCATCTCTCTGAAGATGTAATCTTAGAGAGAGCATTACCTGTTTCCTCTATAGTGCCCTTATCAAGATTTACCATTTTGGTTAATGTATTAATTTAAACTATTTCCCTTTGCTTGATAGCCTTGTTTCAAATGCTTTTAGTATCTCCCATAAATCATACCATACTGTGCTTCATGTTCATAATGCTAATCATAATAATATCTTAGCTCATGCACTCACCTCTAATCAAAAATCTACAGAAAAAGCTGCAACGATTCATAGTATGAATGCCAGTCAAATACTAATTGTTGAAACATATTTCTTTCTAACTAATCCAACATATGCTGGTTTAGCAAAAGAAATTATTGTGCTGATTACCGTAGCACATACAGTTAGAATAATAATTGTAGTTGCCATCTATATAATCATAAAGATATAAAACGTATCTCTATCACCCCTATAATTATATATTTTATAATTTCAAGTTTATTGTAATTAAAACTATAAAAAGCCATCTTATTACAATAAATCTTGTTTAATAATATTTACATATTATGAATACAATCTATTGTTTATTATCATTCATCAATCATCTCAACTTACTAATGGCTCATTATCAAAAAAATATTCTGTACATGTCCTAAAATGTGAGTTTTCATCATGCACTGGTTGCCTCTGCTCTGTGGTTATCTCCCTATTCTCTGACTTCTGCGGATAGTGCGATTGTATGATACTCTGTTCCCACTCATAATTATCTTTATCATAAAATAATCTATTCATCCCTAACTGTGTCTTTGTTATCCTCTCCCTAAGGGTACTCTTCCTATTAGTAGTTATATGTATTCCCATATCAGCTAATGCTTTCCTGATGCTGTCATCACTTACTACAGTCCTACTATCTGAATTATATGGGTCTCAGAAATGGTCATGAAACCTTACTAACTGCATAAACTTCATAATCTTGAAGTCCCTCTCATCATATACCCAACTGTTTCATGCATATGGCTTTCAAAGAACTAATCATGCAAAATCTTTAATGTTCCAATTAACCCTCTTGAAACTCTTAATAAGAAATACATTCCCTGTCTGGAAATCTTTCTGCCATAAACAAAAAGCTATGCTGTCCCTTCAGAAATCCCAACTACCATATGTGTGCCTACTCACATCATATACATATGTACCTTTTGTTGCCATCTGTAAAAATAATGGATAAACTGCATTTACTACACTTGTCTCATAACTGATATCTACCTCCTGCGCTAAATCTGTTGCCGTCCTGGTCATCTTCTGAAACTCATACCATACATTAGTCTTTAATGGATGTAGCCTCCATGGTAACCTTATCTTCTTGTTTAATAAATGCCTATAAGCTTTATGATTGGTCATTACCTTCCCATATACATTCCCTGTTCAGTTAGGCGTTCATCAAAATATCCTACACTCAGTCACATCCTTTGTCTTCTGTAATGCTGTCTCATCCCTCGGCCATAAGGCAAACTCATCCATAAACACTACCTTCCTTCTTCACCCTGTTCAGAAATTCACTCATACATCTCAACTAATCTCTCAACAATTGGGTGCTGATATATTCATATACTTGTTTAACATATCCTTCGGCCTTAATTGTTTAGGTAACCTCTTTATCATATACCTTAACCTCTCAAATGCTGAGTCCATATTCCCCTGTGCATCTACATAATCCTCCTTATAACTACCTAAAAGAACTGACCACTCCTTAAATAAAAATCACCATAAAAAAATTCATAACATCGTTCGTGATAACCCCATGTCCCTGCTCTTCTCTATCCATACATCTATCCCTAACTCTACAGCTTCTACTATCTGCTTGATGAAATCATCCTGATATGGATATGTAATGAACGGTACATGTGGCTTGTCTAACCTCGGATTATATGTCCATAAAAACATATTAAAGAAAAAAATTGGGTCTTCCTTGCATTTCCTTATAAGCTTGACCCAACCCTCATCACTCGTATACTTAAGTAACTCTAACCTCTTCTCCTTGTTGGCTTGCTGCACCTGCTTGATATACTCCTCCCTGTCCTTTACACTCTTGCTAACATTGTCCCTCCATTTAAGTAACTTCTGCTCAAAACTTAATCAATCAAAATTTAAATCCTCCTCATCTAACTTGTTCTCCTCTATATCCATGATATGCTTAAGTGTTAATGGCTTTTTCTCTTGCTTTACTTCTTCCATAGTCGGTCGGTTAAGAAGTAAACTATTCGTAATAATCTAATAACATATCATCTACATCCCTATGCTCTACCTCTGCTTTTACCTCTGCCTTGGTCTCTACCCTCTGTGTGTTATACTGCTCTGGACATCTAGCTTTTAATACCTTTAACGAAAACTCTCCATCCTTATCATTTAATACTCACTCATGCACCTTATCCTTCGCATCCCTTAATAACTTAGTCCTAGCCCACTCTACTCTCATCTTGAAATCTTCATCTGCTCTCATGTGATTGTAATATGTAGTAGTGCTGAACTTAGCCTGCGCACATGCCTCTGCTATAGTGTAATCATTCTCTATCGCCTCTAAAAATATCTCCTTCTGATTCTCTGTTATCGTATCGTTGTTCGTAAAACTCTTCCTATCCTTGTCCCATGTTATATACCTCTTTGTGTAAACTCCTTTTGGCATCTTGTTTAATTGTTAATATGTAAATATGCCTACATATAAGGCTACACTGGTTTCATATACAAATAAAAAAATTTTGCAAGTCTTTTTTATTTTAGATGTTTAAATATATGAGATATCACATCCACTGTCCATCAATCTCATATCACATCTGCGGCTTGGTTTCTTGTTAAACATTTAGTATATCATTCTGGGATAGTTTGGCATCTCTCTAATTCCGTTTGGTTTAAGTATCTTATAGAATTATTATCTCACTTTTCTTCCCAAACTATTGTAGTAAATCATGTCTCCCTGTATCTACGATACATCTTTTCTTTATCCTTTATGGGTCTGCTATCAGATACCAACAATGCTCTGGCTTTTTCTCTGTCCGTATATCAGCTCGTTAATATGTCTTGTAATTTTATTCATTTATCTTTAGGTTGTGTTACTCACTCAATATTAGTCCAATAATACCTATCTCTTAGCTGCGCGGATACCAACTTACTATTTATTCTTATAGGGTTTACTCACATCATATCCGTTATTATCTTAGCATCGCTATCTCTCATTCTCGCTACATTTTCCATAAGAAAGTATTTAGGCTTTATCTCTTGTAATATCCTATAACATTCCAAAAACAATCAAGATTTTTCCTTATCAGCCATTCAAATTCTTTTATCTGTGCGCATTGCTATACTAAATGTTTGACAGGGAGAACCAAACATAACCAAATCTATTTCCGTTTTGAACTCTCATTTCTCTGTGTATAATA
>Ga0247608_10007048_pt1 | contig 11649 bp, 1 predicted proteins | sample 176DNAGHGlowgp2_FD_193490 | JGI IMG/M metagenome (GOLD analysis project Ga0247608, IMG submission 193490) | Sheep rumen microbial communities from Palmerston North, Manawatu-Wanganui, New Zealand - 1766 DNA GHGlow gp2 | ecosystem: Host-associated > Mammals > Digestive system > Stomach > Rumen ... | reverse complement strand
ATATTATTATAATAATAATTAAAAAGATTTAAGAGAAACAGTAATATTCAAAAATATTTCAATAACAGATCCTAATAAAAATAATTTGAAAAATATAGAAGAATTAAAAAAAAAGAAAGTATGGGAATTATATAAAAAATCGAAAATTACTTTAAAAGAAGAATTTTATAAATCATTATTAGGTCAAATTAAATATATTAAAGATTTTCAATATATATTTGAATTATTTTCAATCGAAAATATAGAAAAAGATTTTAATCAAATGATAATTGATAAATTAGAACCAATGAAAATAAAGGATTTAGACAGAGAAAATTGTGATGTAATTTTTGAAATTTATTCAAAATTGTTAATATGTAACGATAAAAATAAATTAAATTTAAAATTATATATAATTCCTGATTACGATTTTTCTTCGAAATATTTATTTTATTTATTGAAAAATAATGAATTAAAGAGTATTATAAATAAACTAAAAGACAAAATTATTAATTATTTTTTGGGACAACACAAGAAAGGATATGCAAATGATGAATCTTTAATTGATTTATTATTATTCTCACCAAATAATGAGTTTTGCTTATATTTATTAAATGAAATGAAAAATAAAATACTGACTGAAGAAGAATTTTATAAAGAAGAAGAAGCAAAAACAAAAAATTTCAATTTATTTAAATTGTTTTTTGAAAAATGTACTAATTTGATAAAAAAGGAGGAAATAAAAGAAGGAAAATATTTGTTTGAATCAGTAAAGATAAAAAATAAAATAGAAAATGATTTATCAAATAGTAGAGTTGAATATGGATTAATGAGTGATTTAATTAATGAAGATAGTCCATTTTATAATAAAATATTGGTAATATGTGATAAAAATGAAGAAAAAGCAAAAAAAATTTACGATAAAATTAAAAATGATTTAAAAAAATGTAACGATTTGTTTTCAAAAATTGAAAAAATAAAAGATTTTTATAGTTTCTTTTTTAAATCTTCAAAAAAAGCAATAATAGATTCAATAGAGAAAGAATTAGAAGATCTAAAAAAGAAAAATTTAAATGTAGCATTGACATTAGATGAAAAAATAAATATTGAAAATAATGAATTTAATTTTGAAAATGCTGTTAAAGAAAGTGAAAATTTAAAATATAAAGATTCTTTTATTTTTATGGCAATATTTAGGGAAAAAAATCAAAAAGGAGGTACAGAACAAGAAATTTTTGACTCATCAAAAAAAGAATTTATAAATAGTATGACAAAAATAATTAAACAAAAAGAAACAAAAGATCCCTTTTTTAAAATAAATAATGTTATTTTAATTATGAATGCTATTAATGATAAAGATGAAGATGATTTGAAAACAGAAATTGATTTTATATCAAAAGATTTTAAAAGTTTGAATAAAGAAAGCTATATTAAAAATAATTTATTAGATGATTTAGTTAATTTTTCAAAAAAAGATAAAGTTGAAAAATTACTCCAGGGTCTTATTTATTTCGTTGAATCATTAAAGCAATTATTCCAATTTCAAGAAACAGAATTTATAAATAAATTAAATGAAAAATATAAATTAATAAGTTCCGAAGGGGTAAGTGGTGAAGAAATTAAAGAATCTATAACTTTATTATCTGGATTTGATTATGATGTAAATATTGAGGATTCATTAATTAAATTTTATGAAATATTTTATGGAAAGGCGGAATCTATTGAATTTATTAAAAAAATCAAAGATTCAAATTTAGAAATAAGAAATTTAAATGAGTTCATTGATGAAAATGAAAATTCCCAATTACAAACTACTGATATTGATAATTTGTTAGATATTTATACATTTTTCAAAAGTTTAATAGATAATACAGATATTAAAACAGATAAAAGTTTTCATGATAATTTTAGAACTAAATACAAAAGTGAGAAAGATATTATTATTAAATTGCAAGGATATTTAAGTTCATATTCAGAAATTATCCAACTATTTAATCTATATAATGAAAATCCTGAGATGACTACTCAAAAAATAAATAAAATATTAAGGTCTTCTGATCTTGAAATATATAAAGATGAAAAAAGAGATTCCTTTATATTTAAGATAAAATATTCAAATCAAAAAGAAAATGAATCAAATCAAACACAAAAAGAAATTAAACTTGTTGAAATTGATATCGATCAAATAAAAGAATTAAAAAATAAAATATTAATTTCTTCTACAAAAACCAATTTGTTAAAAGAAGAAGGAAAAGATGATAAAATAAATAAAGAGCAATTGATTAATCAATTTGTTATTTTAATAGATAATATAAATCAATTAATTAATACTTTAGATAATTTAATTAAAGCAGGATTTCCTAACTTACAAAATCTAGCATTAAAAATAGAAAATTCAATTGCATTTGATGCTAATGACAGAGAAAAAGATTTACAAAAGATTATAGATGAATATAAAAGAAAAAATAAAGAATTTAGAAAAATAGTAAAAGAAGGATATAAAAAATATCCTCTTTTGAGATCCTTTTATGGAAAACAATTTATTTATTTATATGAAAAAGCTAAAAATAATAAAGATAATAAAAATAATATATCACATCTAATAAATTCTATGACTTTTAATAAAATAAAAAATTTTAATTTAACATTTCAATATGATGATAGTAAAGATAACATTGAAAATATAAATAAATTATTAGAAAATTTATTTGAAATAAATAGTAATGTTACTTTAGATGATATTTATATCCAAAATAAAATTTTAAGTAATTTATCTTTAGAGCCAGGTTTTTATCGAGTTATAACAACAGAAGAAGACCCAGAATTAGCTATTAATATTTCAAATATATATATCAATTTAACAGGAAATCTTCCAATAATTAATACTTTGTTAAGTTGCAATGATGAAACTAATAAAGAAAAAATTAAGTCATTTTTATATAGATCAATATTTTGTGAAGCTCCTATATTATTTTTGATTACTAATATAGAATGCTTGGAATTATCAATAAAGCAAAAATTAGTCAAGACATTAAACAAACTTTATAATGCAAAAAATAGAAATATTAAATCATATATTCTATTTTTATATAAAAAAGCTGATTCAGGCTTAATGAAGGATATAGAAAAAATGATTCCAGAAAAGAATATTTTAAATAATTTCTTGAAAAAGCCTGAAAAATCTGTAAGTTTATTTAATGAAACTGAATCTTATTCTTCAGAATTTGCTGGATATGGTAAAACTACTGAAATAAAATATAAAGTAAAAGAAAGAAATGGTAAATATTATTATTTACCTTTAGGAGGTGTCTTTACAAGAAACTATGTTATAAATAATTTAGAAAATCTTAATTTGGAATTAAAAGATGGAAAAGAAATTTTCATTCATTTAGATCTATCTGAAACAGAAAATGATGATTTAATGAATGAAATATTATTCAAATTATTAATTCTTAGATTTATTGATTCTAATGATAAAATATTCTATTTAGGAAATGATGTAAATATTATAATTGAAATTCCTAATGATTTTATAGACTTCAAAAGCAAATATAGTCTATTAACATTATTTAAAAATATACATATAGATAAATTATGCCCCTTAAGATTGGAAGAAAATATAAAAAAAGTAGAAGATTCACCTATATCCATAGTTGCAGAAACTTTAAAGCTATATGATGATAATGAGATAGAAAAAAAGAATATAAAATTAGAACAAGATATTAAATTAAAAGCAAATGAATGTGAGCAAATAATTAATAAACATTTTAATGAAGAAAATCACAATTATTATCAAAAAATTAATTTCATTAAAATCTTAGCTATTCAATTTAAAAAATTTTGCAAAAATATGTATTTTAGTTATGAAATAGCATCCGCATGTGGGAAAGCTGATATAATTTGTGATATCAGAAAAAGTTTCATAAAAAACTTTATTGCTTTAACTAAAGTTTTTGCTCGCTCTCCTTATGATTCAATATTAATAAGAAAAAATGCTTCAGCAAAATTATTTGATAAAAGCCAAGAAAAAAAAATTAAAGAAGATGCTTTAATATCTTTATCAAGTGAAATGAAAGAAGTATTTTCTTTTAAATTAATTAAACCTAGTTTAGTCTTTTTTAATAGAGATGGTTTTTCATTAAGTATTATTACTAATATTGAGAATAAAGATGATCCAGAATATAAAGAACTTTATAAATTATGGAATTCACAAAATTTTAATCCAGAGGACGATAGTGATTTAATTGATTATAAATCATTAAGTCATGAAAAATTTATTAAAGAAATTCAAATTTTATTTTCCTTACATAACAATATGGAAGAAGAAGATATTAAAGAAATATGTGAAAAAAATGGAAATTATATTTTTGTTTCAGATAATTATATTAAAATGGTAAGAATTTTATTAAATATAGAAGCAAAAATACCAGTTATATTAATGGGGGAAACAGGAGTAGGTAAAACTAAACTTTTAGAAATATTAGCAACTTTATATGGAAAAGGAAAAGCAAAATGGAAAACTTTACAAATACATGCAGGAATAAATGACAAAAATATTGTTGATTTCATAGATGAAGTAAATAACGAAGTAAATGAAAAAGAAAAAGAAGAAGCAGAAGAAAATAAAAAAGAAGATAAAAAAGAATTAACTTGGATATTTTTGGATGAAATTAATACATGTAATTCATTAGGATTAATTACTGAAATAATGTGCAACCATACTTATTTAGGGAAAAAAATTAGTGAAAATATTATTTTTATTGGAGCTTGTAATCCTTATAGATTATTGACAAAAAAGATGAGAGAAAGTGGCTTAGTATATTATAATATGAAAGAAGATAATAAATTAAATAATTTGGTATATACAGTTAATCCACTCCCTCATTCTTTATTAAATTTTGTTTTTGATTTTGGTTCACTAAGAAAGGAAGATGAAGAAAAATATATTCTTAATACAATTTATGAAAAATTATCAATATTTAAACAAAATCATTTAATTGATAATATTAATGAAACTAAATTAAAAGAAATAGCAGAAAAAATAAAAAATAGTATTGTTACTTGTCATGATTTTATAAGAGATAAATATGATGAATCCTCTGTAAGTATGAGAGAAATTAGAAGATTTGGCTTACTTTTTGAATATTTTATCAAAAATTATGATGCAGAAAATAAAATTCAATTTAGCTTAAATATGGCTTTATATTTATGTTATTATTTAAGAATTAATGATAAAAAGCATCGTCAAGATTTAGAAAAAAAATTAAACAAATTTTCTCAAAATGAAGACTTTTTAAAAACTCCTGAAACTCAAGTCGAATACATAACTAAACAAATGTATATAGAAAAAAGTAAAGGAATTGCTCTAAATAGAGCTTTAAGAGAGAATTTATTTACAATTTTTATTTGTATAACAAATAAAATACCATTAATAATTGTTGGGAAGCCTGGTACAAGTAAATCATTGAGCTTTCAAATAGTATATAATACTATGAAAGGTAAATATTCAGAGAAAGCATTTTTTAAAGATAAAGGTAAATTATATAGATATTATTATCAGGGTTCAGAAACAAGTACCGCTGAAGGAATAGAACAAGTTTTTGATAAAGCTAAAAAAGCTCAAGATAATAATAAGGATAATGATATTATTAATTTAGTATTTTTTGATGAAATGGGTTTAGCAGAAAGATCTAGTAATAACCCCCTAAAAGTAATTCATTATTTATTAGAAAGAGATCAAGAAGATTCTGTTCCATTTTTAGGAATATCAAATTGGAAATTAGATGCATCAAAAATAAATAGGGCATTAAATTTAAGCATAACAGACTATGATATTAATGATTTGAAAGAAACAGCTATTTCAATAGCTAAAGCTATAAATAGTGAACTCGCTTATAAATATACAGAATTATTAGAAAGTTTAACTGAAACTTATAATGATTATATAATAAATAATAGAAGAGATGCTCAAGAAAATAGAGATTTTCATGGAAATAGAGATTTTTATACTTTAATAAAAAATACAATGAGAGAAATAATTAAAAAAAGAAAAGTTTTGGAAAAACAAGAAAAAAATAAAAAAGTGTTGAAAAATTTATTAACAAGAATAGGAATAGAATGCTTGGAAAGAAATTTTGATGGATTAGATGATTCAATATATAAAATAAAAAATATTTTTAAAGAAAAATATAAAACTGAAGGCATTAATATGGGGGCAAATAATTCAAAATTAGAAACTATCATAGAAAAAAATTTAACAGATTCAAACAGTCGATATTTAATGATAATATCAGAAGGAAATGATGGTAGTGATATCATTAAATATCTCATGGAATCAAAAAATAAAGAAAATGAAGGAAGCACAGAAAAGAAAAAATATAATTATATTGAATTAGTTGGAAGCAAATATATAAAAGATATAAAATCAGGAAAATATAGTGAAGAAATTTTGAATAAAATTAAATATTTAATGGAAACTGAAAGTATTTTAATTTTAAAAGATTTAGATATGATATATGCTTCTTTATATGATTTATTTAATCAAAATTTTACTTGTATGGGGGATAAACAATTTGCAAGAATTGCATTTGAATATTCTAAAATATCATCTGAAGTTAATAAAGACTTTCATGCCATTATTATTGTAGACAATAATAAGATTCAAGAATTAAAGCTTGATCCTCCATTTTTAAATAGATTTGAAAAGCATTTAATTAATTTTAGAATGTTAATAGAAGAAAAAGATAAAGAAATTGCAAGAAAAATTAGTGATTATATAGCAATTATTTCTTCTTATAATAACAATGAAAATTTAAAATTAGATTTAGGAAAGTTATTAATAAATTGTGAACAGCATAATATAGAAGGTTTAATATATAAGATAGAAAAACAAAAAGAAACATCTGAAATACCAGAAAATATAGAAACTATGAAATATGAAAAGCTATTATTTGAAAAAATTTTTAAAATAATTGTGCCAACTTTTTGCCAAGATATAATTGCTTCTATATTTTCCTCAAATTATGAGGCAAAATATCATTTAATGAATGAAATAGTAATAAAAACATACCAAAATTGTAGCTATCCTAATTTTAAATCTTTCTTTGAAAAAATTGATAAAAAAAAGAACATCATTTATACTTTTAGCAAACTAAATGAAAATATAATTGATGAAGAGCAAACCATAAAAAATAAATTCGGATTTTATAACAAATCAAAATTAAGGACAGTAACATTTGAATCAATAAAATCAGAAAATGAATTAATTAATTTATTAAAAGAATTCTTTAATTCAAATGATAAGCAATTATTAATATTAGCATTCGAAGAAAATGATCTTTATAAAGTTAATTATGCTAATTATATAATCAATAACTTTGAAAAAGAAAATATAAATAAATATAAAGATAAAAAAGAGAAATTAATAATGTTTATAATTCATATGCAAAGACATAAAAAATCTTTGGATAATAAGAAAATTAATAGAGATTTAATAACATTTTTTAATGATGAATACTATCAGATATTCATTGATAATTTAAATGGAAAAGAAGATATGAATTTTTGTGAAATAATATCTAATGAAACAGATAATTTTACTCTAAGCTTTAATAAATATATAAATGAAGAATTTTTGGATAAAAATATTTATAAAATATTAAGTTATTTGAACTATAAAATCTTGTATCAAACAGAAGATTTAAATTCAGAAAATTTCTTATCACAAATCAAAGACAAAATAAAAAATAATAAAAAATTGAAAAAACTTATTCTAAAAAATTTAAGAGAACAAGGAAAATCAATTAAGGATATAATAAATTTAGTATTTACATCAGAATTAAATGAAGAATTTGAAGTAGATTTCATTGAAGTTATTGATAATAAATTAAGTGCTAATTTTAATTTGTTTTTATTGAATATTATTTATTATATTTTGAATAAAAATATATTAATACCAATTTTAAATGGAGAGAATTTAGATAAATTACAAAAAGATTATTATTTTGAAAGTTTAATTAATTCTGAATTTGATAATGTAAGCTTTAATTTTGATCCACAATTGAAATTGGAAATTAAAGCAAATATGATTTCTATATATAATGGATTATCTATACCACAAAGTAAAATTTATTTAGATAAAATAATAAATTATATTAATGAACAAATTTGTCCTAATTATATAGAAAATGAAGAATTGATGAGAAAAAATAATATAAAAAGTGAAGAAATCTCTGCTTTTTCTGAGATGTTAGAAAGATTTGAAAGAAATATTAAATTTGAAATAAATAAAAATGAATTAATTAGAAATATTCAAAATAATAATGATTTAAAAAGTTTGCTACTAGAAGATTATTTAAAGTATTTTATAATAATATTATTTGAAAAAGAAGAAATTGATTATAAATATAATGAAAGTGTGTATAACTTTTTAAAAATTATATTAAAAGTTAAATTAGGAGAAAATACTAATTATAATTTTAGCAATACAATTGATGAATTCATTAAAATAATTCTTTTCGTCCAAGGATATAAAAATGATATAAAAAATATCTTTAATACTTTTATTGATGTTAAAGAATTTGATAAAAATATTGAAGAAAAAATAATCAATATATTAAATGGAAATATAATTAAATATGAAATATCAGAAAGAAATAAAGAATATACTAAAAAAGTAAATATAAGTTTCTTTAATATAATTGAATCCTTATCTAGAGCCATTTTATCAAGTAGTGTTGATTTAATTAAAACAGATAAAAATAAATTTCATGAATACTTTAAAATATTTACTTTGATTGAAGCCAATTTACAAAAATTTAATAATAAATTCCATTTATATAGTAAAGAATTAGGTAATTTAGCAACAATCATAAAAATGCAAGAATCTTATAAATATAAAAATAATGAGCAATTTATTAATAATTATGAAAAAATAATTAAAAACTTGTTAGAGCAATCTAAATTTTTATATAATAGTGATTACAATAATTGTTATAGTAATATATTAAATTTAAACAAAATATTAGATGAAACATTTACACAAAAGGGAGAAGAATATTCTAATTTATTAATTTTTATTTTCAGATTACAATATAAATTAATTTGTGATGATGAAATAAAAATAAAATTAATTGAAAGCTTTTTCAAAAATCCATTGTTAATTAAAAAATCAAAACTTTTTTTGTCTGAGACATTAAAAGATATGAAACCTGAAGTATTAAATGCAACAGAAAATAAAGCAGTTTTAATTAATAATTTTATGAATTTAGAAGATAATCAAAAGCTTTTTAAATATAAAAATTTAATAAATCAATATAATTCAATAAATTCAAAAGAATTTAATGAACTTTTATTATTTACTTTTGAAAATCAATGCCAATCATATTTTATATCTATTCTTAAAAATAATAATAATGTATATACAGAAAAAACATGCAATGAATTATTATTAGATGTATCATTAGAATATTTAAAAAAAGCTATTAACTATTTATACAAATATTATGTTAATAATAATATGAATGTTAATGTTAATGACATCAATAATAATGTTGATAATAATACAAATAATAATGATGTCGCCAATAATAATAATTTAAATATTAATATTAATAATATCATTAATAGAGAAAAAAATAATTTGTTAAAATTGTATGCAATTGCTTATATTAAAACTTATTATTATTATTATGTTGAAATTAATTATAATCATTTTAACAAATGTAAATTTGATAAAATTAATGATTTATTCAAGCTCAAAGATGGATCTAATAATACTGTTAGGAATATTATCAATATTTATATTTGGAGATTGTATTACAAAAAATTTAAAAATTTTGAAGAATTTAAGAACTTTAATTTTAGCTCTAAAAAGATTCCTATATATAAAGAATTAAAAGATGAATTATCAAAGCAAACTAATAACAACCCACAAAATATCAAAGATTTAATTGAATGCAATTATGAACCATCAACATATCCCCAAGATAAATATCCTAATATTCAATATTTTTATACTCCAATTATTCAAGATATGAATTCATTTGTTCAAAAATTCAATTCATGCACTGAAAACAAAAGCAAATATACCTTGATTAATTTATTAATTAATGAAAAAAATAATTTAACCGAAAATGCAATATTAGTCAATAATTTGAATAATATAAATAAATTCGCAAATTTATTGTTAAATATTTATTCTTATAAAATCAGTAGAGATGATGCTAAAAAAAGAAAACTTTCAGATGAATTACCATTCATTATGAATAGCTATAATAAAATGTATAATTCATCTATAAATGATAAGAAAGTTTTTGAAGACAAATATATAAATCCTTTTATCAATAGTTGGAAACAAATTAAAGATAAATTATTCAAATATAATGAAAAAGTAATAGTAGATAAATCAAGAGGAGAAAAGCCATTAGAAATAAAAATTGATAATCCAATATCTAATTTCTTAGTTGATGATGATGATGATAAAGATGGAGGTTTGTTCTTAGCTTCAGCATATGAAAATATGATTGAATGGCAAAATCAATTTTTAGACGAAATTATTTCAAAAAACAATACTAATGGAATTTTAAATAGTTATATTTATCAATTAGAAAAAGAAATAAACATACAAGATGCAACCGAAGATGAAATAATAAATATAAATGGTAATACAAAAAAAATATTTTATGATTTAATATTATCAAGTTCTATGAGGAATATTTTCGATGATAAAAGTGATAAAATAAATTACAAAAATTATAATGATATAATATATGACTATGATTTAATTGAAGAAGAATTAGGAAAAATAATATTACCCGGACTTAAAAAATTCAAAAAAGATAAAATTAAATTTGTTACATTCTTATATGAAGGCTTCAGAAGAGGAAATAGTAATGTTTTAATTGAATATAGTAATAAATATAAACAACGAGAATTAAATGAAGTAGAAAGAAATTGCATTGATGCTCTGAAACAAAATAAAAATTATAGACTTTACAATGATATATTTTCTTCTTTGCAAATACTTATGAATGAAATCATCAAAAATAATTATGATCAAAATTATTTACTTTATGATATTGTCAAAAAGCTTCCAAAATATATTATTCTAAATGATGATATTACCAAATTAATGGAAAATAATTATAATAATAAAAGTTGTTTCACAATTAATTCATTAGTATCATTTTTCGAATATTTTGAAGATTTGTGTTGGAATCAAATTAAGAAGCATATACCTTCAAATTACAAACTTGAAATGAATAGTAATGATAAACAATATATATTAGATTATTTCAATAGCCAATCCAAGAAAATAAATAAAAAGCATTTCACTACAGCTTTAAGAAAATTAATATCAAGATCAATTGCAGGTTCCCATCAAGATATAGATATGAAATCAGATCTAAAATTAAAAATGTATATAAAAAGAGAAGACTTATGGAATCGTATTTTACTTAAAAGTAAAATGTTTAATCAGGAAATAGATAAAATTTTCAAAAATGATATTTTGGTTGGACATTGCTGGAATTTGTATAATTTACTTGAAGGTGAAAATAATACACTTGAAGAAATGCAACAAGGACACTAAACAAATTAGATCTATATTATTTAGAAAAAATATTTATTTAAAATAAATTAATTTAAAAAATTAAATTATAATTATTTTTT
>Ga0247608_10007046_pt1 | contig 11652 bp, 12 predicted proteins | sample 176DNAGHGlowgp2_FD_193490 | JGI IMG/M metagenome (GOLD analysis project Ga0247608, IMG submission 193490) | Sheep rumen microbial communities from Palmerston North, Manawatu-Wanganui, New Zealand - 1766 DNA GHGlow gp2 | ecosystem: Host-associated > Mammals > Digestive system > Stomach > Rumen ... | reverse complement strand
TGATGCCCGACAGCAGCATGAAAAAGATGCAAACGAACTCAATATAATTGGACTGGAAATAGCCGATGCTGGCCTGATGGGTGCTAAAGCCACCTGTGGCAATCGTCGTAAACGCATGACACACAGCATCAAACCTATTCATTGGGCCCAAGGCATAAGCAATCGCGCAAAGTACTGTCAAGGCGATGTAGATGATCCAAAGCAAGCGCGAGGTGGCACCCATCGTCGGGGCCAACTTCTCGACACTCAAACCCGGCGCCTCAGCTGCAAAAAGCGACATCTTCTTGGAGCCTTTGGCCACCGAAGGGATAAATGCCAAGGTGAACACCACCACGCCTAAGCCGCCAAGCCATTGCATGATGCTACGCCAAAACAAGATACCGTGCGGTTGGCTGTCGATATTGTTCAAGATGGTTGCGCCTGTTGTCGAAAAGCCCGACATGGTCTCGAAAAAAGCGTCCGTCACATTGTCGACCGTGCCATACATCAAGAAGGGCAACATGCCAAAAACAGAGAACAGCACCCACGACAAAGCGACCACCATAAAAGTGTCTCGAATCTGCAAATTGCTCTTTTTACGCGAGTTGCCAATATTGTAAAGCAAAAGACCAACAGCCCCCGTGAAGGCTGCGGTGAGGAGAAAACAACGCGCGTCAGTCTCTCCCGCCACACGATGATAGTGCAACGCCACTGCCGCAGTCAACAACAAAGCTGCCGTCTCAATCAGCAGAAGGACACCAAACAATTTGCTTTTCATCGTATTAAGTCTTTGGCTTTAGGGTATGACACAAACTCTTAACTAACTCCACGGTTGTGCCCACCCTTCGCCATAGTCGAAGTCGTCGTCATCGTCATCCTCTTCCTTGTAGGAATCATCGGAATAAGGTTTCACCCATGTCCTGAACTTGATGGACGGGATGGCCGTGATCTCGCCGTCGGCCTCAGGCGAAATCGCGATGTCGATGTCGTCTTTGGCCAGTTCCTTGAGCCAATGCTCCAATTCGGAGAAGCCCATGTCGGTCACCGAATAATCGGCCCAATCGCCTTGTGCAGCTTGTTTTGCCTGCTCTTCCGATTCCCACAACGGGATATAAGGCTCGCCGTCGCCGTCCTCCAGCATGGCGAAAAAGCCCTCTCGAGCTTGGAGCAGCCACACCTTGCGTGTTTCAAGGATGGCCGCCAGAAATTGTTCAAGTCTTTCCATTGTTCTATCTAGTTTTATCAGCCAGAATCAATCGCAACCCTCCACGAAGATCTCGTAGTTCTCAAATACAATGGTCTCGCCAGCCGTAATCTTGGCTCTTTTGCGGGTCTCCACTTCGCCATTGCGAAGCACCATGCCAGCGCTAACCACCTCCTGGGCCTCGCTGCCGGAATACACCACATCACATGCCTTCAGCAAGGCGATGAGTGGGATGAAGGTCTCGTCCTCACGCAGCGTAAAACTGATCCTTTTGAGTTTTTGTGCCATATCATTGTGCTTTTTGCATTCTTTCGTCCTTTTTCTTCTCACTGTGTTTGGCCAACACCTCCAACAAATACACTGTCAAGCCACCGAGTACGCCCATGACGACCGCCACCAGAAACTCGCCGTCCCAATTTGGAAGACGGAAGACATAATTCATCATGTCGGCCGACGGCGCCTTCCAAGGATACACTACAGGGAGACTACCCAACATGAAACCCGCCAGCACCGAAAGCGTGCCATCGCGATAGTCGCGCATCAACCAGGAGAGCAAGTGCGAGAAGGAGACGATGCTCACTACCGCGCCCAAGGCAAAAGGCAGGAGGATGCGCGCGCCATGCATAAACGACGAAGCCCTTGTCAATGCCGGAATAGCCTCTGTGACAATGAGTTCGTAGTTACCCATAAGCAACATCAAATGGGAGCCCGAGACGCCAGGCACCACCATTCCCGTTGCACCTACAATGCCACAGACGAACAGGTAGAAGAAACTATCGTTGGAATAAGGGTTCGACTTGATCGAAAGGAGAAAAGAAATGGTTACGCCCACCACAAACAAGAGGATGTTCTTGACGTTCACTTTCTCGATGCGCTTCGCCACATAGATCACCGATGCGATGATAAGGCCAATGAAGAATGACCATGTATACACTTCGTACGACTTCAACGTCTGCTTCAAAAAAACCGCCGTCAGCACCATGCCAACCAAGATGCCCAGAAAGATGGTCAGGAAGAACTTGAAATCGGTGCGACGCGCGAACTCGCTCATCTCACCCTTGCGAAGATACTTGAAGTTTTTGTGATTCAACGACTTGATGGAGTTGACAAAACGCTCAAAGACACCCAGCACCAATGATACCGTACCGCTGGAGATAGGAAACACGTTCACCGTCCCCATGATGATGCCCTTGATGAACACCTTGATCGATTCCCATACATTCTGCATCCGTTTCGTCCTTTTCGTTATAAAACTACAAAGATACGACAAAATTGTTTCCCAATGGCATATTTTACGATTTTATCCCCGAAAAAAAACAACACATCACAAAAAAAATGCATATATTTGCACAATAAAACATCTGCCATGCTACCCGAACAAAAGCAAGTCATCTACCCCCAAAATTTCGACATCAAGCTTATCGTGTCGGCCGACATCCCTATTGAAGACGCCAAGCAACGCATCAGTGACGCTTTTAGCGAGAGCCAGACCGTCCACAGCTTCGTCAACGTAAGAAGCAGTGCCAAGGGCAATTACATCACCTACACCTACAATATCGACATCGACAGCAAGGAGCACTTAGACAAAACCTACGCCTTGCTAAGAACCCTGCCTGGACTCAAGTTTGCCCTATGACAAAAGCCTATTCCATAAGGATTTACGGTAAGGTGTTCAACGTAGGTTTCCGGCGCTACGTGTACCGCTACGGCCTGCAATGCAACGTGACAGGCTACGTGGAGAACGACCATGCCGACGACAGCGTCCACATTGAGGCCGAAGGCGAGGAAACCGACCTCGACCGCTTCACGCTGCTCTGCGGCGAAGGCACACCTTATTCATTAATCACCAACATGAAAATTGAGGCGGTTGAACCGACAGGGAAATACGATGGTTTTCTGGAAATTAGATAACGTTTAGCGACACCAACCGAGTCCTGAAAGGACGACAAGAACACAACGGGAGATTTCAATCCCCGACCAAACATAACGGCTGCCACAATGTGACAGCCCTACAAATGACCAAACATATCGGCTGCCACAATGTGACAGCCCTACAACTGACCAAACATATCGGCTGCCACAATGTGACAGCCCTACAACTGATACAAATATGATCGACTTCTCAAAAATCCTCTTCCTCGACATCGAGACCGTCTCGCACGAGAAAGACTTCAACCAACTCAACGAACGGATGCAGAAACTGTGGTCGCATAAGGCCGAGCAAATCGGCAAAGGCGACGAGAACGCCACGCCGGCATCGCTCTATGAACGCGCTTCCATCTATGCTGAATTCGGGAAAATCGTGTGCATCTCGGTGGGCTTCTTCAATGGCGAACGATTCCGCCTGAAATCCTTCTACGGACACGACGAGAAGGCCTTGCTTGCCGACTTCGCCGACATGCTGAACCGCTACTACAGCACCCCCGACGCCCAACTCTGCGCCCATAACGGCAAGGAATTCGATTTCCCCTACATCGCCCGCCGCATGTTGATCAACGGAATACAAATCCCAAAGATCCTGCAAGTTGCAGGAAAGAAGCCCTGGGAGACCAACTTCATCGACACGATGGAATTGTGGAAATTCGGCGACTACAAGAGCTACACCTCCCTCGACCTGCTCTGCGCCGTCCTCGACATCCCTACGCCCAAGGACGACATCAACGGCAGCGAGGTAGGACGCGTGTATTGGCAGGAAAACGATGTTGAGCGCATCAAGACCTATTGCCAGAAAGACGTGCTTGCCATCGCACAACTCATGCGCCGTTTCAACTACATGCCCCTCATCCCTGAAGACTGCGTCGACTACACCAATTGAACATGCATATACTCTCCAAATCGACCTATATCAAGGGATTGCAATGCGAGAAAGCGCTGTACATGCAGAAAAAGCACCCCTACCTGCGCGACAAGCTCAGCATCGAACAACGTGCCAAGTTCCAACGCGGCACCGACGTGGGTGTGCTGGCCCACGACTATTTCCCTGGCGGCATCGACATGAGTCCCGCATCGCCCAGCCAATTCCCGAAAAGGGTTCAGGAAACCATGGCCAACCTCAGCAATCCCGAGGTAAACGTAATGTATGAAGCTGTGTTTCAATACAATGACACGCTCATCATGCTTGACATGCTCGTTCGCGACGGCGACCGCTGGTTGGCCGTAGAAGTGAAGAGCTCATTGCGCCTCAGCGACACCTATTATAATGATGCAGCCCTCCAATACTACGTGCTGCACGGCTGCCAGGTGCCACTCAGCGACTTCAAGCTGATGTACCTCAACGATGGCTACGTGAAAGAAGGTCCCATCGACGTGAAACAACTCTTCAAATTGGAGTCGGTGATGGATTATGTTGTTGAGCGCGAAGCGTTTGTGGCACAAAACGTAGAGCGTTTGAAAGCCGTGGTGGCCCTTCCCCACGCCCCTTTGGTCGACATCGGGACACAATGTCACAACCCCTACCCTTGTGATTTTCAAGGCCATTGTTGGAAACATGTGCCCAAAAACAGTTTCCTCTTCACCACAGCGATGGACGACGAAACGCTATTCAACAACTATTTCAACGGCTTGAACACGAATTCCAAGATGCTCCAGCATCTCGACCCCGATTCGGAGGAGTCACACCAAATTGAAGCATTGGAAACCAATTCATACTATATTGATTATAAGACACTTTACTCACTTACACCACAACCTAAACCAAAGTCTGTCGCTTATTTGAACCTGCTGCTTCACCGTCCAGCCGTGCCCGAAATGGATGGTGCCAGGCCATACGATGAGTTGATTTTGGCTTTCGCGTTGCAAGGCGAACATGAGCAAGGAGGCTGCTTGGCATGGGACTGTTTCGAAGACCACAGCCGCTGGAAAGAAGCCATCGACCTCCTGATCGAGAGACTTTCCCATTACGAACAGATTGTATGCTTCACTCCGCAAAACTTCACCACCACCTTGCTCCGTCACGAGATCATCCAAAACCAAACTGTGGGATACAAAATCTTCAACCTCTTCGATGTGCTTCAACAGGCCCATTTCTACCACCCCATTCTCAAACGTGGACTCACTTTACAACGGCTCGAAACCGCCCTTTTTGGCGAGGCTAAACTCTTCGAACACAGCCGAATCATCATGGAAGCAACGAGCAACGACCTGATAGGTTATCAACAGGCACGAGAAGACTTAATCACTGAGAATGAAATGGTTGCAAAAACTTATCAACATCTTTTTAAGTAGTTGATAACTTCCTTGCCTCCGTCGGATGGGGTCGTGAAATAATCTGTAATTTTGCCTTCCCAAAACAGAACAACTATGCCAAACGATACCACTACACGCCGTCCTTTCGGCGATATGGCCAAACGCAATCTTATGACGCCAGAACAAGTCTTTGCCAGTCAAGGACGTATCCCTCCCCAGGCCACCGACCTCGAGGAAGTCGTGCTCGGTGCTCTGATGTTGGAGAAGGAAGCCGTCAATGAGGTTATCGACATCCTGACGCCCGATGCCTTCTATCTTGACAAGCACCAAAAGATCTTCGCCGCCATCAAGGATTTGTTCGGCAAGTCGGAGCCCATCGACATTTTGACTGTCACCAACGAGCTCAAGCAACGCGGTGAGTTGGAGATGGTGGGAGGCGCCTACTACATCTCGAAACTCACCAATCGCGTCGTATCGGCGGCCAACATCGAATACCATGCCCGCATCATTATGCAGAAACACATACAGCGTCAGCTGATTCTGATTTCATCGGACATGATCCACGAAGCCTTTGAAGACACCTCCGATGTGTTCGACCTGCTCGACAAAGCCGAAAACAACCTTTTCCAAATCAGTGAGAACAACCTGCGGCGCAGCTACGACTCGATGCAAGACCTGGTGAGCAAGGCCATCAAGGAAATACAGAATGCCAAGAATGCCGACGACAAGTTGCGCGGCGTGCCTTCGGGCTACACCGCCCTCGACCAAATCACGCAAGGTTGGCAAAAGTCGGACCTCATCATCTTGGCCGCACGTCCCAGCATGGGTAAGACCGCTTTTGCCTTGAATTTGGCCCGCAATGCCGCCGTCGACTTCCACCGCCCAGTGGCCTTTTTCTCACTTGAAATGTCGTCGGTCCAACTGGTCACCCGCTTGATTTCGACCGAGACCTCTCTCACCGCCGACAAGCTACGTAGCGGCGACTTGGCAGAATACGAATGGCAGCAACTGAACACCAAAGTCACCCCGCTGACCGACGCCCCGATCTACATCGACGACACACCGCAACTCTCCATCTTCGAACTCCGCGCCAAATGTCGCCGACTGAAACAGCAGCACGACATCCAGATGATTTTCATCGACTATCTGCAACTGATGACCGCCAAAGGCGACAAAGGCCTCAACCGTGAGCAGGAAATCAGCACCATCTCACGCTCGCTCAAGAGTTTGGCAAAGGAGCTGGAAATCCCGGTGTTGGCCCTCTCACAGCTGAGCCGTAGCGTCGAGCAACGCCCTGGCTCGAAGAAGCCCATCCTCTCCGACCTGCGCGAATCGGGCGCCATCGAGCAAGACGCCGACATGGTCATGTTCATCTACCGTCCTGAATACTACAAAGATAGTGTCGACGACCAAGACAAGCCCAAGGGCTACAGCATCATCGACATCGCCAAGCACCGTAACGGCAAACTCGGTGAAGTAGAGCTTCGCTTTGTTGGCCAATACGCTCGTTTCGAGGAATATGAGCAAGGCAGCGACAACAGCGAATACTCCAGTATCGGCCCCAATAGCCAATTCGAACAACCAAAAATCATCAGTTCGAGGATGAACGACGAAGACGGCCTGAATGCCTATACACCTACCATCACATCTGATCAACCAGATCCGTTTTGATTCAAAATTCAAGATTTAAGATTCAAGATTTAAGATTTAAAATTCAAGATTATAGAGTCGATGAAGAACAACAATAATAAAACGCCACATTCAAAGAGCAATCCTCTGAAATTCAACGTGAAAGAATCCACACAGCTGATGGACTTCCTAATGAAGAAACTCGATGGCATCAGCCGTAACAAGGTCAAACGCATGTTGGCCAACGAATACATCTCTGTTGATGGCAAGCGCACCACACAATTTGACTTCGCCCTCGAGCCTGGCATGGTCGTCGAGATCGGCAAGCCCACCGCCAAGGAACGCTTCCGCAGCCCATGGCTCAAAATCGTCTACGAAGACAAATACCTTTTGGTTATCGACAAGAAAGAAGGCTTGCTCACCAATAGCCCCACCAAAGAAAAAGACACTGCCCAAAGTATTCTTAACCAATACTTTATCTACACCCAACAACGCTGCCGTGCCCACACCATCCACCGCCTCGACCGCGACACCAGCGGACTGATGCTGTTTGCAAAAAGCAAGGAAGTGGCATTGATGTTTGAAGAAGACTGGAAGAACACAGTCTACGACCGCCGCTATGTAGCCGTGGTGTGCGGCTGCATGGAGAAAAAGGATGGCGTAGTAAAGTCGTGGCTGAAAGACAACAAGGCTTTCATCACCTACTCCAGCCCTGTCGACAATGGAGGAAAATACGCAGAGACCTATTACGAGACTCTTTATTCCAACCCAAGATATTCGTTGGTCGAACTACAGTTGGAGACGGGCCGCAAGAACCAGATTCGTGTCCACATGGCCGACATCGGGCATCCCGTGGTGGGCGACCCAAAATACGGAAAAACAGGCGATTCTGATGCTTACGACAACTCACTGGGACGACTTTGTCTGCATGCTTTCAAGCTTTGTTTCCACCACCCCTTCAAGAAGCAAGACATGGAGTTTGAGACGCCGTACCCGAAGGTGTTTGCCCGTCCGTTTCCCATGCTAAAGGATGAGATTTAGGCACTACGATCCCTTCTACAAGCTCAGGGACCCGCAAGACAACGTCATCTTAACTGGCTAGCGACAACTTCTGCAATATCCTTAACCGCCACGGCCGATTTCCGCGCGAAAGTCTTCAAACACAACGGGCAAGCCGTCACGATTTCATCGGGATGATTGAACATCAAGTCATTGACCGAGTTGGCCGTGATTTCATCACGTTCCTGCTGAGTCAGGTTGAAACTGCCGAGACTTCCACCACAGCAGATGCTCAATTCCTTCTCTGACTTTGCCTTGCGCAAATGGCCAACGCTTCCAATCACCTCACGAGGCTCGTCATATACGCCAAAGGCCCTTCCAAGCTCGCACGGGTCGTGATAAACGTAGTTGATGTCGTTTTGCTCGACTTTCAACTTGCCCTTCTTGAGCAACTCATTGATATACTGCGTATGATGCAGAATCTCAATGCCTTCAAGATGATATTCCTCCTTGAAGACCTTGTAACAAATCGGGCAGGATAGCACAAGTCGCTTGGCGCCTGATTTCTTGATCAACTCTGTGTTTTTGGCCATCATGGCTTGCGCCTCGGCTGTCTTTCCGCTCAACAACATCGGTCGACCGCAACAAACGCCGCCGTCTTTGTCCATAAACTCGTACTTCTCCCCTGCCGCCTCCATAATTTGCTTCATCGAGCGCATGATTTTTGGCGTGAGCTGGGTCATGCAGCCGGCGAAATAGAGGACTTTAGCATTTTCTTTCGTTTCTGCCGCCACATTTTCGAGATACGAATGGTCGCTTTTGATTTGATAAGGCACTGCTTCACGTTGGCTCATCTTGATGTCGCACGACTCGATGCTCACCGGGCAAACCGCGACGCATTTCCCGCACTGCATACAGGTCTCGGCAATGCGTTGCGCCTCTTCCTTGTCTCCATTTCTCAGCCGCTTCATGAAATAAGCCGAAGTGTTGCCGCTGTTCTTGTCGTTGACGCTCATCGGACAGGCATCAATGCACAAGCCACAACTCGGGCAGGAATAAATCTGTGCCAAGGCATAACCCTTACGTGGCTCACGGGGCTTCAGACCTGCATGTCGCAACAGAATGAACAAAGCCTCCGTCGGGATGTGCATATAGCGCGTGAACGGTAGCATAAACATAAACACCATCAAATCAAGCGAATAGAGCCACCAAAACACCATATTGTCGCTCTTTTCCGCAATGAGGCGGAACGGAAAAATCGTCCACAAGGCGAAACGAATCATGTTGTCGGCAAACCCGAAGTGCATGATACGCTTCACCCCCACTATCTTCGAATGGATTTTCTTCACCACGGCAATCAGGATGCCACTGATGATCATAAGGAGAAAGAAATCCATGAGGAAGGCGAAAATCGGCGTTTCCTCAGCAAAATGCTTGAAGAAAATCGGATAATACAAGTTGGGGAAGATGCGAGCAAGTCCTTCTGCCTCAACGCCTTCAAGTGGTTTCAATGTAAACAGCATCACATGGCCGATCACGATAATCATAAACCAGCCAAAAGCAATGGCCGTGTGCATATAGCCTAAAACTGGGTTGCGTTTCCAAATCTTCACATGGAAGAGGCAGTCGCCAAACAGGTCGCGGATGTTGGCCCATGCCGTCTTGGGCGTGACCAACGAACGCCAAAACTTCTTTCTGTCGTCTTTCGGCAGCTGGCCGATGACTCTGAAAAGCCCCACCACGCAATAGGCCAGCACGAAAGCCATGCCAATCACAAAGGGGAGCACAAAAGGATGGAATATCTGTGAATTCATCGTGTAATGTCTAACAAAATCCTACGAATATTGATGCCGCGCGGGCACACCAAGGTGCATTTGCCGCAGAGCATACAATGTTGAATCATTTTCTTGGCCTCGTCTTCCTTGCCTCGCTGAAGCATCAGAAGAATGCGGCGGAAACTCATCTCAGTGAATTGACCAGCAGTGCAAGTTGCAGTGCATGAGCCACATGCAATGCAGGTATTGATGTCAGGATTGGCCTGTTTCAGACGGTTGAAGGTCGAAAGGTCGACGTCGTCCATCTTGACATGTGAGCTGGGTGACAAACTAAAACCGAAATCCATGGCTTACCTATTGATATAATTGAACACTTCCACAGCTACGGCACGTGCCTCAGCAATGGTGTCGGGCAGCGACTTCGGCGCGGTGCAGGCACCAGCCACGAAGACGCCTTCTTGTGCGGTTTCGTTCATGCCCAAATACGTGTCCCTACTCTGCATGAAACCATCGCTATTGTCAGCAACACCGAGCTTCTGCTGGATGGCATCGATGCTCTTGTTTTTCTCCATGCTGCACATCAGCACGAGCAGGTCGAGCGTCATTTTGAGCGGCTTGCCAAACAAAGTGTCCTCCGCCTTGATGACCAACTTGCCGTCCATGTTCTCCGAGACCTCACAAACGCGACCACGCACGCATTTCACATCGAAATCTTTTTGGGTCTTGAGATAGAGGTCCTCATAACCCGGCCCGAACATACGCAAATCCATGTAGAACGTGTAGACCTCGGCATCCGGAAACACCTCCTTGACTTCGCAAGCCTGCTTCAACGCCGTGGCACAGCACACTTTCGAGCAATAGGTGTTGCACACCTTCACGTCGCGGGCACCTACGCAATGCACGAAACCAATCCGTTTCGGCTGATTGATGCGCTCGTCCTTGCCCGTCCTGAAGAATTGTTCCAATTCGGCGTTGGTTATCACGTTGTTATAGATGCCGTAGCCGTATTCCTGTTTCCGCTCAGCTTTGAAAACATCGAAACCCGTGGCAAGAATCACTGCTTTCGAATCTACGGTTTCATTATTGCTCAAAACGGCACGAAAGCCATTGTTATCCCTTTGGATGTCAACGACTTCAGTCTTAAGTCTGACATCAACGCCTTTCACGTCATCGAGCATCTTCTCAACTACGTCCTTGGCGGGATGAAATGCAGGGAACAGCCTGTCCCACTGCGCGATATGGCCACCAAGGACCTCGCTTTTCTCGACAATGACAGGATGCAGCCCCATTTTTTGCAACTGCGAGGCGGCTTCCATTCCGGCGGCTCCACCGCCGATGATCAATATTTCTTCTTTCATAACCTTGGTTGATCTAACTCACTTTAATACACGATGGGCATTGTGGCCGGCCCAAGTCCTTGCCGTTCACGCCCTGATATTTCTTATTCGGGTCGTAGGGAACGCCCATTTTCTCAAGTAGCGGCTCAATGGCGACCTGGTGCATTTGGAGACCAAGGTCCCAAGGGTCGTAACCCATCACCAAGCCAGCCACCTCCTCGTAGGTCAAGGCGGGGATGCCGTAGCCATTCTTGCCGTAGGTCTTGCCCGTCTGCTCCGCGATAACATACTGCCAACGGTCGAGGAAGTAAGGGCAACCTGGGCAGTTGGTGATGATCAAATCCGGCTCGTATGGCTCCATCGACTCGAATTTCTTATAGGTGTTCGACTCCGAATAGCCCCTATTGGCTTGCACAAAATACTGACGGAAGCCAAAGCCGCAGCAATGACGGCGTTCGGGGTAATCGACGACCTCACCGCCCCATGCCTCAATCATTCCGACCAAAACATGCGGATACTCGGCGCCACCGAAGCCCTTCGAAGG
>Ga0247608_10007045_pt1 | contig 11653 bp, 13 predicted proteins | sample 176DNAGHGlowgp2_FD_193490 | JGI IMG/M metagenome (GOLD analysis project Ga0247608, IMG submission 193490) | Sheep rumen microbial communities from Palmerston North, Manawatu-Wanganui, New Zealand - 1766 DNA GHGlow gp2 | ecosystem: Host-associated > Mammals > Digestive system > Stomach > Rumen ... | reverse complement strand
GCGGACTTGGTGGGTTCTATACCACGCAGGCAAACGATGTTGCGTATATGGCAGCCGACCTTAACTTTAAGAGCCGTCTCTTCCGTGGAGACCTCACCTATAAGGTTACAGCAGGTCCTGACGGTACACACCTTCTTCATCTTATTTCAACTCCCGGCAGTAAACTCTCCTTCGGCTTTGCGGGAATACAGAACGGTGGCATAGGAATACTTGGCTGTGAAGTTTGGTATACTTATTACGATACTTCTGACGGCAGTGAGGATGAGTGTATGAGATACCACGCTGATGATGTTATCTTAAGCCCCGACCAAGTGGAGATTGGCGAGACTGACTATGCATTCCTTAACGGCCCTGCGAAAGTTATTGTTCGTCAACTTTTCATAGCAAAGGCAAAACAAACCCTCGGCCTTATCCGTGGTAAATTCAGTGGCAAGGTAAACATTCCTCAGGCGGAAATGACAATGGATTACCAAATGCTCACGCAGCAAGGTAAAGAAGAGTACGACGCGGCTATGGATGCGCTCATGAAACGACTCGAGAGGATGCGCCCCGCTAACATAATGGAAGAACAGGCAAAGTTGGTTGAAAGCCAAAATAAGATTCAACAATATACGCCGCTTGGAATATATGTTATTTAACAAAAAAGAGAGGTTAGTCCTCTCTTTTTTCATTCATTTCCTTTAGAATTTGTCTCCACTCGTCTTCTTCGATGTTTTCTCCAACTTCCGTCTCTGCAAGCACACAATCAAAAGGCTGCAGGTGGTTTTTAATAACATCCCGAGCGTCCTCGCGGGCCTTTTCGGCACAAAGTTCAATAAATTCTTCGTCGGTTAAGTTGTAATGAGAAACGCACCCTACAGTATCTGAAAATCGGCATAGGAGCCCATTCGGCTGTCTTGCAATAAAACCTCCCATATTAACTGATATTTTGATTAATACCTTTATTGGAGCAGGACGTTGTGAATATTCCGGTCTTATCGCCGCCTTCTTGTGCGGGGTCAAACCCATAAGTTACCCATGGAGTTTGAGTGGGTTCGCAAGGAGTTGGTGTACATGGTGTATATGGGTTCGGCCACGGCCATGTGGGAAAAACATACGGGTCTGTCGTTGGTATATTTTTATATTTCCTCATCTCCTCCAAGGCAAGTAATTCAGCCAATGTTCGTGGGCTGAGTTTTAGGTACTCTTCTACTAATGTTTCAAAATCCATAATAATCTATTTTAGATTAAAATACGAATAACGGTCAAAAAAGTCAAATGATATCACAATACTATTTATGTATAAGGTATTGTCTTCACTTTGCAATGCCTATGATGTATATTATATAGAACAATAGTATTAAATATGGCACAAAACAACTTAACTATATTTCAGCGACTTAACAATGTGTTCAGAGGCTCAAACAGGACAAGCATATCTGATATGATGACAACCGCACCGACGACGATGTCAAATCAGGATAGGGTTCTGTTTTCCACCAATGATAAGAACGAGTATGAAAGGAAACTTGCGTCATTGAGGCAGCAAAAATACCTCGCCTATCAGTGGAAAAGAGCCGCCGCGGACAACGCAATGGAAAGTCTTGCTGGCTACAATGCAGTAAAACTGATGTATAGGGATGTCGACCTGATGGACGGCTCCCCCGAAATCGGAACTGCATTAGACATCATATCAGAAGAAGCATGCCCGCTGACATCCGACGGAAAGATGCTTAAAATCAGTTCCCGTTCAAAGAGAACAAAAGCAATTCTTGAGGATTTGTTCGTCAATAGATTGCATATCTATACGGAACTTCCAATGGTTGCCCGTCACCTATGCAAATACGGAAACACATTTGAATTGCTTAATATAAGCAAGGAAAACGGTGTTATGGGGTGGATGATGATGCCTGTATATGAAGTAGACCGCGTTGAAAACGGATATAGTGCATCTTATACCATTCCTGTAACAACAGGTGATGACCTGAAACCCGATGAGGTTCGTTTTGTATGGAGGGGCCATAACGGCGATAACCCATACATGAATTGGCAGGTTGCGCATTTCCGTCTCCTTAATGACTCTTTCTTCCTTCCGTATGGTGTATCAATGCTTCACAAAGCAAGACGCGCATGGAGGATGTGGAGCATGATGGAAGACGCAATGTTGATTTGGAGGCTTGATAAGGCCATTGAGCGTCGTGTTTTCAAAATTTATGTGGGTAATATTGACGACCAAGATGTGCAGGCATATGTGAATCAAATTGCCAACGAATTTAAGCGCACGCAGATAATCGACCCATCTACAGGACAAATTGACCTCAGAAAAAATTTCCTCGATGTGTCCGCTGATTATTTTATCCCCGTCCGTAGAGAGGATGCTCCGACCCCCATTGAAACCCTTCCGGCCGCTAATAGTGATGTACAACTTTCTGATGTTGAATACATGCAGAATAAGATGCTCACAGCGATGCGTGTACCTAAATCATTCCTCAATTTCCAAGAGGCTCAGGGAAAGAGCGCCAATTTGTCTTTCATTGATGTCCGCTTCGCAAGGATGATAAACCGCATACAGCAATTCTTGCTTATGGAGTTGAACAAAATTGCAATGATTCATCTCTATATCATGGGCCTTACCGATGAAATCGGAAACTTCACGCTTTCCCTTAACAACCCTTCAACCCAAATTGAAGCGCAGGAACTCGATGACCTCACGAAGAGGCTGAATGCAATGCAGGTGGCACTTGCTGACCCGGGAACGGGTATACCTATGATGTCGATGCATAAAGCCCTCCGTGACATTATGAAGATGAGTGATACTGAGATTAAGGACATGCTAAATGAAATCCGCATTGAAAAGGCCATGGCCGCAGAACTTGCTGCAACAACAAGCGTGATTAAGAAAACCGGCATGTTTGATACAACCGATAGAATTTACGGTGACTATGATGCTATGAATAACCCTCAGCCCGCACAACAAGATACCGAAGGCGAAGACGGCTTTGGCGGCCTTGGCGGCGGCGGTGGCTTAGGCGGAGCTTTGGGTGGCGATATGGATGGAGACGGCGATATCGATGTTGACCTCGGAGAACCTGGTTCCGAAGAAGGTGGAGACATCAATGGTAATGGCGGAGAAACAGATATGAGTGGCGCTCCATTGGCCGATGACGGCACACCGCTACAGGAATCGAGAAAAGTATTAAAAGAAGCCGCTAAGAGTTATACTCAGCGTTATTTCGAAATGCTTTCAAAAGCGGCCAAAGAAGAACAAGACGGTACCATTGAAGAGGCATTTGACTTCGAAGGAAAAACCGTGACGGTAGCCGAAAATATCAGAAAAGTCCTCAATAAATTCTCAACGCTTGTTGACGAAGATGCCGTCGAAAGGGAAGATTTGCTTAGTGAAGCAATTGAAACCATGAACAGTGTTCCCGAAACAGGTGATACTTCGTCCGATGCAGAGAATATAGACATGGGGACAGATGATGCCGGCGTGGAAGAAACCGATTAAAAACACTATTTATAAGAAACATTTGATATTATGCCAATCAGCGAAATAAAAAATATGAAAACCATCAGCGAAGTCGAAAATTATCGCAAGTCAGTTAACGAGGCATGCGATAAGCGCGCTGAATTTATATCAACCTGCATAAGGGCCAATGATATTGCGAACAAACCATTCGGGTATATAAAAGAAGCATTCGAGTCAATTTCCCCGGAGTTGTTCAAACTTTCAGAGGGAAAAAAGATTATGAAGAAGTATACTGCAACGATTAAAGGCGACAAAAATCTATCCGCATTACATTCGTTGTGTGAAAATATCAGAAAGGCGGGTGTAGAATCAGACATCAATTTCTTCGTTAACAGCATTGCTTCTGAGCCTTGGGGTGTTGACAAAAAGACCGTCGATGAAAGTTGTAGAAAACTCGGAAGAGTGCTCGCAGAGGGATACATCCTTGTTGCCTCCAACGGGGCCGTCGTACTTCCTGAAGAGAACACTAAACTTTCTGACGCTATCTATTATATTGCCGAAAACAAAAAGAGCTCGAAAAACATTGCAAATTACAGCAACGCCCTTAAGGTAATCCGTGAGAGCGTAGAAAAAAACGAGTCTTCGGCTACTATCACCGAATCAAGAAGTATCGACGACATCGCTAATACCATGATTGAGGAATTCAATAAAAAGTATTCTTCTCAATTAACAAAGGGTGAAATAGATGCTCTTAAGGAACTTAGTGAAGGCGAGGACCGCGAAAAGACATTTGAAAAATACAAAGAGGCTTGCTCAACAAAATTATCTGAAGCAAAGAAAAAATTTGACGCCGAGGGTAACGAGGCCGCTTCTGAGAAAATTACTGCCATCATGGAGCAGATTTCAAGCAAATCTTATTCTCTCGAAACCGTAGGAAACGATGTCTGCGGTATGATTAAACTCTCTAACATCTTCGATTAATGAAAGTAATACTTACAGAAACGCAGTTTAAACTCTTTTTGTGCGAAGAGCGTCTGACACAGGTTTTGCAGGAAAGTCTGAATGAAGCAAAATCATTCAACGACATCATGGCAAAAATCAAACAGGCGTTGGTCGCGGGAGTCGCTATTTCTGTAATGATTCCAATGGTTCACAGGTTGAATATTCCTGAAAACCAAAAAGACATGTTAATAAATTACATTGAACAGCAGGACGAAGCCAAAAAAGAGGGGCCGGGAGCAAGCGTAGACCCTGAGCACGAAAAACGCGTAAAAGCATGTGAGGATTATATGAATTTTGCCCTTAAGAATCAGGGATTTTCTTTGGATTCAACGAGGCTCAAACCCGAGACGCTTGTTTCAATCGCCGATAAAAATGATTTTGACCTGCCGTTTTTGATGGCTGCGGCGCATTTGGAGTCTTGCTTTGGCGCTACTAACAGGGCAAAGAAAACTAACAGCGTGTTTTCTGTCGGTGCGTATGACGATGGGCGTGATGTTGTAACATATGCTGACCCAAACGATAGTGTAGAGGGTTATATCAATCTCCTTAATAATCACTATCTGATAAACGGAAAAACAATACAGGACCTTATGAAACCCGGCCAGTTTGTTAACGAACTCGGCAAAAGGTACGCATCGAATAAAAATTACGAGAACAAAATAAAATACCTTCGTAATTTAATCTTAACGAAACATCCTGAACTGGCATAAAATTAAAGGCGGGCATCAAAACCCGCCTATTTTCATTAATTTTCTTACTATTCCATACATGAACTTCGGGTATCTACCCGCGCTCAGACAATCACCAATATGGACTATTTCCCATAATTCGGAATTTTGTGCATCCGCAAAGCGTTTTGCATCGTCGTCGTCCCGTATAAATGCTTTCTTCCCCATGTGGAATCGTATGGCATTATGCTCTTCATATGTAAGCGGAAATTTTACAAAGTCTTCGATAATTGCGACAGATTTACTTCCGTGGCCAACGAAAACCATGTCTTCCGGAAAGGAATAACTCACTTTACAGATATCATGTAATAATGATACTATAATAACCGATGACTTATTACATGTTTTATTATGGGTAAGAGCATATTTCATGACTTCAAGCGAATGTTCGGCGAGACCGCCGTTATAAGTATGGTGTTTTTTCGACCCATACTGATAAAAATATCCGCTGTCAAAAAGAAAAGCGATGAGGCGATTAACGCCCTCCCTTTTTGTTGACAACAATAATTCGATTATCTCAGTACGGTTTTTTTCGATTTCATCCTCCGTTAGCATTTAGCGAACCATTTTATTATAAAATACAAAAAATAACCGATAAAAACAAAAAAATGAGCGGTTAAACCACTCATTTAATTACAATCCTAAGGTCTTCTTCGATTGGGACGATTAGATTACCTGTTGGATATTCGACGCCGTCCTGTGATATGTTTCCATTGAATTTGATTTCGAACCAACCTTTATAGAAACCGGGCTTTGCTACATCTCTGTCCTTCCATTTGTATTTAAGAAGGTATTTTTCTTCACAACCCGTCCCTTCGGCAAGTACAATTTCGGCCTTGGCCTTTGCAACCTTCAGTAACCCCGTCTCTTCATCTTCCATAGAAAAAGTGACAACGCTGTCCTGAAGGGCTTCGTTTATCAACGATTTTTGGAAATCATGGCGCCCGTCCTTTATCAACTCGAGAATCAATTCGGGATTCACAGAACCCTGTATGATAAAAAATTCTTGCATCTTAACATTTTATTATAAATAGCCTACTTCTTTGTTTTAGAACAGGCAAAGCCATTACTCTCTATGGTATCGAGTATTTTCTCATAAACAGGTTTCCATTGACCATCCATATCCCCAACCGCATCTTTGAATGCTTGTTTCGAATATTGTGGACGGCGGCCCATATGTACTTGTATTGAAAGATATGACTTTTTACCGAACATTATTCTCGTGTCGGCGATATCAGTGACAAAAATAAAATCTTTTTTCACGCTATCGGTATTACCAATGGCGTCTTTAACGATTTGCTTGCTTTCTTTTTCGATTTTTGCAATGTTGTCGGTATATGATTCTTCTTTTACCTTTGGGGTGATATAAACGCCCAACTCAAGATAGATAAACATTGGATTTTTCTTATCGATGGTGCCCCATTTAGCCTTCATCGACTCCATTGGAATAGTAATTTCACTGCTAATTTTCCTCATCAGATAGACTTTCTGATAATATAATGAAAAAAGGGAAAAAAGTCAAACTTGGGGTTATAAGACGCGAAAGCAAGGGGCCAATTTAGACCCCTTGGCGGCTAACCTTGTGTCCTCACTTAGAGAATAGGGCGATGCCGCTTATACTTTCCGCAACATATTTCCCAATCTAACAATAAATAGTTAGTAACATCTAAATCTTACGAAAATGCTAAAAATATATTTGGCATATATTTGCTATTTATCTAAGAGAAATTATTGTAAAATGATTAGACATTTCTTTTTAGATAAAACAAATAGCATAGTTGAATCCTCTCAGCAAAACATGGGTTTGAATCCAGTGTTATACCTTGGATACGGAAATCGTATAATGAGAGGGCTCATACACTTTGATACATGCAAGATAAAGGAATTAATCGACGATAAGACATTCGCAAACATCGATAAATTGAAATTCACACTTAAGATGACGAATTGTTTTTCGCTCGACGGCGTTCCATATGAAAAAACCCTCATACACAATTTCGAAACACCCGCAAAGAGAGCGGCCTCGTTTAATTTAATTCTCTTTAAACTACCAAAAGAGTTTGATGAAGGCCGTGGATTTGATTATATGTCTGACTTTTGGATAACGGATAAGGCATCGTTATCCAAAGAGGGGTCCAATTGGTTTTTTGCTAAAACCGCTATTCCGTGGACTGACCCGGACGAACAGTCAGCCGACGGCAGTTTTGTTCTTCCAAAAATCTTCAGGAAGGATAAATTCATCAAAATTTACAATAAATTGGTCGAATATTCCAAAGAACTCAACGAGGACGAGAAATCAATAACATGTGAGGAAATAATCGAAGATATAAAGGACATTGTCGACGATAAGGTATTGAACGAGAAATCACTTAAAGGCGGCATATACACCCTTGATTACCTCAAATCGGAATACGAAAATTTCATCAATGGAAAACCTTCTATTATAATTGCCGAACAGCATTTTGATTTCGGGGACGAAATGTTATCCATGGATATCACTGATTATGTAATAGACGCTATAAGAAGTGGTGTTAACAACGGTTTGTGCCTTGCCTTTGCGCCAAATTACGAGGAAAAAAATTGCCCTCAACAATATGTTGGCTTCGTAAACAATCATACCAACACCTTTTTCCACCCATATGTTGAGGCAAAATACGAGGAGTATATTAATGACAGTCGTGAGTCTTTTACTATCGGAAAGAAAAACAGCTTATATCTTTATGTTTTTGACGACGGTGAATCCGTTAATCTTGATAGGATTCCGGCATGCTCGATAGAAAATAGTGAATGTAGCGTCAAGCAGGTTACTAAAGGCGTCTATTGTGCCGAATTTGACACGAATGGGGCAGAGATGGAAGATGGTGCCATTTATTACGATACATGGTCAGAAATCGAATTAAACGGCCAAAAAGAAGATGATGTGACAATGGAGTTTGCTACAAAGCCCAAGTCGTTTAAAACAATGGTAGGCTCATCGAGCGATGTTAAGACAAACATGGTCCCGTCTCTTTACGGAATCAATGACGAAGAAAGTGTCAACCGCGGCGAAATACGCGAGGTAACAGTTGATTTTAGAAAAGAATATGAAACCGATAAGCGCTATCTTGTCGATGGGGCGGAGTATCGCCTTTATGTTAAAGACGGCAATCGTGAAATAACGGTTATTGATTATCAGCCCGTGGAAAAGTCTTTCCTTAATAATTTCTTCATTGTCTATACCGAGGACCTGATTCCCAACAAATACTATGTTGACATTAAAACAAAAATCGGACGGGAAACCAAATTTTTTAAAGGTGCCTTGAGATTTAAAGTGGTGAGCGATATCACGGAAAGATATCAATAAAAAATGCCGCATTTTTATGCGGCATTCTATTTATTGTTAAAACAACATATTATGGATGAGTCAGTTTTCAGAACAGCAATTTCAGCCATTTTGTCGGGTGACTATACTGAGAGTGATGTCAACATTGCCAAACAATGGCTTGAAGAACTTAATAAAAAAGAACTTTCCATAAAACGCTCTCTGGAAAAGTCTAAAAATGAATTTTCTCGAAAAAAGAATAAAACCGAGACGCAATTAAAGACAGTGCGAAGCGATATCAAACAATTGAAAATAGTACTAAAAAACATATAGCAAAGGCGGGAACCATCCCGCCTTTTTTAATTAAACTTTACCGTGTTGGAAAGTAACTTCTTGTCCTCGAGCGGTTCTTTTGCCGCAGTTTCAATCTCTGTTATAAACGACGCATTCGGTGGTAGCGATATATAATCATGAGTGTGTTTACAAAAGACATCAATCATTGTTTTCAGGAGTTCCACAAGTTTCTCGCCATAAGGAAGACTATATGCATCTTCCAATGCCTTTGTGAGTTTTTCGTCGGTAATCAACTCCTTCTTGGATAATCCGTGTTCTCCGTCACTATTTTCTTCTATCGGAAATTCGGTAGATGAATTACTAAAGAGGTTTATCTTATCAGCAACAATTGTTGCGGTACTTGCCACATTTTCAGCCAATGGCGTTTCGTGATATTTCAATTTGATGAACGCCGGGTCTTTTCGATTAAAACGGATTTTGTAGTATGATTTATCATCAACCAACTTTACTCCTGCGCGGAGGCGAATATCGTCTTCCTTTATTTGAATATCGCAGTTTTTTCTACCTATAAGCGAAACATCATCATCATCGGGAAAAGCGCCTTCTGCGTTCTCGTCATTATATGGATTTGGGTCCATAGCTTTAGGAGCACCTCTTTGATAAGAATCACCACCCATGAACCACGGGTCGAAATACATCTTATGCGGTTGGCTAATAACAGGTCCGATATAATATCGTTGACTATTTCCATCTGTCCATGTGGAATAAAGAATAAGCACGCCTTCGCCAACCCTTGGCTTAATGTGCAACATCTTTGGCATTAGGGGAAACGCTGTTGCTCTGACAAGGGTATCGTTCTCATCATTATCTTCCGGAAAGAGTCTCACGCTAATAGCATCACTTCCGTTTTCATCGTCAATGCTAATAACTTTTCCGTATCTTACACCATTTATCTGCATTTAAAAAATAACTTTTCTTGTGTTTATTTCAGTTTGCACCTTGTTCCATTCATTTTCAATTTCAACAAGGGCCTCACATTCTTTCTTGATTTTGGCTTTCTGCGATTCAAAGGTATTTTCAAGAACTACCAAATACTCCCTGATTTCAGAATTTGTCATCTCGGAGATGTTTTTCTTTTCCATGTTACTGTATAATTCCCTTACTTATTGAACTTAAGATATTTCTTCCTACTGTAGTCACGGGACCGCCGGCGTTGCCACCCTCACTTTGTACCATTATAGAGTTCGAAGGTATGGCTACATTCACGACGGCATCATTTTTAATAGCATCAAACACACATTTAACCACATTATATGTGTATTGGTTAATCATATTTTGACTACCATCGGGATTAGGGTCCACGGGAATGCCGAGCATTCTATTATTCTGCAATATCTTTGCTGTTGTCCTATATGCAGAAAGCCCCGCCCTGTTCTGTGCGACGCAAAACAGAATTTTAGCAGGCAGAGTATTCGGCGGAATATTTAATCCGTCGAGTTTCTGATTAATTAAGTTAACGAAATCTTCTATTCTCATATTAGCATTCTGTTGTACTCTCGGGCGTTGTTTGCTCGTCCGTTATATCAGCATAATCTACATCATCTATGCTTGCTGTTGGCTTATCGAGCCTAAATCGCGGCAAACACAGCAGAACCGCAACAAGCAGTTCAAGCCATCCGTCAATTTGTTCTTTAATTACCAATAAATGGTATTTCAATAGCAACGGTAATAGTTCTTTTTCTATCAATCGCCATATCAATTCGGCAATCTTATCTTTGATAAAGGATATAATTGTTCTGACAAGTGCAAAAATCTTTCTAAAAACAAGTCTGATAATTGCCATTCCGTCAATGGTATCAATATCAGTAAGGTTGATAAGCCCCATTATTTGGAAATTTATCAAAAACAATAAAATCACTTGTGGAGTTAAGATACTCTTAATGATTGGGAGCGCAATTGCCCATATCAGTTGTTGCCATAGGTTTTCACCGAAGTTAAAATTAACGCCGAAATCAATGGACCCTTCTTCTTTATCGGTTGTTGCAACATCGGTTATGATTCGTTTTATCTTAGTTGTTTCTCCTTCCATTGAAGAAGAAAGGTTAACGGCATTAAGGTTGTCAAGGTAAGATTCAAGGTCGTGTGTTTTGGCCCTGTTCACTTCTCCACCATATTTTGTGGCACCATAACGCGACAACATCATGTCTTCAAGCATCGCATCAAACTCCTCATTTGAGAATGATGCATAGCAATCGCTGACTTCGGCATCTTCAGCCTCTATATACTTTTTAATGGCATTAGATAAAATCGTTGATGTCTCTGCCATCGATACGCTGACTTTGATACCGGCCGCATATGTCAATGCACCGTTAAGAAGTGCGTCAATCATTCCAAACAGGATTGCGCGTGGATGAAAAATCCTTATGTTCTGCAGATACTCCCAATTGAACCGATATAAGGTGGCATTCGGCGTTATTAGTTGTGTAGCAGTAGACGCGCCGCCTTTAATTGTTGGCTTAAAATAAGTCTGCGCCGGGAATTTCACATATAATTCCGAATCATACTCGCCAAATTGCAAAATCGGATAAAGCGTATCAGTTGCAGGAAACTCCTTTTCAGTGGTGCCGTCCTTGTAGTTATACCAATTACTCCAATCTTCAGGCGTCTGTCGTGACGGCATGAGGTCAGAACTTCCCAAGCGCTCGCTGTATCGGCTATCCCACATGTTTTTATTCACCTCGGCCTGTGGATTGTTTCCACTTTGATTGAAAATATACCACAAGAACGCGTTGAGGTCTTCGGTCTTATAGAGGGTACTTGGGGTGAGGCCGTCGTAACATACTATCACATCTGCAGAGTCCTTTGTTACACCAAGTGGAA
>Ga0247608_10007044_pt1 | contig 11656 bp, 9 predicted proteins | sample 176DNAGHGlowgp2_FD_193490 | JGI IMG/M metagenome (GOLD analysis project Ga0247608, IMG submission 193490) | Sheep rumen microbial communities from Palmerston North, Manawatu-Wanganui, New Zealand - 1766 DNA GHGlow gp2 | ecosystem: Host-associated > Mammals > Digestive system > Stomach > Rumen ... | reverse complement strand
TTAAAAAGCGCTAAAGATGGGGGCTTGGGGGAAGGAAAACAAGAGTTTTCCTTCCCCCATTATTCAATCTTTCATTCCGCTTTGACAGGCACTTCATTTCGCTGAAATGACTTTATCGACAGACTGACACGGAGACAGGTTTTATCCTGTCTCCGTCAGCCTGTCGTGAAACTTCATTTAGGATTATTTTTGAAGTTTTGATCAAACTTTTTCAAAAGTTTGCGGGGTCAAGGGGCAGCGCCCCTTGCCGTGCTCCGCAGAGCACGGAATTCCCCTATTTGCGTTCAATAGCGCTAAAGATGGGGGCTTGGGGGAAGGAAAACAAGAGTTTTCCTTCCCCCATCTATCCATCACATATTCTTCTTTTTCAGTATTCTTATTTTGCAGAAAAGGACTTTATCGACAGACTGACCGGAGACAGGTTTTATCCTGCCTCCGGTTTGCTTTTTTTCATGTTTTTTTCATCTCTGCACCCATTGCGTTTTTTTTTATTGTATGTTATAATAGAAAGCAGTATGGGCAAAAGGCTGCCCTATATGCAGAAAAACAACCGAAAACAGGGAGAGATACAGAACATGAACCAGATCAAAGCCATGAGCGCACGCGATGCAGCAGCTTATTCGCAGGATATTCTTCATGCCGTGCAGAGCGTCGTGGTCGGCAAAGACATGATTATATTAAAGGTACTGCTTGCTATGCTCGCAAAGGGGCACGTTCTGCTGGAGGATATGCCCGGCGTCGGCAAAACAACGCTGGCCCTGGCATTTGCCAAGACACTGGGACTCGATTACCGCAGAATTCAGTTTACACCGGACGTTCTGCCGAGCGATGTAACGGGCTTTTCGGTCTACAATAAGGAGACCGGCACCATGCAGTTCAAAAAGGGCGCGGCATTCTGCAACCTGCTGCTCGCCGATGAAATCAACCGCACCTCTCCGAAGTCGCAGTCTGCACTGCTCGAACTGATGGAGGAGGGCTCTGTGACGGTTGACGGCGTGACCTACCCGCTGCCGGTGCCTTACTGCGTCCTTGCGACGGAAAACCCCGCGGGTTCCGTCGGCACGCAGATGCTCCCCGAATCACAGCTCGACCGCTTCATGCTGCGTCTGCGCATGGGCTATCCGGATCCGGAAAGCGAGGTGCAGATTCTGCTCTCGCGCAGCTATGCGAACCCGATCGACCGCCTTGAGCCGGTGATCTCGCCGGAGGAACTCATGATGCTTCAGGAAACGGCTGCCCGGGTCTATGTCGATCAGGCGATTCTCCGGTATATTGCCATGCTCGCCGCTGCAACCCGTTCGCATCCGATGCTGCGGCTCGGCGTCAGCCCCCGCGGCTCGCTCGCGCTCTGTGCTGCGGCAAAGGCAACGGCGCTCGTGCGCGGCAGAGACTATGTGATCCCCGACGACATCCGCGTGATTGCCGCCGACACCTTCGCACACAGAGTTCTGCTCAGTGCGCGTGCCAAAACCGAAAACATCCAGCCGGAGCAGATCATCGAGGAAATCCTCGGCGGCGTTCCGGTTCCGCAGCTGAAAAGGAATCCGGGATGACCCGGAATAAGCTGCTGTATGCAGTCCTGCTCGTGATTCTCGGGCTGTTTCTGATTCTGTACCGCGGCAAGCTCTCGCAGGAACTGCTGATTTTTGCCTTGATTTTTCCGGTATTTCCGCTGATCGCCGTGATCCGGATCAAATCTGCGGTCAGCGTTTCGCTCCGCCGCAGCCGGGAAAGAATCCGCCGCGGCGAATCCTTTTACTGGATGCTTCAGGTGCAGAACCGAAGCCTGTTTTCTTCTGCCAATGCCACCGCAGACCTCGAATACCGGTGCAGCATGGACGGCAGGACGCGGAAAATGAAGATTTCTCTGCCGGTGCTGCCGCGGAATGTGCAGCACATCCGGCTGAATTTTCACACGGCAACCTGCGGTGTGATGGAACTGCGCGTTCTGCGGATGGATATTTACGATCCGCTGCGGCTGTTTCACAGAAAAAAACGCTTCCGCGTCAGCGATGCGGTAACGGTTATGCCCTCTGCCGTGCAGGTCTTTCCGCCGGACTGGGCGCCGCAGCCGAAGCCGGACGCCGATGCGAATGAATACTCCAAATTCAAAGCGGGAGACGATCCTTCTGAAATTTTCGATCTGCACGCCTACCGCGAGGGCGATCCGGTCTCCAGAATTCACTGGAAGCTCAGCTCGAAGCTCGACACGCTGATGATAAAGGAATACAGCCTGCCGCTCTCAGATGACTGCATTCTGCTTGCGGATTACCGTCTTGTCGGCGAAATGCCGTTCGCAGCCTTCCGCACCGACCTGATGCTCTCGGCATTGGTGAGTGCTGCCGATACGCTTGCTCACCGCGGCGTAAGCTGCAAAATGGCGCTGTATCACGCCGGAAGCGGCATCGGCATGACCGACCCGATGAAGGAGCCGGGCGAGTGCTTTCAGTGGGTCGCGGGCATAGTGCGGTCTGTGCCGGAGCCCGAATCGGAGGGCGACGCCTTCCTGACAGAGCTTGCCGAACTGATCGGCGGGGCACGCGTGCATGACAGACTGATGCTGTTTGTGCCGCAGATGTCCGACGCACTCGGCGAGCTGCTGCTGAATACGCCGAATCCGGAGCGGATTACGGTGTTTTCCGTGATGCTGCCGGAGGAAACCGCGCAGATTCCGGAGGAAACCCCGTTCCTGCTGATCCCCGTTCTGCTTGACACCGCAGCATTCCTGACAGCCGGGCAGATTCGCCCGGAGGAGGGAGATGATGACGATGCGTGAGAACCGGAACCGGCTGCCTGACGGGCACTCAATCCCGCTGCTCGTTCAGGACAGCATCTCCATGTCCGTCCGCGACCGGCACAATTTCCCCGAGCAGCTTGTCCGGATCCTGATTACCATGCTCGGCTGCTGGGGCATGATTTACAGCATTCACGGCTTCTTCCGTTTTCCGGTGAATCCGCATACGCTCGCGTTCTTTTCGGCAGTGGTGATTCTGCTGCTGCGCGGCGTCCGGCTGATTCATCCCAAGCTCGGCTTTGCGTGCATTCTGATTTCATTCGCCGCTGTGCCCGCTGCATTGATTTACTACCGGAATCAGGCGGTGCTCGGTACTTCCGGGATCTATGATATCATGCAGCAGAAGATTACATGGCAGCCGCCTTCAGAGGAACTGCTCAGCAGCGGACTCGAAGCCGGCGGATACAGCATCGAAGACTGTATGCGGCTTATGTTCGATCTGCTGGTGCTGACGCTCTCGGCGCTGCTCGAATATTCCGACGTTCTGCTGACGCATCAGCAATCCGGCAGAAGCGGCTTCTGGATCCGCCTTCTTGTCACATTTCCGTTTCTGGAGTGCGGACTGTATTTCGGGCTCGAAACTTACAGCCCTGCCGTATTTATGCTGATTGCCTTCTGGATCGGCACGATTGCCGTCCAGCGGCGGAAGCCCGGAAAGAAAACCCTCAGTGTTCTGAAAAAGAAAAAGCAGATTCTTTCCTCCCCCGATACCGATGAGGACAGCACAACCCATGAGCCCGCCGCACTGATGCTTCTGCTCGCAGCCGCCGCAGTATTTGCCGGCGCGATGTTTACAACGCGGGATTTTGTCCGCAGTGAGGAGCTGAACCGGAAGCGCAGGCAGCTCATGCAGGCATATGAGAATTTTACGCTTGAGGATCTCCCGGAGTTTTTGCAGAAGCTCCCGGGCGGCTTCAAAAGCGGCAGCTCCGACGAAATTGACCTGACAAAGAACGATAACCCGCGTTTCGACGGCAGTATCATGCTCCGGATTCAGGTCGGCGGCGCCGCGACGGTGGATGACTACTATCTCCGCGGCATCGTCCGCACGGATTATACCGGAAAGGGATGGTCGGTCTCCTCCGATTCCTACCGGAATCAGAAAAAGCTCTTCCGGCGCCTCACAGCCGCAAACCGGATGCCGCAGACCATCTTCCACTCCGGCCATATCGACGAACTGCGCATTCAGAACGGCAAGTTCCCGGTCGTACACTGTACGGTCCATGCCGCAGGCAATGAGAAGGTCAACTATCTGCCGTATCAGAGCGTGCTGGACGCGGGAACCCAATACCGCTATGACACCGAAATCGAGCTGGAAAGCCCGCTGCAATACAATTTCTGGCTGATGAACAACGCTTCGGTAGACTGGGAGGAATTCTCAAGACATTCCGCGCCCTCTGACGATCCCGATATCGCGGAGTATGAGCGCTTTGTGCAGAAGCACTATCTGAAAGTGCCGGACAACAGCGCGATGCAGCGTGTGCGGGAGGGATTTGAGCCCTATATGCCGGACAGCAATGCCTCGCTGAAGGAAAAGCTCGACGAGATCCGGATCTATCTCTGGGACAACGCCGAGTATTCCCTCTCTGCCCCGGTCACGCCGGAGAATTATGACTTCGTGGAGTATTTCCTGCGCGGAAGCCACGAGGGCTACTGTGCGCACTATGCATCCGCCGCCGTGCTGCTCTGCCGGATGTGCGGGATTCCTGCGCGCTACTGTCAGGGCTATGTGATGACAACCGCGAATTTCTACGCCGGCAAGACAAGCGAGGATTATGAGATCGCGGTTCCCGACCGGCAGGCACACGCATGGGCGGAAATCTATGTGGAAGGCTACGGCTGGATTCCCTATGAATTCACGGAATCCGTCAGGGAGCTCTGGCACAGGGCGCCGCAGGAACCGGCCGGCACAACCTCTGATGCGGGCTCCGTCACGACAACCTCGACCACAACCGCAACGACCGTGACGACAACCGGCGCTTCCTCAGCCTCCTCCGCGACAACCTCCGCTTCCGGTTCGGCATCCGCCACCGGAACCAAAACCGAACAGGCAGTCCGCCGCACAACGGCAAAGTGGCTGAAACCGGTCGCTGCCGCAGTTCTGCTGCTTCTGCTGATTGCATTCGCCGTCTGGTGCTATGTGAAGTATCATCGGCATGTGCTGCGGAAGCGAAGCCGCGCCATGCACGATACGGACCCGAACAGGGCGGGCGACGCCGCTTACAGCTTCCTGCTGAAGCTGCTGGAAATTCAGGGCATCGAACAGCGCAGGCTCACACATGAGCAATTTGCGGAAAAGGCGGAAAAGGAATGCAGACTGCTGCCCGCCGGCAGGCTGAAACAGGCGGTTTCATCACAGCAGGAGGCAGTATTCAGCCGGAACGGCATTACCGCGCAGCAGGCGGAGACCATGCGCAAAACCGCGCTGCTCCTTGCGAAAAAAATGTATGCCGAGGCAAAGCCGCTGAAAAAGCTCGCGCTGCGCTGGGGCAGACACATTATCTGAAACAATCTTGCAACACCTCTGCTCCCCGGAGCAGGGGTGTGCATCTTCGCCCCGACGCACAAATTGCGGGGGAAATTTCACAATTTTTTTACGTTTCATTACAATATTGTGATTAGTTTATGAAAGTCTTGCAAAACCTCTTTACAATCAAAAAAAAACATGATAAACTATGCATGAACCTGCCAAAACTGCGCTTCGGGGTGATAGCTGCGCAGACTGGGAAGGAGCGGGTATTGAATCCGAATCATGAAATTGGGAAAAGTGAGGACGGGTAAATGGCTGAAACCATGACAAAAGAGCGTCCCGGACTGATGAGTCGGATCCGGGGGGCATTTCACCATCTTCAGGAGATCCGGATGCACAATCAGCAGAGAAGCTGAGATCCAACGCAATCCTCGGCTGGCTGTTTCCGGTGTTTATCGTATGTATGGCAGAGCTGAATCAGGATGTGCATATCATGGCATTCCTTCGATTCTGTGTACGGCGCCCGACAGTTCTGCTGTTCGATTTTCTGTTTGCATATCTGCTTTACGGGCTGCTTGTGATGATTACAAACCGCATCTGGGCAGCGGCGGCGATACAGGGCGTCGGGTATATGACACTCAGCGTCGTCGAACTGTTCAAATACAGCACAAACGGCAACCACTTCAAGCTCGTCGATCTGTCGGTCGGAACAGGCTTCAAAAGCCTCAAAAATCTTTCGAGCTTTGCCTACATCAAAATTACTGTGCCGCTGGTCGTGTATGTGGTGATCGCACTGGGCATGATCGGATTCATCTTTGTGCGGAATCCGGCATTTACAAAGCCCTTGCGCAAGCGCGTGCTGCCCGCAATGGCACTGCTGACAACCGGTGTGCTGATCGTCTGCGTTCCGGGCATTTCCAAGACGGTGTACTCGATTTTTGACGTCGATACGACTGTTTCCGCAAATGCATTCTCCGCAAATGAAAAATATGAGAAAAACAGTATGCTTGCGTTTATCGTCGAGACAACCTCCGAGCGTCTGAACAATATGCTGGAGGAGCCGGAGAATTATACGGAGGAGCATACGCTTGAAAGCGTGACGGAGCCCGCAGAGCCCGCAAAAAGCGACATCAAGCCGAATGTTATCGTCGTGATGTCCGAGTCGTTCGCGGATTTCCGCCGCGTTGAATCGCTGCACCTCGAAACCGATGCATACGAAACCTTCGATGCCGTCGCGGCACGCAGCCGCAAAATCAATGTCGCAGTGCCGACCTTCGCCTCATACACCGTCCGCACGGAGTTTGAGCTGATGTACGGCCTGCCGGTTCGCTCGCTGCTCGATACCATTACCCCGCAGCGCGAGATTCAGGTTGCGCAGCCTTCTTCGATGGTGTCTTATTACAACAGCCTCGGCTACGATACCGTGTATGTGCACCCGTTCGTCGAGACCTTCTACGGCAGAGACGAGATCTATTCGACCTACGGCTGGAACCGCATGATTTTCCAGGATCAGTTCACGGTTCCGCTGACGCAATACGGCAACGGCTACGCTTCCGATGAGGCGGTAACCGACCAGATTCTCGATGTCGTGAAAAATACCGATGCTCCGGTTTATCTGCACGCAACCACCATGCAGAATCACCAGCCGTATGACTGGATTCCGGACAAAACGGAGCTGGAGGTCTATCTGGAGGGCGTCCGCGCAAGCAGCAAGGCGCTGGAGCGGCTGGTCAATGAACTGGAAGCTGCCGATGAGCCGACTGTTCTGCTTTTCGTCGGCGACCACTTCCCCTCGATGCGCAAGGAAGGCAATATCTACGATGCTGCCGGCATCAACAGCGAAAACTGCGATGTCCTGTATGAGCAGCCTGCCCTGCTCTGGAGCAATTTTGAGCTTCAGGAGGATGCTCTGCCGCAGGAGACAATCTCGGTATTCTATACCACCCCGACCATTATGCGCCTCGCAGGGCTGCCGGTCGATCCGTTCTATGCAACGGTTCTGAAGCAAATGGAAACCGATCCGATTTATACCTCGGTCTTCTTAGAGCCGGAAGACCGCAATGAAACACTCGACCTGCTGACCTATGACCGCGTTGTCGGCGAGGATTATACAGGAACAAGAGAAAAATAAAAAAACTGAACCGGCTGTGGCAATATCACAGCCGGTTTCAGTCTGTCGATAAAGTCCTTCTCTTCAAAATACAGATACTGAAAAAGAAGAATATGTTATGGATAAATGGGGGAAGGAAAACTCTTGTTTTCCTTCCCCCAAGCCCCCATCTTTAGCGCTTTTGAACGCAAATAGGGGAATTCCGTGCTCTGCGCAATAGTTTGCTGCGCAAACTGTGGCGGCAAGGGGCGCTGCCCCTTGACCCCGCAAACTTTTGAAAAAGTTTGATCAAAACTTCAAAAATGATTCTTAATGAAGTTTCTCGACAGACTGAAGCCTCCGGCTTTCGTTGCCGGAGGCTCAGATATTATTTTTCGTCGCTGTCATTGATGACAATTCCGCCGCCTCTTGCCCGTACCGCAAGCTGCAAGCGGCTTTTGAAACCGGTTTTATTCAGCATATCCGTAATATGCTGCTTGACGCTGCGCTCGGAAATGCCGAGTGCTTCTGCGATTTCCGCATTGGATGCGCCGCCGACCAGCTCATGCAGTACATCCAGCTCGCGTGCGGTCAGTTCGGTGCTGACGGTGTTGCCGATCCACACCTCCGGCATCTGTGCAGGGTAAACCGATTCGCCGCGCATCGTCCGTTCGATGACATCCAGCAGCGGCGCATCCTGCAATTCCTTATGCCAGAAGCTCTCGATTCCGGCGGCTCTTGCGCGCTTGATAAAAGACTGCTCCGCCATGGATGTCACAAGCAGAATCTTTGTCTGCGGGCAGCTTTCCCGGATGGCAGCTGCCGCATCAATGCCGTCCCTGCCGGTTCCCATGACCACATCCATAATCACAAGATCGACCGGATACGACCGGCAGAATGCGACTGCCTGCTCTGCATTCTCAGCAGTGCCGGCGAGCGCATAGCGGTCTCCGGCGTTTTTCAGCATCTCCTCGAACATCTGCCGGATCATGCGGTAATCATCTGCAATCAACACCTGATAAGCCATGATTCACCCCTCTGCCGGTGTGCCGCAGTTCGGACAGAACCGGCTGTGCAGCTCCTTTGTGCCGCAGTTCGGGCAGTTCCATGTTTCCGGCAGCATCGGCGGCGCAGGCATTCCGCATTCGGGACAGAATTTGGTGCGGATCCCCTGCTGACCGCATCCGCAGTTCCATGTTTCATTGTCGATCCGGAAGCTGCGTTTTCTCTGTTCCGCCGCCGCCTCGTCGATTCCTTTCGCATGGAGCTGCTCGATCATTTCCGCCTGCTTTTTTTCCGCGTCCATTACCATAAACGGCATCATACCCATACTGAACGGAGCGGGCGGCGCTTGCGGACACACCACTGCTCCCGCATACTTCGTTTCTGCCAAAGCTGCGAGCAGGCTTTTCGCGTCGAACCACGCATCTGCCATCAGTTGATTCAGCTTTGAATAGGGCAGCGGAATCGGGGATGCTTCATTGCCGCGCAGATAAACCGCACTGTGATACGGCTCGAGAACTGGCTCTGCATCCGGATTATCCTCGATCAGCTTGCAGACCTGCTCCAGCAGCCGGTCAAGATCCTCATTCATAATCGGTGCGATCGTGTCGGTTTCTCCGTTCCGGAGGGAAATGGTAGGTTTTTTGCATATCAGCGTATAAAACTCACCGTCATCAGTTCCGCATTCAATTCGTTCGATCTGTTCTTTCATGGTTCGTGCTCCTTTCGTGTTTCCGATCCCGGCAGCGCGCATATCATTCTGCCCTTCGTCTGCTTCAGTATAACACATAACAAATAAAAATGCAAGCGGCATTCTCCTGTATTCAGTAATCCGCCTGTGCTTTCTCCGGCAGATGCAGGATCATTTCAAACCGCGGAGAACTGCTGACCGTCATGGTTCCGCCGATCTTTTCTGTCAGGCGCCTGAGATTGGCAAGTCCGCCGGTTTCTTTCACAGGCGCACAGGGCGGTGTGCCGTTGTTGGTGAAGCGCATCACATAGCCATCCGGCGTTTTCTCAATCGAAACAAACGCCGTATCACCCTCAGCATGGCGCAGGACATTGGTGACATGAACGGTGATCGCCGTATCCGCCACAGAGATCAGCGTTTCATCTTCGGGGAGTTCGCCGTTCATTTCAATGCGGATGCCGAGACTGTCTGCGTGTATCAGGCTGAAAAAGCACGGCTCCTGCCAGCTTTCCCGTTCTTCATCCTTCAGCAGCGCGATATTTCTCCGCCAAAGCGAGCGCATTTCCTTTGTGTCGGTATGTTCGGGATCCGCGAGGAAATGCCTTGTCATCAGCAGCATTTTGCCGAAGCTGTCGTGAATGTGTATTTTGATCTGCAAGGTCTCCCTGTCCATGATGATGTACCGGATCGAGGTGTTGAGCGCCTTGAGCCGCCGGTTGATCTTCTGCACCTTTTTCTGCTTTTCGCGCAGTTCCTCCGTCAGGCGGTATTTCTGCGTGACATCAAAGGCAAGCAGCTCGTGAATCGTCCTGCCGTCCAGCGTATCTTCCCGGTGAACAAAGCTGTAAGCTGCACCGTCCTCTGAGCAGATAACGGGTGCTTCCTTGCCGGAGAAGACGAATTTCTGAAATCCCTCTGCGTCCATAATGCCGCTGCCTGTCAGCTTGCAGGCGATGCTGTTCATACGGCGGTTTGTCAGCTTGGTCAGTCCGCCGTCCCAATAAAAGCAGATCCCGACGGGCAGCTCATCCATGCATTCCTTGACGGACATCAGCGTCAGGCTGCGGTTTCTTGTCCGGATACAGCTCAGGATTTCCAGAACGGCAATGCCGGTCAGGGCAAGGGCGGTCAGAAAAAGGACAGCAGGCTTTTCAAGATACGCTCTGTTGTGATATTTCAGATGATCCATCAGCAACTGCGACAGCAAAAGCGGAACGAGCATTTCTGCGGCAGAAAGCGCGATACGGCACAGTTTCCCGTCCAGCAGCAGATGCAGGATGACCGTCAGGAAAAATGCAAAAAGGCACAGAATCAGCCAGAACGTCAGAGCGCCGAGCATATTATCCATTGTCCGCACCTCCGTCCGAAAGCGTGATATGCCGGATATCATCCTCGGTATCGGATGCGAGCTTCAGCTCCGGATGATGCATCCGGATGCCGCCGGTGCTGATTTCGCTGTCAGTTTCGATTGACAGCAGAGTATTATCATCGGGCGCGATCTTCACGGATAGGGCGCCTGCGGAATCTGCCGCAGACTCGATGACAGCTTCAAACACATCGTATGCCGCGATGATCTTTCCCGATGAAATCTCCCTTGCATCGCCGCCTGTCAGCTCGCAGACAATCCCGAGCGCCGCGATCTGCTCCATGCTCTCCCTGACGGAGAAATACAGCTCGTCCGTTGACATGGTGCGGCTGCGGTCGGCGGCAAGCATGAGATTGGAACACCGCTTGACATAAGTTCCGTACAGCAGACAGCGCTTCATTTTCTGTTCCGGTTCGCCGCTGCCGTTCATGATCTCATCTATTCTGACAAGCTGCGGGTGCGTGTGGCGGGCGATCTTATCATAGAGCCTGTTCTGTGTTTCATATTTTGTTTTTTCGGCGAGAATACGGTTTTCTTCCACAATGAGATCATTTTCTTCTGCGAACTGATCCGTCAGATCCGAAATGTCGCTGTTGAGCCGGTTCAGGGCGGAGATGTCCTCGCTCCATGTCACGCTGCCGCCTCTGATCGAATAGGTCTTGCGGATAAAGTCGGCATTCCCCTCGGTGTCGGTAAAATCGCCCGAACGGGATACTGTTTTTCCGTCAGTGCTTTCCATTTCCGCATTGATATGCGTGATCTCAAACAGCCTGTTGTAGCCCGTGTTTGAGGGGATCAGCCCGATCCGGATGCAGCCTTCCCACAGTCCCATATACAGCGCAAGATAGATTTCCTGAATATTGTAGAGGCTGATTCCAAGTATATGCGGTGAGCTTCCGCCGCAGATATAGTAAACGATAATCAGCACAAAAGCGGCAGCTGCCGGAATGATCGGGATATACCATTTTCTGCGGCACTGCGAGAGCCTGCACTTTTTGATGAGCAGAAGGAACGAACCGAGCGTAACAGCGAACGACCATACAAATATGACATAGTAGAGCCAGTAATAACTGATATGATCACTGTTGTCAGATGCTTTGGTGAATGAAAGTACAAAATGGTGGATGTCGTTTGTCAGAACGCTGAGCATCAGAAGTCCTGTTACGCCCCAAAACAGTTTTATGTATAAGGGCATATCAACCTGTTCATCACGGCTGACATATTCTGCGGCGCTCAGCGAAAGC
>Ga0247608_10007043_pt1 | contig 11656 bp, 7 predicted proteins | sample 176DNAGHGlowgp2_FD_193490 | JGI IMG/M metagenome (GOLD analysis project Ga0247608, IMG submission 193490) | Sheep rumen microbial communities from Palmerston North, Manawatu-Wanganui, New Zealand - 1766 DNA GHGlow gp2 | ecosystem: Host-associated > Mammals > Digestive system > Stomach > Rumen ... | reverse complement strand
TTTTTTGAAAAAAACTCGAAAACGTTTGCATTTTCTGCTTTTTTTTCCTACTTTTGCGACGACAAAAGCATAAAAAGATGAAAGCAAACGAACAAACGCTTCAACAAGTGGAGCGAGCATTACGCAAAGTAGCCGACAAATTCCCGCCAATGGAAGAGGCCAGTCAACTGACAGACATTCATTTGAGAGTCAGTCAAGAATCCGGTGAATTGACGGCATTTGATGATGATGACAAGGAAATTACCCGTTGTGTCGTCGAACAATGGATTGACAATAAGGATGACACATTTTACAGCGATGTGGCCACAGTGCTCCGTAATGCCTTGAACAAACAAAAGAAACAGATTGAGGAAATGTCAATCCTGAAACCCTACTCTTTCGTATTGGAAGACGAAGACCATGAGAACGTAGAAGAACTCTATCTGGTCGATGACGACATTGTCATCATTGACGAAGAACTGATGAAAGACCTCGACAGCGATTTGGATAATTTTCTCAACAATCTTCTGAAAGACTGACTACCTTAGTCTTAATGCTTCACCTACCCGAATCTGATAGGTCGGAGGAAGGTTGTTTAGCTTATATAGTTTCTTTAACTTTATTCCGTAAAGCTGTGAGATAGAGTACATTGACTCTCCATTCTTAACATAATGCATGCGACCCTTATAGTCCTTTGGAGCTTTGCTACGTTTCTTCTTTAACCAAACAATTTCTCCCTCTTCCAATTTGTCATTTTTATTGCGTTCGTTATATTTAGCAAGTTTACGATAGGAGATGTCCACATCTTCTGCTATGCTTCGGAAAGTATCACCTTTACGGGCTTTCAAATAGTAGTTCTTGTTAAAGAAATAGATATGACGAAGGTCACCATTCTTAACCTGCTGGGCTTGAAATTTATCATATTCTTTGGCCGTATCAAATTGATATAGTTTATAGAGCTGGATGATCTCTATCAATTTTGTTGCATAAGTCGGACTTGTAGCATAACCGCAGGCCTTTAGCCCTTTTGCCCACCCTTTATAGTCGGTCAGTTCCAATCGGAAAAGACTGCTATAGCGTTTGCTTGTAGTCAGGAATACCGAATGGTCTTTGAAACTCTCATAAACATTATCGTATGCACGGAAGCATTCGTTACGCTCGTCGTCGTCATGGTAAATTTTACGCCCCGTCCATCCATTACACTTGATGCCAAAATGATTGTTGCCTCTGGTGGCCAGTTCGCTTCTTCCTGCTCCAGACTCAAGTACACCCTGAGCCAACGTTATACTTGCAGGAATATGATATTTCTGCATTTGTTCAATAGCAATGTCCTTGTATAGATTGAAATAATCCTGATAGCGCTGATTCCAAGACATTGACTGTGAAAGAGCCGTTTGGAGCACCAAAAACAGGCTGAAAAGTGAAAATATTGTTCGTTTCATGAATAAAAATCTGAATTATTTTGCAAAAGTAGAGAAAAATAATTAAATTTGCAACAAAAATTGAAAGATTATGAAGGAAATAGAGGTAAAACCCCATATTTGGGAAGCTCAAATGGATGAATTGACACCCGAAGAGCGTTCGTTGATAGAACAAGCCATTGAAGGCACAAACCGTTCCTACAGTCCTTATTCTCTCTTTCATGTAGGAGCTGCATTAAAACTACAGAACGGAGTGACTTTCATTGGATGTAATCAGGAAAATGCTGCTTTTCCGGCTGGGATATGCGCTGAACGTTCAGCAATTTTTGCAGCTGGTGCACAATATCCGGACCAGCCTGTCGTTATGTTGGCCATTGCTGCCCGCAGCAGAGAGGGAGAGTTTACCAATGAGCCGGTTAGTCCCTGCGGTACCTGCCGACAAGTATTGATTGAGACTGAAACTCGCTTTCAGCATCCCATTCGTATACTTCTTTATGGTCAGCGCTGTGTATATGTTCTGGATAGCATAAAACAGCTGATGCCTCTATCGTTTACTGAATTCTAAACAACTTAACTTATATAATATAAAATGGTAAAGATCTCGAAAGAGGCCGCCCTGCAATATCATGAGTCAGGCCGGCCCGGTAAAATTGAAGTAAAACCAACTAAAGCGTATCGTACACAAACAGACCTGTCACTGGCCTATTCACCTGGAGTAGCCTACCCTTGTTTGGAAATACAGGAGAATCCGGATGATGCCTATAGATATACCGATAAAGGAAATCTTGTGGCAGTGATATCCAACGGAACAGCCGTTCTCGGTTTGGGTGACATCGGAGCTATGAGCGGAAAGCCCGTTATGGAGGGTAAGGGACTGCTCTTCAAAATCTACGGTGGTATCGATGTGTTCGATATCGAAGTTGACGAAAAAGATCCAGAGAAATTCTGTGAGGCAGTCGAGAAGATTGCACCCACCTTTGGAGGTATCAACCTTGAGGACATCAAGGCTCCAGAGTGTTTCTATATTGAGGAACGCTTGAAAAAAACTCTCGATATCCCCGTCATGCATGACGACCAACACGGAACCGCCATCATCTCTGCTGCGGGACTGAAAAATGCATTGGAGGTTATAGGGAAAGACATCGCAAAAGTCCGTATCGTAGTCAATGGTGCTGGTGCTGCAGCCATCTCATGTACAAAACTGTATATGGCTATTGGAGCCCAAAAGGAAAACATTGTCATGCTCGACTCAAAGGGCGTTATTTCCGTTGAACGTCAGGACTTAAACGAGCAAAAGAGATTCTTTGCTACCAGTCGTAAAGACATTCACACGTTGGAAGAAGCTATCAAAGATGCTGATGTTTTCGTAGGATTATCCAAAGGTAACGTGCTTTCAAAAGATATGGTGAAGTCAATGGCCAAAGATCCTGTCATTTTCGCATTGGCCAATCCTGTTCCTGAAATATCCTATGAAGACGCCATGGATGCACGTCCTGATGTGCTGATGTCGACAGGTCGTACGGACTATCCGAACCAAATCAACAATGTCATAGGTTTCCCATACATCTTCCGCGGTGCATTGGACGTTCATGCCACAGCCATCAACGAAGAAATGAAATTAGCCGCCGTTCACGCCATTGCCGACTTGGCCAAACAGCCTGTGCCCGATGTTGTAAATGACGTGTATAAGGTTAACAATCTTAGTTTTGGACGCGATTACTTTATTCCGAAACCCGTTGACCCACGACTGATTACTGAAGTATCGGCAGCAGTCGCTAAAGCAGCAATAGATAGTGGTGTTGCACGCAAAGAGATTAGCAATTGGGAAGAATACAAGAAATCGCTTAGCGTATTGCTTGGTCAGGAGACAAAACTTACCCAGAAACTCTATGCCACAGCAGCAAGCCATCCACAAAGAGTGGTATTCGCAGAAGCTGTTCATCCTACCATGCTAAAAGCTGCTGTCCAAGCCAAAGCTGAAGGCATTTGTCATCCTATTCTACTTGGTAATGACGAGTACATTGTCAAACTTGCCAAGAAACTCGATTTGAATATCGAGGGGATTGAAATTGTCAACCTACGCCATCCCAGTGAACAGGATCGTCGCGAACGTTATGCCCGCATCTTGACTGAGAAGCGTCAAAGAGACGGCTACACTTATCAGGAGGCGAACGATAAGATGTTCGAACGCAACTATTTCGGAATGATGATGGTTGAAACGGGTGAGGCAGACGCATTCCTTACGGGTCTTTATACCAAGTACTCGAATACGATTAAGGTTGTAAAAGAAGTCATTGGTATCCGTCCGCAGTACAAGCATTTTGCAGCAATGCACATCATCAATTCTGCCCGTGGTACACTCTACATTGCAGATACGCTAGTCAACGAGAACCCTGATACAGAGACTCTTATCGATATCGCAAAGCTTGCGAGCAAAAGCGTTAGGTTCTTCAACGAGAAGCCTGTCGTAGGTATGATAAGCCACTCAAATTTCGGTAGTAGCCAAAGCGAAGGCGCACTGAAAGTAAGAAATGCTACAATGTACATGCAGGAGCGCTATCCCGATCTTCCCATTGACGGAGAACTACAGTTAGGCTTTGCTCTCGATGATGAATTGCGTGACGAACAATATCCGTTCACCCGTCTGAAGGGTAAAAAGGTGAATACGCTGGTATTCCCCAACCTCACATCTGCACGTTCATCATACAAAATGTTGCAGATGCTGGGAGCAGATGCAGAAATTATTGGTCCAATACAAGTAGGACTTAATAAACCAATCCACTTCGTCGATTTCGGAGCATCTGTCCGAGACGTCATGAACATCGTTGCAGTAGCCACCATCGATGCTTACGTTGACAAGTTGAAGAAGAAAATAACAGCAATTGACGAATAATAAGAAATTTGCTCTTTAATATTTTTTAAGTAAAAAAACGACCCGTTGGAGAACAACGAGCCGTTTTTTTTCGTAACTTTGCACCGCTTTAAAAAGTAATATATTACACACGTTCCTGATTATCAGGCGATTAAGACGTTTTAAGAAAGTATTTAAGATGAGACAATTAAAGATTCAGAAGAGTATTACGAACCGTTCGAGTGAGGCACTGGATAAATATCTGGTGGAAATCGGTCGTGCACCATTGATTAGCATCGATGAAGAAATCGAGCTGGCTCAGAAGATCCGCAAGGGTGGTCCTGAGGGCGAGCGTGCCAAGGACAGACTGGTAACGGCAAATCTCCGATTCGTAGTATCCGTCGCAAAGCAGTATCAGCATCAGGGATTGACGCTGACTGACCTTATCGACGAGGGTAACATTGGCCTGATTAAGGCTGCACAGAAGTTCGATGAGACTCGAGGCTTCAAATTTATTTCATATGCTGTTTGGTGGATTCGCCAAAGCATTCTACAGGCTATTGCAGAGCAAAGTCGTATCGTCCGCCTGCCTCTCAACCAAGTAGGTTCATTGAGTAAGATTAATCATGAGATTAACAAGTTTGAGCAGGAGAACCAGCGTCATCCGTCCATCTCGGAATTGAGTGATGCTACAAGTCTGGACGAAGAGAAAATCTCGCAATCTATGATGGCTGACGGTCATCATGTGTCGATTGACGCACCTTTCCAGGATGGAGAGGACAATTGTATGTTGGACGTGATGGCTTCTGGTGATGATTCCCGAACCGACCGTCAAGTTGATCACGAATCAATGGCACTTGAACTGAACAACGTACTACAGAAAGTACTGAAAGAACGCGAAATTACTATCATCCGTGAATGTTTCGGTATTGGCTGCCACGAAAAAGGCCTTGAAGAGATTGGCGACCAACTGGGATTGACTCGTGAACGTGTACGTCAAATTCGCGAAAAGAGCATTGCAAAGCTCCGCGATTCGGGCAATGCACGCATCTTAATGAAATATTTGGGCTAAAAGTTTTGTGACTCCAATTTTTTTTCGTACTTTTGGGGTCGTGAATCAGAAGCTACGCATAATAATATTGATGCTGGGCATGATGACATTCATGTCCAGTTTTTGTTTGGCCCGCAGTTCAACAGACTCGTTAATATTGAATCGAGTCTGGAACTACCGGCGAAACTTTACTGTTCCTGTTAATGGGATAGAACAGAACGTATATATGCGTTACAGCTTTGGCATGGACCGACGCAACGCCTTATTGTTTCTGGTGCCTACGATGTATGTCATTGCATCGGGCGACCGTCATTATGTGGGTGAGGCCTATTGTAAACTAAAGTTTCGCGACGTAGATGAATACGACGTAAAAAGACAAGTAGTGTGGGGAACCATTCCTCGCCAGCGCACAGCAATGCCCATCTTATTAGAATTCAGTACCCCCGATTTCTATGACGATACACTTTATCCAGACCATATCCTCTCACCCTTTTACAAGGGAAATCGTTTTTTATATAATTATAAAATAAGGTTAGTGGAGGATAACATGGCCGTCATCCGCTTTGCACCCATTAAGAAAAACACCCAGTTAATAAAAGGCTTCGCAACTGTCGACGTTAATACAGGCAGACTGCAGTCAGTTGATTTTGAAGGAGAGTTCGATATGGTAGCTTTCAAAGTATCGGCTGAAATGAATGCGAAAAATACGCAGTCAAAACTACCTCTGCGGTGTACTACTGATGCAAGGTTCAATTTCTTAGGAAATCAGGTAACTGCCAATTTTACAGCAGTTTATGATTGCCCACAAACGCTTCCAGATTCACTCGATAACGAGAAAAACCGAACTTTGATGGAAGAGTTACGTCCCATTCCGCTGAACCAACGTGAACAGGAAATCTATGCCCGATATGACAGTATCCATAATGCATCAAAAGATACCATCGCTGTGGACACAACTCAAGTGGAGCATCATCATAAAAGTGAATGGTTAAAGACGCTAGGATGGGATATCATTGGTTACAACCTCATCAATGGCAACAGTTCTGATGTAGGTGCCGTATCCATGCGCTTTTCACCTTTGCTAAACCCACTTTATCTTGGTTATAGCAAAAGTCGAGGTATCAGCTACAGACTAAAACTCGGTTTCAAATACAGTTGGAATGCTCACCGTTATTTAACGCTAAATCCGCAGTTCGGTTATAACTTCAAACTGAATCAATTTTTCTACGAAGTACCTCTGCGAATGACCTACAATCCTAAACGCAATGGTTACGCAGAAATTACATGGGCCAACGGCAACCACACTTCGAATAGTGCGTTGGCAGATGATTTCCAACGTGTCATGGGCGATACTATCAGTATGCCTGATTTCAAGGATATGTATATTCGAGCTGTCAATAATGTTGTCGCCTACGATTGGCTGGAAATCATGACAGGCTTGGTATTCCACCGGCGTACATCCTTAAATTCGGAACTCATGGAGAAGGCTGGATTGGATTGGGAATTCCGAGGCTTTGCTCCCCTGCTGACCGTCAGACTGACTCCATGGCACAACGGACCAACCTTGACTGCCAACTTCGAAGAAAGCATCCAAGGTGTGTTCGGCGCTAATCTCGACTATCAGCGTTGGGAATTTGATGCTTCATATCTAAAACGCTTACGCGGTTTGCGCATTCTCAACTTGCGAGGCGGTGCTGGTTTTTACACCCAGCGTAATTCCAATTACTTTGTTGACTACGAAAATTTCCGCGACAACAATCTTCCTACGGGTTGGGAAGACGACTGGGCCGGCCAGTTCCAGCTTCTCAGCAGTTCATGGTACAACCAGTCAAACTATTATGTTCGGGGACATGCATCATTCGATACACCAATGTTACTCCTCTCTTACCTGCCATTTGTAGGACGATACATTGAAATAGAACGTCTCTATGTGAGTGCATTGTCCATACAGCACACCAGACCCTATTTCGAACTGGGTTACGGATTGACTAATCGTTATTTCTCCACAGCAATCTTCACAAATCTGCTCGGAGGTAAAATCCAAGAATTTGGTTGCAAATTCACCGTAGAAATATTCAGAAGATGGTAAAACCACTAACTATCTACAAAGCCAGCGCCGGTTCCGGAAAGACTTTTACGCTGGCAACAGAATATATCAAGCTACTCATCAATAATCCGATGAGTTATCGTTCCATCTTAGCCGTTACTTTCACCAACAAAGCGACGGAAGAGATGAAGATGCGCATTCTCAGCCAGCTTTATGGAATTTGGAAACTGCTACCCGATTCTACGGATTACCTACAGCATATCGTTTCTGCGACAGGCCTTTCCGAATCACAGGTCAGCCAACGTGCAGGCGATGCTCTTCATCAGTTGTTACACAATTACAACTATTTCCGGGTAGAGACCATCGACACTTTTTTCCAGAGTGTCCTTCGCAATCTTGCCCGTGAACTGGACTTAACTGCCAACCTCCGCATCGGACTGAACGATATTCAAGTAGAAGAACAAGCCGTCGACCGTCTTATCGACTCCCTCACCCATACTGACGTCATGCTGCAATGGTTGCTGAAATATATTATGGAGACTATCAGCGACGACCGTTCCTGGAACATCATCGGACAGGTAAAGCAGTTCGGACGCACCATCTTCCGCGATTTCTATAAAGAAAGAAGCGACGAACTGAAGCAACTGATTAACCAAAAAGACTTCCTAAGCAACTATATGAGTCAGATGCGCCAGATTCGTTCCGACGCTCTCCGGCATATGAAGGGAATTGGCGACCATTTCTTCGATGTACTCCATCAAGAAAACCTTTCCGCTGAAGATTTCTCTTATGGCAAATCAGGTGTGGCGGGGTTCTTCATCAAGTTACAAAATGGCCAGTTCGATGAGGGCATCATCGGCAAACGCATTACCGACTGCATAGAAGACACTACCAAATGGTGTAGCAAGAAACACGAACGTGCTGACTTCATCTATTCTCTGGCAGACACCACGCTCGTCCCCATCTTGCAAAAGGCAATAGTCGAACAGCCCCGCCAATGGAAGCTCTACAAGTCTGCCGACCTGACCTTGCAACATCTGAACCAGCTGCGTCTGCTCGGGAGCATTGAACAGAAGGTTCGTGAGATGAACAGCGAGGCCAACCGCTTTCTGCTCAGCGATACCCAGCAACTGCTCCATTCGCTCATCAAGGATAGCGATTCCCCGTTCATCTTCGAAAAGATTGGCACCCAACTGGAGCACGTAATGATCGACGAGTTCCAGGATACGTCGACCGTTCAGTGGCAGAACTTCAAGATTCTCCTGCAGGAATGCATGAGTCACGTCGACACCGAAAACCTCATTGTGGGTGACGTCAAGCAAAGCATCTACCGTTGGCGCTCGGGCGACTGGCGGCTCTTGAATGCCATCGACCAGGAATTTCCTCACGCAGATTCGATGATGGAAATCCGTCCACTAGACACGAACTACCGTTCTGAACGGCGCATCATAGAGTTCAACAACGCTTTTTTCATCGAGGCCGCCCTGCAGGAATATAATTCGCAGCGCGAGAATTATCCCACTGGTGCCGAACTTCTCAAACACGCCTATGACGATGTGGCCCAGAAAGTTCCGGAAAAGCGGAAGACGAATGGCTCTGTCAACATCCAACTGCTACCGGCAAAGGATTATCAGACTGAGACCCTTCAGCAACTGACCGATACCGTGTCCATGCTTCTCGACGAAGGAGCAAAGCCGCAGGATATTGCCATTCTCGTACGAACCAACAGCACCATTCCCTTGGTGGCCGACTATTTCAGCGAGCACATGCCTCAAATACGCATTGTCAGCGACGAAGCCTTCCGCCTCGACGCCTCCGTCAGCGTCTGCCTGCTCGTTCAGGCACTCCATGTGCTTACCCACCCCGACGACCAACTCGCCAAGGCGACCATCGCCAAACTCTACCAGCGCACTGTGCTCGGCAATTCGGTTGCCGAAAGCGAGCTGTTCATCAAGGACCGCCCCATCGACGACCTGCTTCCTCCCGACTTCATCCAACAGACTGCTGCCCTGCTCCATCTGCCGCTCTACGAACTGACGGAACGTCTTTTCCATATCTTCCAACTCGACTGTCTGAAAGAGCAAAGCGCCTACGTCTGTGCCTTCTACGACCAGCTGAACAAATTCACGCTCGACAACAGCACCGACATTGATGCCTTTGTCCGCGAATGGGAGGAAACCATTTGCTGCAAGACCATCCAGAATACGGCCACCGACGGCATTCGCATCCTCTCCATCCACAAGAGCAAGGGTCTGGAGTTCGACCATGTCCTCATTCCCTTCTGCGACTGGCGCCTCGAACACAGCGACATTCTCTGGTGCCAGCCCAAGGAGTCGCCGTTCGACGCCCTGCCCATCGTCCCCGTCGACTATAGTGCCAAGCAGATGATGGGTACCATTTACGAACCGAACTACTTGGACGAACACCTCCAGAACACCGTCGACAACCTCAATCTGCTCTACGTGGCTTTCACGCGAGCTTCCAAGAATCTCTTTGTCCTGGGCCGTCGCAATTCCAAGGGCAGCCGTTCGGCACTCATCGAGTCCGTATTGCCCAACCTTAAACTCGACGACAGCACCTTGGAGGGAATGGCGGATAACGAGTCGGTCATCGAGTTTACCTATGGTAATCTCTACGTAGAATCCGAGAAGATAAAGAACACAACGACCGCCAACGTCTTCCTGCAACCCGTCACGCCCCAGTCTGTCACCATCGAAAGTTTTGATGTCAAGACCGAATTCCGTCAGAGCAATAAGAGCCGTGAGTTTATCGAAGGCGACGACGAACAACAGGAGTTAAGCTATATCAAGATCGGCAGTGTGTTACACAATGTTTTCTCAACTATTCATACCAGCGCTGATATCGAGAAGGCACTATCGCAGTTGCAACACGACGGCGTACTCTACGACGACGAAGTGACGGCCGAAAAAGTCACCAGCATGTTACGCCGTCGTCTCGAAAGTCCACGTATCAAGGATTGGTTCTCCGACCGCTGGCAGCTGTTCAACGAGTGTAGCATTCTCACGCTCGACGCTCAGGGCAACATGCAGGAGCGACGTCCCGACCGCGTGATGACTGACGGACACGAGACCCACGTCGTCGATTTCAAGTTCGGACGTCCGCAGGCTGAATACCATGAGCAGGTCCGCGAATACATGCAACTGCTGCGTTCTATGGGAATGCCCAATGTCAAGGGCTGGCTCTGGTATGTATATATAAATAAGGTAGAAGAAGTGATATGAAAGATTTCCTCGCATACGTCGCCGAAGACATTCTAAGCAAATATGGCACCAACCTGTCACGCGTTGCCGTGGTGTTTCCCAACAAGCGTGCGTCGTTGTTCCTCAACGACCATCTCGCACGCATAGCACAACGACCCATCTGGAGCCCAGCCTATATCACCATCAGCGAACTCTTCCGCCAGCAGTCAACGCTTCAGATTGCCGACCCCATCAAGCTCATCTGCGACCTCCACAAGTCGTTCTGCCGCTGCACGGGATCCGACGAGAGCCTCGACAAGTTCTACGGTTGGGGACAGCTGCTGCTTACCGACTTCGACGACATCGACAAGAATATGGCCGATGCCGACCGTGTCTTCGCCAACCTGCGCGACATCCACGAGCTCGACGACATTTCTTATCTCACCGACGAACAACGCGAGATGATCCGCCGCTTCTTCAGCAATTTCTCCGAAGATCACAATACCGAACTGAAGGAGCGCTTCCTCCGCTTGTGGAGCCACTTTGCCGACATCTACCACGACTTCAACCGCGGTCTGGCCGCTCAGGGTCTAACCTACGAAGGTGCCCTCTATCGCCAGGTCGTCAGTCCAGCATGTTGCTGTGCCACAGCAACAGACACAACCGCCGACGTCCCCTCTTTCCCTTACGACCACTACATCTTCGTCGGCTTCAACCTACTGCAAAAGGTCGAACAGCAGCTGTTCACCCACTTGCAAAAGGAGGGCAAGGCGCATTTCTACTGGGACTTCGACCACTATTACATGCAACATCACGAGGCCGGACAGTACATCCGCCGTTATCTCGAGTACTTCCCTAACGAACTCGACACCACGTCGGAATCCGTCTATGGCAACTTCAGCCACAAGCGCCACATCAGCATTGTCTCCGCACCCACCGAGGATATCCAGGCCCGCTTCGTCAGCACCTGGCTCCACAATACCCCCACCACTCCCGACGGTGACCCGTCGGGCTCCTTCCCCCGCATTGCCGCCGGTCGCCGCACGGCCATCGTGCTCTGCAACGAGAACCTCCTGCCCACCGTCATCCACTGCTTGCCCGACGAGG
>Ga0247608_10007041_pt1 | contig 11663 bp, 6 predicted proteins | sample 176DNAGHGlowgp2_FD_193490 | JGI IMG/M metagenome (GOLD analysis project Ga0247608, IMG submission 193490) | Sheep rumen microbial communities from Palmerston North, Manawatu-Wanganui, New Zealand - 1766 DNA GHGlow gp2 | ecosystem: Host-associated > Mammals > Digestive system > Stomach > Rumen ... | reverse complement strand
TTCATAGTATTTAACACCTTTATTAATATATTTACCATCATCTGTTACTTCATATACTGTAATACTTGAGTCATTGTGTTCACCTATTGATTGTGAGAATAGTATGTATCTTTTTCCATTATAGTCTGTTACTGCTATTCCTTGTGTTCTTGGTGGAATAGTTATTAATTCATCAGTTGCTTTTTCGTATGTAATAATTTTATCACCATATTCATTTGTTGTATATATAGGTCTTAATATATCCATTTCTCCCTGTTTAGTTCCTATAAAATGACATGTATATAATAGTCCATCATAGAAGAATGTAGTTGATGCGGTACATCTTGCAATTATGTCATTTTTTATTGCTTCAGAATGAGTGTCATATATGATATTAGTTATTTTTTCATATTCTTTTCCTTTTGAGTTATTACACCAGTTATCATATATTTCATCTATACTTTTGTTTTTTAATAAATTTTTTATTTCTTCATCATCAGAATTAAATAATAGTTCGGAAAATTCATCTTTAGATATATTATTAATTGATTTTAAGTCATACTTAAGAATATCATTTTCATAATTTTTTTTATTATCTATTATTTTTTTTATTACATTATAGTCATATGTACTATAATTACCACCACCATTGGTAACATATAATATATTATTATCCTTATCAAATGTTGTACCTCCAACATGTGATTTTTGGTCTAAGTTAATATATCCTATATATTTACCAGTTATATTATCATATATATATAATCTAGCATTTTTTTTGCCATGGGCTGATATAAATGTTTTATTGTCTATAGTTGTTATTCCTTGAGCTGTAAAGCCGTCATTATCAATTTCTGGATAGTGAATTGGTTTTACTACATAATCTTTAGAATCTTCTCCAGACAAAAAGTTTTTAACTTTACTAAATATATTTTCATCTTTTTCAGTAGGCTGTTCATAGTTATCATTAAATTTGTAGTTATACTTAGTATTATTTAAATTAAGTTTTAAGTTTGAATTAATCTTCTTTACACCAAAACTGGATGCCATCTCATCACCTTTATCTATTCAAATTAATTTTATCATACATATATATTAGTATGGTATAAATATAATAAATATTAAATAAAAACTTTATAAATATATACCTTTATTTTACACAAATACATGTAAATTATGTTATAATGAAATCAGGGTGGTAGAATGAGGTATAAGTTCAAAAAAAATCAATTATTTAGAAAAAAATTGGAAATGCCAGAGAGAATTGTAAACAAGGTTTACAATTGTACATTATCATTCCAAGAGTATATGGAATATAACTTGGAAGAGAAGGAAATTCCAATAACATGTTTGAATGAAGTACATAGAATGGTTGTAGAAAAATTTGGAGTAGAAAGATCTAAAGGACTAGACTGGGAACTAATTGATTTAAAGGGTTCTGAATTAACTGAGACTCTTGAAGATATTAGTGAAAATGCAGAAAATATAAATGAAGAATTATATAAGTTCGTTAGAACAGATATGAGACCTAGAGATTATACACCAATGATGAGAAAAGCTTTTTCTGACTTTGTACTTGAAGATGATGGTTTATCAGAAAATGTTAAAAGTGATTTCAATAGTGGTTTCTTAAAAATAAATGATTTAGTAAAAATATGGGAACATGTTAAAGATAAAGATTTAAGTTTATGTTTAAAGAACGATTATTATAATAAAGAAAATGTTACTGAAGATGAACTTAAAAGATTTATGGTTGAGTATAATGGATTATTATCATTATTGGATGATCCTACTGAAATATATACTTTAATTATAACTATTTATCGTAGTGATGAATTAGATGAAAATAAAAATGCATATATTAAGAAGATTGTTGATAAGATATTAGAAAAAACTATTGATAACGGAGAAGAAGAGTTAGTAAGTTTAACTGGTGAACAATATAAAATTATATTTGAATATACATCAGTTAGAGAATATATATATAAGAAATTAGGTAATGAACGTGCTGATAACTTATTAAGAGAACTTGGTGATAACGATGTTACTTATTTATTAGAATTAACTATACCATTTAATGTATTAATTGATGAAAATGTACTTAAGTTTATTGAAATATATGGACTTGAAAATATAATTAACTTTGATGAAGAATGTGGACATTTCTTTAGTAATAACGATTCTGAAATGCTAAAAGTTATGTATGATATGTATATAAAGAATGCTGTTAATGAACCAGATTCTAATAGAAGTTTCTTTACTAAGAAACCATATGGTATTACTGGTAATTATATTGAAAGAGGATATACTAAAGATGAATTCTATGAAGCTATTAGAAGAATGATAGTATATGGTCCTACTGATATGAAGTATGAAGATAGAACATCTGATTATAGATATATAACTGGTGAATTTAGAGAATTAAATCCAGAATTATTTGTTGATATAAAATCACCAGAAGAATTTCAAGATGCTTTCTATAATAAAACACTTACACCTATATTTGTAAGAGATCATTATAATTGTATTTCATATTTGATAGGTAAAAAATTAAGTACTATATTTAGTCCTTTATCTGTAAGATTAAGTAAAAGTGAAGATGGATATTATTATAGATTTGAAAATATATATAGATTTTTAGAAGAAAAATTAGGATTTGAAGAAACAATTAAAATAATAACTGATTATGCTGATGTATTTGAAATATTATTTTCTTCATATGAAAAAATAACTGAGAGTGTATATATTGCTCCAATACAATTTAGTAATAAAGATACATTAACTGAAATAATTAATAAAATAAATGATAAGTTATATGAATTAATTATTAAAGCTAATATAAAATATTCATCTAAATTATCTAAATCTATGAAAGAGAAATATCCTTATGTATTTATAAGTTATAAAGCTAATAAAGAATTACACGATTTATTCTATAATAGAGAGATTAATGCTAAATACATAATTGAACATCCAGAATATAAACAATTCTTTGAAGGATTAGATATAGAATTATTCTTTAGTTATATGCCAATAGTATTATTAAATACTGAAGAAGTAGATGAAAACAATAATAATACTAAGAGAATTGAAAATTTAATATCATTTGTTAAACAATTATTTGGTAATGAAGAAGGATTATCTATATTACTTGCTTATCATATTTATTTAGATAAGATAAATGAAAAGATGGGATTTAGTAAAGTAGAATTTAGAGATAATATTACTAAAGAAGAATTCTTAGTACAAATAGATTGTTTAATATACTTAAATATAATACGTGGAGATATATTATATGATGATAATATGCCAATGCATTTTAAAGCAGCATATCCAGCATTATTCTTAGATGATAATACTCCAGATGAAATTAAACATAAATTCTATAATAGATTATTTAATCTAGATGATTTCTATGCTGATCCAGTATTACTTAAGTATTTTGCTAATACTGATATAGCATGTTGTCTAGATACTACATTCTCTTGTATGATAGGATTATTTACAAGTAATGATTTCTTAGAAGTTATTAAAAATTGTGGAGAAGAAATTAAGAGTGATACTAAGTTATTTACTTATATACGTAGTAAAACAGATGATATGATTAATACTACAAAATTAGGAGAATTCTTATACTCTTACTTTAAAGAAAATGAACAAACTTTAAGATATGTTATGTTACTTAAAAAATTAGGTATTGATAGTGATATTATTGATGATTTAAGTAATAAATTTAGTAAAGTTATTATGTTAAATCCTTCATTAGATGTTAATAGTCCTTCAATGAATGGAATGTTATTAAATAATGAAGTGATAGATAAATATGGTTATGATGTAATAACTAATATAATGAGTAAAAATAGTGGTGCACATAAAGTAATAATTGAATCATTAGAAGATGAATTATTACCAAATTGGATTAATTATTTAAAAAGACAACCAATATATGATACAACATTAGTACATTATGCATTCTTAGTATATAATGATATGAAAGAATTAATTAATGAACTAGTATCAAAGAATATTGATTTAAATAGTAATCAATTAATAAATTTAAAAAATATATTATTATCAAAAAATAAATTTATAGTACAAAATATGAATGATTTAACTAAATATAATGAATATTGTGATCATATATTAGATGAAAAAATAAATTCAGGAAACTTAAATGTAGTAAGAGATGGTATGTTAGAAAAATTATTTAATACATCACTTAAAGATGTAAATAGAATCTTTAATACATATGGTTTATATTCTGTTTCATTTGAAGAAGAATATTTAAACTTCTTATCACTTGAAGATAAAGCAATAGTTAAAATAATTAGAGAATTATATGAAGCAGATGATACTGAATCATTAAGAAAGAGATTTAAAGAAATTAAAGCAGTAGCACCTTTAAAATCTTCATTAAAAGAATTAGAAGATAAATTAAAAGGATGGTATGCTAAAAAAATAAATGAAGTATTATTTAAGGATGAAAATGAATCTAAAGGCTTAACACGTAGTCAAATTTCTGGATTAGATACTATAGGATTTAAAAATATTAATGGTGATTATATTACTTCTCAATCTAAGATTGATGTAGTTACATTAGAAGGTATTAAATTTAATTTATTAGTTTATAGCTTACCTGGTTTAAATAAAGAATTTGAAAATGGTTCTATGAAAGTATTAAAGAAACCAGGTGAATGGTTAGAAAATAAAGATGAAGTACTTTTAATGAACTTAATTAGTAATACACACTTTGGATGTGTAAATCATGGACATAAGACAGCTGTATATTATGGATTTAATGAAATAAGTGAAACTGCTTTAGATATTATGAGTAGAAGAGATATAGTTGTAGAAAATAATTTAAGTAATTTACGTCCAACTAGTTCTTCAAATGAATTTATGATTCCTGAAATGCTACAAGTAGTTAGTTCAAGTTATAATACAATTGGTATTAAAGCGAACTCAGGAAAAGAAGATAAATATAATCATAGAATAATTCCAAATTGTATTGTATGTTTTGATAATAATATTAATTTAGATTCAAAACGTGCTGCTCAATATTTCAACATTCCTATCTATGTAATTGATAGAGAAAAATACAATAATCAAAATGATGAATTAACAACTAAATATAAAGATGGAATAAGATTAATGGAAGAAAATAATGTTTGGGAAATATTTTGCAACCGTGCATTAAATATTCAAGGACGTTATAAAACATTCCTTAAATCTGTAGATGATTGCTTGGGAAATAAAGCAATTTCAAAAGATAAATATAATTCATTAATTACTGAAGCTAAAAAAATAATCAATGCATATTCAATTCATAATGATATTTCCCAAATTGATTTAAAAGAAATTGATAAAAGAGAAGAGGAGAAATAGTATTATGAATAAAGGTAAAAATATGACTGAATCTGAAAAAATATTATATGCATTAGATATATTACAATTAACAACTAAGGATGAAAAAAAGAAAAATGAACTTAATGAACTTATACATTCATTAACACTAAAGATGGGAAAAACATTAGTTGAAGAAGAAACTGGTGATACACCAGTTCAAGAGACAGAGGAAAAGAAAGAAGACGAATAATTATTCGTCTTCTTTTAATATTTCATAAATAGTTTTATCGTTAAAATTAAAATTATAAAATCTTAAAGCAGGTGCTTCGTTTCTTATTTCAACAAGAAATTCATTTTTACTTAGATTTTGACAATCATTAATATTAGCTTGTTTAGCATCCTCAAAACAAACAAAATCAAATGAAATTCTGATATCTGCTAATGTATTATATCCTTTATCAAAAAAATTATTATAAATATTATTTGTTGTAAGTAAAAGAATGACACCAGTTTCTTTACAGTGTTCAATAATCCATTTTAATTTTTCATCTGAATCTTTTTCTTTTAATAAAAATGTTGCTTCATCGATTGCTAAAACAATTAAAGGTAAGCTTTGCTTAAATGAAATTTTATTATATTCATCAAAATTATTAACATTATATTCATTAAATAGAGATATTCTTTTTTTTATCATATTAAGTATAGCGCTAAAACTATGACATTCAAGATCTATTTCACTATTATATGAATATTTTGTTACTCTATAGGGTTTTAATTCTACTTTAGTAGGATTAATAGAAACTATCTTTAAATCATAAGGATTATTCTTTTTTATTAACTGTAATAATATTTGATTTAACATTACTGATTTACTGGTTCCTGTTGAACCAGTTATTATTATACTTGTATACTTATTTAAATCAATTTTAAATAATTCATTATCTTTATGACCTAATATTACTTCTGTAGGAATACTTTCTATATTTAGTATATCTTCAAAATCCATATTATCACCTAGTATTATTTTAACACAAATATACCCCCTGGGAAATATCGGTAGCAATTTATTTCCCAGGTTTACTATAGTAAATGTAAATTATTTCCCAAATAAAATAACAAATGTTATTTAAATTTGACATATAATTAAATATGTGTATAATAAATAACAGTTGTTATTTAATGGAGGTGCCTTATGGCTAGATTAGAAAAATTTTCAAAAGAAATAATTATGAATAAAATGGTTGAATATATTAGATTGAATGGTATTCAAAGTTTTAATGTTAGAGATGTAGCAAAATATATAGGTTGTTCTACACAGCCATTATTTAGGTTATATTCTAACACTGATGAATTAAAGAAAGACTTAAAAAAATACTTACATGATGATTATGATAACTTTATAGCACACTATATTAATAAAGAAGATTATATGTTTACTATTAGTTATGCATATGCATTGTACGCAAAAGAGATGCCTAATATATTTAAGACATTATTCTTTACTGAGATAGCAGGTACTCGTACAATTGAAGAAGTAGTTAATTCAAGTTGGAATAGAGAAACAATAGAATGTATGACAAAACAATATAATATATCTTTAAAAGAAGCAGAAAAGATATATATAGATGTAAGATTTTTTACACATGGTTTAGCAACTCAGATATGCGCTAAAAGTATTAGTGTAACTAATGAGGAGATTAATAGATTAATTAGACATATGTTAAATCTATGTGTTGATGAAGTAAAAAGGAAGTGATAAAGGTGAAACTTACGTTTCAAAATATAAAGAATGTATATAAGTATGGAAAAAAATATAGATGGAGTTTAATATTACAAGTAATTGGATGTATTATTAGTATAGCAATCAATATAGCTTTACCAATACTTGCTGCTAAACAAATAGTATATATTACTGATAACCAAGTATATCAAGTATTATTTGTATCATTAGTAATACTATTTGTAAATTTTATACAACAACTAAAAACTGTACTTATAAGAAAAAATACTCAAATATTTTATAGAGGTGTAATGGAAGATTTACAGAATGATTTAAGTAGTGAAATACTTAAAATAAATCAATCAGATATTGATAATCATTCAACTGGTACGTTCATCCAAAGGATGACACACGATACCAGTGAAATGTCTAATATGTTTACAATTGGTATGGGTAAAGTAACTGGAATAATTTCCAGTTTAGGTATATTTATTTCAATACTTGTTATTAACTTTAAAGTATTCTTATACTATTTATTAACATCTACTATACTTACAGTACTATATTTAATTAAAGCTAAAAAATATAATGTAAAGGATAGATTAGATAGAAAACAAACAGAAAAAGTATCTGGTATGATTGGTGAACTTATTAGAGGTAGTAGAGATATTAAGATGTTAGGTGCTAAAGAAGGATTTATTGATGAATTAAATACTAATATTAAAAAGCAAAATGATTTACATATTGATATGCGTAATGTAGATATTAAATATAATTTTATAATTGGTTCTTTAACAAATATATTTGAATTTATTTTAGTAGCATTATTAATATTCTTAATTCAACATAATGAAGTAACAGTAGCGTTATCTCTTGCATTATTCTCGTATAGGTCACGTGTAATGACTACATTAATGGGGGATATATCATCATTATTAGATCAAGTAAATTCATTTAATATATCTTGTGAAAGAGTATTTACATTACTAGATAATAGCGACTTTGTAAAAGAAGAATTTGGGGACAAACATATAGAAAATATCAAAGGTAATTTTGAATTTGATAATGTATCATTTGGTTATAAAAAAGATACTAATATATTAAATAATTTAAGTTTTAAAATAGCTGCTAATAGTACTATTGGTTTTGTAGGTAAGAGTGGTGCTGGAAAAACTACTATATTTAACTTATTATGTAAACTATATGATATAAATGGTGGTACCATTAAAATAGATGGAGTAGACATTAATTTATTAGATGAAGAATCTATTAGAGGTAATATTACTATAATAAGTCAATCTCCATACATATTTAATATGAGTATTAAAGATAATCTTAGATTAGTAAAAAGGGATGCTAGTGATGATGAAATAAAAGAAGCATGTCGTATTGCTTGTTTAGATGATTTTATTGAAACTTTACCAGATAAATATGACACTATAGTAGGTGAAGGTGGAGTAAAACTTTCTGGAGGACAAAGACAAAGACTTGCTATCGCACGAGCATTTGTACAAAAAACTAAAATAATACTTTTTGATGAAGCAACATCTTCATTAGATAATGACACACAATTTAAAATTCAAAAAGCTATTGATAATTTAAAAGAAGATTATACTATTTTAATAATTGCTCATAGATTATCTACAATTATAAATTGTGATAGTATTATGATATTAGATGAAGGTAAAATAGTAGATAAAGGTACTCATAATGAATTATTAAATACTAATAGTATTTATCAAAAATTATGTGATACAGAATTAATTAAATAAACCTGGTTAAAACCAGGTTTTAATTTGACTTTTTAATAATGTTTTGATAGTATATGCCATATGAAAAGAGGGGTTTATATGAAAGAAAAATTAAGAGTAAATCTATTAGCATTAAAAAGATTAATAAGAAGAAATAAAGAAGCAGCGATTGCTATTTCAACCGCTGCAGTATTAACAGGTAGTATTATTATTGGTTCTACTATAAAAAGTCATAAAAATGATAAAGAATCTTCATCAAGTTCATATTCTGAAGAAATGGTAGGACCTAAAGTAGTTTCAGTTAATAGTTCTACATACGGTTTATATTTAACTGATTTACAACAAATTATAAATGGTTCTAGCTTCGCTATTGTACCATTTGAGATATCATATGATGATAATGGTAATTTAATAGGTAAGACATTATATGAAGAATATACTAAGTATGCTAAAGATAATGGTTTAGAAATTGGATATATGTTTAATCCATCTAGTACAGATAGAGCTGGTATGTATTTAGCTATTAATGAATTAAAAGATATAATGACTAAATATGATGTTAATTATCCTGTTATATATAATGCTGATATATTATATAAAAATTCATCTGATAAAGATAAAGAGTATAATTATTCAATATTAAAATCATTTATAGATAAAATGAATGAAAATATGTGTTATGTAATGGTAGCAGGTAGTAAAGAGTGTTTAGATGATATGGAATATAGATTCTATAAACATACTGATACAAATATTAAGTATGACCAAATTGATAAATTGGTATTTGGTGATGTAGAATTAACTAGAGATTATTGTATGAAGTTAGTTAATAATAAGATAGAGTCTAGATATAATTATACTGCTTTTATAGATTCTTATGGATATAATGATTCTAATCACTTTGTAGAAGATTATACACATACAGTTAAACCTAATGAATCATTAAGTACAATAGCACAACTATATGATTTTAATGAATATAATATTATGAAATATAATAATAAATATAGAAGCGATGTATTATATAGTGGTCAACAATTAGCTATTCCAAATAAAATAACAAAAAATAATCAATTAAGTAGTATAAGAAATTATGATTATAAAAAAGAGGAAAAAGTAGATAGTCTTGTATCTATTAATGGTACATATATTAAAGATAAAGATGTTAACTTTAGTATTGATAATTCTTCTTTTGCTCTTATAGAATATTCTAATATATTTGATTCAAATGGGGATAAAAAATATATGACTGGTAATTATGCATTTAGTAAATGTAGTGATGCTAAAGTACCATTTGGTATAGTAGTATCACCTAATGGAGTTAGATTATCAGATATATATTGTTCTATTAGAAATTTAAAAAGATTTATGAAATCATATAATTCTACATATCCAATATTATATGATGTAGATGCTATATTTAATAGTGATAATGAACATAAATTTAATTATGACTTATCTAAAGCATTTGTAGAAAAATTACAATATGATGGATGTTATGTAGGATTTATTGGTACTCAAGATAGTATGGATAAATTAAAAAAATTATATGAGAAAAATAATGATTTAAAAACTTTTAATAAATATTTAGTAGCACTTAAACTTAATAAAGATGAAAAAGTTAGATTTGATACTAATGTTGGATTAAGTGTTTATGATGATGGAACAATTATCTCTAAAAAAGATTTTGAAGGAATTATAAAAGAAAAGAAACTTAATGATTATAGTAATTTTAAAGATGACTTTAGTTATGAAGTACAAGTTGGGGATACATTAGAATCATTAGCTAAAAAGTTTAGTTTTAAAACATGGAATATAAAAATGTATAACAAACAATATAATTTAGAAACTGGTGTAAAAGCTGGTCAAGTTTTATATTTTCCTAATCAATTAAAAAATTCTGAGAATTATAAATTAGATGAAAATGTAGAAAACAATAATCAAACATCTATACAAATAGATAGTAATGGTAAATATTATATTGGTATAGATGTAAGTGATAATCAAGGTAAAATTGATTGGGAAGCTTTAGTAGGACATATTGACTATGCTATTATAAAATTTGGTAATGGTTGGTTCTTTGAAGGCTTCGGAGGATATAATGGAGAAGAAAATGCTCTTGAATCTACATTCAAATATAATTATTCTGAATGTAAGCGTTTAGGTATACCAGTAGGATTATATGTATTTAGTAATTACTATATGGAAGGTTCAACTAATGATGATTATCAAGAAGAAGCTAAAAGAGAAGCTGAATATGCTGCAAAATATTTATATGAAAATGGATATACTTTAGAATTACCATTATATATGGATTATGAACCTAGAACATCTGCATCAATGTATGAAAATGTTACTCCTGAGATAATGGGAGATATAATTAAAATACAAAAAGAAGTTATAGAAAGTTATGGATATTATTATGGATTATATACAGGAGAAAATTTCTATAATACTACAATTAAACCTAATAATTTAAATGTAGAAACATGGTTAGCTCATTATGCATCAAGTAATACAGTTACTGAAGATATATTAAGAAATAGTAATCCAACATGTGCTAATATGGAAGGTATTTATGTTAATAATAATCAAATATCTTCTGATGGTAGTTTACCAGGTATAAATAAAAGAGTAGATGTTAATATAGCAGATCAACAATTAATAGATAATTGTAATCAATTCTATAAAAGATTAAACTAATTTGTTTAATCTTTTTTTATTTATGTTATAATCGAAACTGAGGTGTGTTATGAAAAAAGAGAAGAAAGAAAGTGGCTGTGGTTGTGGTCTAATAGCTATATTATTAGTAATATGTTTATTTGTCTTCTTTATGTTTGATGATGAAGAGGAAAAACCAGTTGAAA
>Ga0247608_10007040_pt1 | contig 11663 bp, 3 predicted proteins | sample 176DNAGHGlowgp2_FD_193490 | JGI IMG/M metagenome (GOLD analysis project Ga0247608, IMG submission 193490) | Sheep rumen microbial communities from Palmerston North, Manawatu-Wanganui, New Zealand - 1766 DNA GHGlow gp2 | ecosystem: Host-associated > Mammals > Digestive system > Stomach > Rumen ... | reverse complement strand
CGCGCGGTCGACGCGTCTGCTAGGATGCCCGGCATGGAGCCGACAGCCATCCTTGCTGCGATCGCCCTCGTTCCGCGGCCCGCCGAACTGGCCGCGACGGGCGGGACCGCGCCCGCCGCGGCCGAGGTGCGCTACGTCGAGGACGCCTCGATTCCCGCCGAAGGATACCGGCTCTCGGTGACGGAGGACGGCATCCGCATCGCGAGCTCAGACGAGGCCGGCCGCTTCTACGCCGGCGTCACGCTCAAGCAGCTCGCGCTCCCGGACGGCTCCCTGCCGTGCGTCGAGATCGCGGACGCCCCCGCGTTCGACTGGCGCGGGATGCACCTCGACGTCTCGCGCCACTTCTTCGGCGTGGACGACGTGAAGCGCTTCCTCGACCTCATGGCCGCGCACAAGCTCAACCGCTTCCATTGGCATCTCACGGACAGCCAGGGCTGGCGCCTCGACGTTCCGTCGCACCCCGAGCTCGCCGCCGCATCCGCCCGGCGCAACGGCCGCAAGGACGAGTCGGAGGAGCCCTTCGCGCAGGGCGACCATTTCTTCTACACCGTGGCCGAGGTGAAGGACGTCCTCGCCTACGCCGCCGCGCGCCACATCGATGTCGTCCCGGAGATCGAGATGCCCGGCCACTTCGGCGCGGTCCTTGGCGCCCACCCCGAGTTCGCCTGCGTAGACGGCGACGGCAACCGCATCGGCTGGAACGAGATCTGCGCCGGCAACGACGCGGCGCTCGCGTGCATGGAGGACGTCCTCGACGACGTCTGCCGGCTGTTCCCGTTCGGCGCCGTCCACATCGGCGGCGACGAATGCTCCCGCAAGCGATGGCGCGAATGCCCCCGCTGCCAGGCGCGCATCGAGTCCGAGGGCCTCGCCGACGAGGACGCGCTCCAGAACTGGATCTCGCGCCGCATGGTCCGCTTCCTCGAGTCGCGCGGCAAGCGCGCGCTCGGTTGGGACGAGTTCCTGCTCGGCGGCGGCGTCTCCACCAACGCCATCGGCATGCGCTGGCGCGGCGCCGGCGGCGCGGGCGGCGGCCCCTCCAACTTCGTCTCGGCCGCGACGATGGCCGCCGCCGGGCACGACCTCGTGATGGCGAGCAGCCGCTGGGTCTACCTCGACTATCCGCAGGGCCTGCCCGACGACCCCTGCCGATACACCTTCGACAAGCAGAAGCCGCTTGACCTCTGCTATGCGTTCGATCCGCTCCGCGACATCCCGCCGGAGCTGCACGGCCGAGTCCTCGGCGGCGAGGGCTGCAACTGGACCGAGACGACGCCGACCCGCGAGATCCTCGAATGGAAGATGTGGCCCCGCGCCTGCGCGCTCGCCGAATGCCTCTGGTGCGGCGCCGGACGCAAGCCCTCCTACGAGGACTTCCTCCGCCGCCTCGAGGTCCACCGCGCGCGTCTCGTCGCGGACGGCGTGAACGCCGCCCCCCTTCCGCCCGAACGGACGCCGGAGGGCCCGTAGCGACCGGCGGAACGTCTTCGCTCCGCTCGGCTGGACTCGATCTGCCGCAGCCTTATTCGAACCTAAAGTCGCGGACAAGGAGGCCGGCACGGCCGGTGGCCGGCAGGCCGGTGTATTGGAGGGTGAAGCGCCCGATCGCGGTCGCTCCCTCCGGCAGGAGCTTCGCGAGCGGGATGCGGACGGTCTGCCAGCTGTTCGGGTCGTCGTCGACCGGGCCGTCCTCGACCGGCGGATCGCGAACCCAGTCGCCCTGCCTCCTCGTGCCGTCGGCGCATTCGCATTCGATCTGCACGCGGAAGCGCTGGCGCCCCGTGTCGCGGCGGCCGAGCGGCGTGCGGCCGCCGTTGACGTCGAAGGCGAGGACCGCCGTGGCGGGGTCCTCGGGAAGCGGAACGGCGCGCACGGGCGAGAGCCGTCCGAGGCCCCAGTCCTCGGTCCTGTCGTCGACGGCGAGCTCGATGCCGCCGTCGCGGCGGATCGCCTCGACGCCGTGCGAGCCCTTCGCGAGCAGGCGGCGCAGGGCGAGCGGGCTCTCTTCGGGGCCGCCGTCCGCAAGAATGCGGACGCACGAAACCGAAACCGCCGCCGCGGCGCCTTCGGGGCGTTCGCCGCGGAGCTGCAGCGAGAACTCGCGGAAGGGCGCGCGGAGCCCCTCTTCGGCGAGGTCGAGCGGGAACGAGACGCGCCACGTGCCGGGCAGGCCCGTCTCGCGGAGGAAGGAATCGAGCGCCACATAGCCGCCGTTTTTTCCGATCCGGAGCTGCAGCGGCGGGAGCGGGCGCAAATCGGGGGCTGTGAGGAGGAACTCGAGGTCCGCGCGGGAGGCGGAATCGGGAACTTCGACGGATTGAGGATACTGGATGGAGCAGCCGGCCCAGGGGCGGGCGGAGGAGAAGGAAATGTTCACAAATCCCAAATGTTCACCATTGCCACCATTGCCACCAATGCCATCATTGCCACCAATGCCACCGATGACGGCATTGTCGGAAACGACATTGTCACCAGCCTGCGTGTCGCCCCAGGGCCGGAGCTTCGGCGCGCCGGGGACGGGGATGGCCATCAAATCTCCGCGTGCGAGTTCGGCGGTGATCGCCTCGACGATGGGCGCGGTCTTGGTGTTCGCGCTTTCGATGTCGATCGTGGCGATGGTCTTTTCGGGGAAGGGGTTCTCCCAGCGCCAGACGTGGAAGCCGCGGCTCTTCGCGTTGAGCCAGCCGGGCTTGCACGCCATCGCGTCGCGTCCGCCCGGGACGGCCCCGTGCATCCACCAGTCGTCGAACTCGACATAGCCGCGCATCGGGAGCAAGACGGACGTGCCGTCGGCGTAGCGCACGACGTAGCGGAAGGCCTCCTTGCCGGGATCGAGGAACGCCCCCGCGTGCAGGAACCAGAGCGCCTCGGCTCGGACGTCGGCGCGGATGCCGCGCGCGGCCTCGGGCAGCCACGGCTGGCGCGTGGAGCGCAGCACGACCGCCGCGCGCTCGCCGTTCTGGTCGGGGCGGATGAAGTCGAACGGGACGCCGTTGCAGTCCGTGACGCCCCACGGCGCGTTCTCCAGGCAGTTCTCGCCCTGGTCGGTCCAGCCGCCCTTGCCGTCGTCCGCGACCTTGTCGCCGTAGGGGACGGTCGCGGCGTCGCGCAGGTTGAGGAACTTCACGCGCGCGGGATCGACGGAGAAGGCCTTGGCGCGGGCGCGGGAGGCGGAGGTGTGCGCGGCGAGCCACTCCGCAGCGTGGCGTTCGACTTCCGAATAGGGTTCGATGGTCAATGCTGAATGCTGAATGCTGAATGCTGAATGCGCGGCTTCGCCGCCGGTCTCCGCGGACGGCTCGCTCGGAGAGCTCGCCCCACCACCACGCACCTCTGCGTTCTCTGCGTTCTCTGCGTGAGATTTCGACTCTGCGCTCTCTGCGTGAGATTTCGACTCTGCGCTCTCTGCGTGAGATTTCGACTCTGCGCTCTCTGCGTGAGATTTCGACTCTGCGCTCTCTGCGTGAGTTTTTCCCTGCGTGTCCCAGGCCGGCGCGCCTTCGTTCCACGCGCGGGGGGCGGAGGCGAGGGCGGCTTCCAGCGCGGCCTGCGTGGTGGCGCCGCGAAGGACCACCGGCACGTTCGGTTCGAGGAGGAGCAGGACCGCGCCCTCCTTGTCCGGGCCGAGGATCACGCGGCGCGAGACATCGGCGAGGACGGGGGGCTCCGCGCCCCCCGAACCCCTCTCTGGCCGGGACGGAGCCCGGCCATCAGGACTCCTCGGCAGGAACCGCACGACTCTGGGCGCAAGGCTGCGGTTCTCGACGATGTAGCCGACAGCGCCATCCGCGCCGCGCGCAGCGTGGACCTCGATGTCGTCGACCGGTTCGCCCGTGGCGGGGTCGAGCGTGGCGCAGGTCGGAAGGACACCGCAGTCGGCCGCAAGCGCGGCGAGAAGGCGACCTTCGTCGCCGGGATTCGAGAAGCGCGCGCCGAGGTAGTACAGGCGGCCATTCCCGATGCGACGGACATTGAGAGCGGCGCGTCCGTGAGGAGGAAAAACGACGAGTTGGTTCCATCGGAACTCGGCTTTCATGTCGGTGGCATAGGCGAACCAACTGCGCCGATACGGAACGGCATCCCAGGAATGGCCCCGGAAAGCGAACGGCCTGGCTTCGGCTTGTTCAGAATCGCCGAGCGTGATGCCGGGAAATCCGAGCGCCGTCCGATCCAAGGCCTCTTGCGGCCGCGCGTATTCGTCTAGCTCCATCGCCTCGCCGACGAGGATCAGCGCGCCGCCGCGCTCGACCCAGTCCCTGAGGATGCCCCGCGTGGCGGGGTAGGTGGCGGCGACGCCGGCGGCGACGAGGACCTTGTAGCGGTCGAGGCGGCCTTCGGGGAGCTGCTCCTCGAAGATCGCGTCGACGGGCACGTGCGCGCCGACGGCGAGCGCGAGCGCGGCTTCGCGCTCGAGGGCGTGGCAGCGCAGGCCGGCCGCCTCGGCGAGGCGCGCCGTGGGACGTGAGGAGAGGACGGCGACGCGCCTCGCGGGCGGAAGGCCGCGGCCGCGCGGGCAGAAGAGGTCCTGCACGGCGGCGATGTCGCGCTTGCCGTCCATCAGGCCCGCGAGCGCCGCGGGCGGCGTGCCGACGGGGTTGAGGCCGAGCCACGGGTAGCGCTCGAAGAGGCGCGCGAGGCCCTCCTCGTTGCGGGGACTCACTTCGGAGAGCCGGCGCTCCCACTTGAAGTAGTAGGTGGCGTCGAGCCCCATCGCGAAGTGGCGCACGAGCTTGCCGCGGTGGCTCGCGCGCGAGTTGCGGAAGTAGGTCTCGCCGTCCACGAGCGGCTTGCCGTCGGCGAGCGCGAGCAGGCGCAGGTTCTCCCAGAGGTCGTCGCCGCCGGTCTGGGTCATCACGACCTGGCAGTGCTTCTCCGCGCCGAGGACGCGGTCGAGGTCGGCGGCGCGGGCGAGCGGCTGGAAGCAGAAGCGGGCGTCCGGGTCGACTTCGCGGATCGTCTCGATCCCGAGCTTCACGCCGCCCTCGAACGCCGCCTCGCGGAACTTGAGCCACTCGACGCCGAGGCCGACGCTGACGCCGGTTTTCTCGAACGCCGCGGCGGCCTCGAACGAGCCGAACGACGAACCCCACGCCGCGTCCATCGCGGCGGGGTCGCCGCCGAACTTGTCCGAGAGGAACGCGGCAAACGCCTCGCGCGCGCCGGGCGAGCGGTCGTCGTAGCGCGGCTCGTTGAAGAGCTCGTAGGCGAAGGGGCGCGCGCCGTGCGCGCGGAGCTCCTCCGCGCCGGTGCGCCAGAACGTGCGCCAGACGTCGCGTCCCTCGTCCGTGACGAGACTGTAGCTGATGAAGTGGCAGGGGCCATGCGGATCGTCCACGAACGCGCGCGCCGGGGGGCCGCGGCGCTTGTCGAAGGGCAGGCCGCCGTGCGACCAGACCGCGGCGGAGAGGTCCAGGATGCACGGCAGGCCGCTGTGCCAGAAGTTCGTGGCGAAGTCCCAGTCGACCAGGCGGCCGGCGCGCTTGAAGCCGGGCTCGGGGCGGTATTTGCGCATCCACGACGTGGAGACCTCTCCGCCGGCGGCGTCGAAGCCGAGGCGCTGCAGGTAGTCTCGGGTGGGAGGCGACTCGTAGATCCAGGCATCCTCCGGCGCGTAGCCGGGGCCGGGCTCGAGCCCGGTCTTGTCGGAGAACGCGAGGTAGTAGAGCGTGCCGAGCAGGAAGCGCGGCCTGCCGTCCACGAGGAAGTTGCCGTCCGGCCCGATTTCGAAGCTCGCGCCCTCGGGCATCTTGAGTGCGGGCTCGAGGTCGGTGACGGCCGGAAAGAGCGGCTCCGCCGCCGGCGCGGCGAGCGAGATCCCGGTGGCGGAACAAAGGGCGGCACAGATGGCGAGTCGGATGTTCATGGCGGTTCAATCGTTCTTCGTTTCCGCGATTCGGACCCCGTGGGCGTCGAAGTCGAAGACGGCGCGGACGGTGCGGCCGTCCTTTTCCGCCTCCCAGACGCGCGGGAGCGTGCGCTCCCAGCGGTCGACGGGGCGGAGGTTCTTCCACGAGCCGTGCTCCGCGAGGGCCCGGCGGACGAGCGCGAGGCGCTCGGGCGGGAGCGCCGCCATCCGGTCGGAGAGCATCAGCGAGCCGCCGGCGAGGTTCACCGCGGCCGCCCAGAGCTCCACTTCGGACCGCGTCAGCTTCGTGTTGTCGTCGCGGACGATGAGCGTGTCGGGGTCGTTGATCCAGAGGCGCCCGTTCATGTAGGCGTGGTGGACGACGTTGCGGCAGACGTTCGGGACGTTGGGCGCCTCGGCGTGCTGCCCGGGCCTGTCCCAATACGGCGTGATGTCCGTGGAGACGCGCATGGCGTCGACGAGCCCCGCGGCGGGCGCGAAGACCATCGTGCCGCCGAGCACGAAGCCGTCGTCGCCGAAGCCGCGCCGGATCGCCTCGAGGCCGCGCCGCAGCGCCTGGGCGCGGGTGGCGGCGCGGTCGCGGTAGACGGCGTCCGGCGCGGAGCATTCGAGCATGCAGAAGTCGAGCTTGGCGTAGTCGATGCCGAGCGCGCGGATGTCGCGGAAGACCGATTCGAGGTGCGAGAGGACGTCGGGTCGCGTGGCGTCGAGGACGAAGATCCGGCGGCCGCCGCGCCACTTCATCGTGGAGACCGGGGCGCCGGCGGCGTCGCGCAGGAGCCAGTCGGGATGCTCCGCGGCCACGGCCGAACCCTCCTCCGCCGCGAACGGCGCCACCCAGACGGCGGGGACGAAGCCGCGCTTCCGAGTCTCGGCGGCGAACCGCGCGAGCCCGCCGGGGAACTTCCCGTTCGAGCCGCGCCAATCGCCGAGCGCCGTCTGCCATCCGTCGTCGAGCTGGATGTACTCCACCTTGCCGAAGTCCGGATCGTCGCGGCGCGCGGCGAACCAGTCCAGGTTCTCCAGGACGTCGGCGAGCGTCACGTCGGAGAAGTAGTAGTACCAGCTGCACCAGCCGACGGGCGGGGCGAAGCGGCGGCGGGCGCCGGAATCGGCCGCCCAGCGGTCCGCGAAGGCGGCGAGGAGCGCGTCGGCGTCCTCGCCGTCGAGGACGAGGAGCGATTCGGTCTCGATGCGGCCGCCGGGCGGCAGCTCGGCGCGGTCGCACGCGCAGAGCGCGAGGAACTCCTCCGCGCCGTCCGGGCCGAGCTTCGCGGCGAAGTGGCCGAAGCGGTCGGCGCCGGTCGTGAAGCCGAAGAGGCGCGTCGCGCCGTCGGGGCGGCGCAGGCAGCAGAGGACGTCGGAGAGGAAGCGCCCGCGCTCGCCGGGACGGAAGTCGCCCGGCGTCGAGACGCAGTTCGGGAGGTATTCCGGCGAATAGTCGAAGGGCTCGTCGTCCCAGCGACGGAGGCCGCAGGGGCCGACCACCTGCCACGCCTCGGCGTGGAAGAGCAGGCCCGGCACGTCGAAGTCGCAGCGCCCCTCCTTGCGCCAGCCGAGCTCCTCGGGGCGCACGACCGCGCCGGAGCGGTTTTCGAGCGCGACGCGGCGCGCGCCGTTCTCCGCGCGTTCCGAGAGGACGAGCCCGCGCTTCGCGGCGGCCGCGGCGTCGAGCCATTCGCCGCCGAGCTTCAGGACGGGCGCGAGGTTCATCGCAGGATCATCAGCGTTTCGGACGGAACCTTCACCACGATCCACAGGCCCTTGTCGGTCGCCTCAAGGGTCACGATGGCGCCGGCCCAGCGCTTTCCGGCGACCTCCAAGGACCAGTTCGCCAGGGGGGCCGCGCCGGCGCTGCCGGTGATGACCGGATAGCGCCCGGGGACCACCCGCGCGCCCGCGGCGGTCGTCGCGTTGGAGACGACGACCGTCCCCGACGCCGGAACCGAGAGGACCGCGTCCGTCTCGCACCGGGCGACGTCGATCTCGTTCGTCTCCGCGCCGAAGTCGAGCGGCATCAGCCAGCGCGTGCCGGTCACGACGTTGGTCGTGGTCGCCGCCAGGTTCGCGTGGCACCGGATCGTGCGCGGCAGGTTCCAGGGGTCGTGTCCCCGGACGACGATCGGCTGGTGCTCCCACTTGTAGGACTCCGCCTGGGACATGTCGAGCGAGCCCCGGTTCACGGCGTTCGACTCCGCCGTGTAGTCGAAGGACGGGGCGGTATTCTTGTAGTTTCCGGTGAACCGGCCGGTGAACGACAGGTTGACGTTCGGGGACGGATAGAACACCGGCCTCCGGTCCGCGTGTCCGTTCGAGTTCTTCCCGAGATGGACGAATTCGAAGTTCGCGAAGCCCTCGTCGAAGGCCGGCTCGTTCCCGCACGCGTAGGCGCCGTTGGTGGCGGCGACCAGGTGGACGGCGCCGTGGTTCGCGACGTTTCCGACCCGGATCGTTTGGTTCGAGCACGTGGACAGCAGCACGCCCCAGCGCCTGTAGAGGCCGCTTCCCGCGGCCGCGTCGACCAGCCCGCCGGCCTCGTTCTGGACGAAATTCGAAACGACCAGCGTGCAGGGCGTCGCCGAAGCGGGGAGGAAGAGCAGCTGCGGCGGCTCCCGGGAACCGCCCGAGTTGTTGTAGTCATGGCCGTCGACGACGCCGATGCGGGATTCGGCGCCGGGGGAATTCACCACGATGCGCGCCGCGCGCTGGGAGGGGGTGAGCTTGATCGTCCCGTCGAAAGCCAGCGGCCCGCCGAACGTGACGCGGCGGTCGAATCCGTTCACGTAGACGAGTCCGGCGGCCGATCCCGTCAAGGCGCCGCCGAAGGAGACGTTCGAGCTGCGGCCGACCGTGAACGTGCCGTCGACCGCGAGCGGAACGTCGACGGCGCCCTCGTGGGCGGAGATCCTGAACGACGCGGTCGTTCCGCTGACGGTCACGTCGCACGGCTGGAAGAGGAACGTGGCGCCTGCCGGGACCGCGAAGCCAGAGCCGAACACGGCGGCGTCCGTGGCGAACACGTGGGTCGCGCCGGAGAAGTCGAACGTGCAGCCGGCCGGGAGCGACGACAGCGCGACGCCGCCGACGAACTTCACGGTCGATCCCGCCGGCACGCCGATGTCATCCCAGACGGGATAGGCGAGACCGGCGGCCAGCTGGTCGTCGAAGAAGTTGCCGGTCGTGTAGTTCGCGTTGCCGAAGACGTAGGCCCCGTCGCCGTCGGGGGCCGGAAGCGCCGTCACGGCGATTCCGTCGTTGATGGCGGCGGAGGCGCACGCCGCCGCCATCGCCGCGACGATGCAGAGAATCGAGGACTGGAACCGTGTCGGCCGCATGGTCTTTTTGCGTCTTCCGCCGCCGGGGATTTGCTCCGCCGAACGGGTTGCAACAACGTGCAGTCTACCAGAACGGCGCCACGAAGTCCACCTTGCGCGCGCGAACGGTTCCGTGTATACTACGGTTCCGTTGGATGTTCCGACGCCCCATTCCGGGATTCCGCCATGAAACGAATACTCTCCCTCCTTTCGCTTTCCGCCCTCGCCGCGGTGGCGCTTCCGTTGCGCGCCACGACGGCGCAGGACTTCGCCCGGACATTCACGGTAACGGTTCCGGCGGGGCTGGCGGACGAGCCGCTCGCGCAGTTTCCGCTCCTCGTGCGACTCGGTGCGGGCATCCAGGGCTTCGACTATTCCGACTTTCGCCAGAACGGCGCGGACCTCCTCGTCACGGACGACGAGGGCGACCCGCTGCCGCACGAGCTCGAGAACTGGGATCCGTCCGGCGAGACGCGCTTGTGGATGCAGGTGCCGTCCGTCGCCGCGGGGACGGTCGTGCACGTCTACTACGGTTCGACCAACGCCATCACGTCCGTCCCGGGGATGTGGAGCGGCTACGCCGGCGTCTGGCACCTGAACGAAGCGGGCGACGGCGCGGTGCAGATCCTCGACTCGACCACCAACCACCTGGACGGCGTCGCCGCGTCCGGCAACAAGGGCTCGCTCGCCGTCGCGGGCGGCCAGCTCGGCGGCGCGCGTCGCATCGCGCAGGACAACGACCACGCGCCCGGCATCGTTGTCTCCGCGACGAGCGGCGCGCAGAAGGACGCCGCCGACCGGCTCGGTACCGACTTCCACGCCTCCTTCTGGCTGCGGTCCCGCGCGGAGAAGGATGATTTCAGCGACCTGAAGTGGGGCAACATCATCGGCCGCCGCAAGGGCGACAAGGGCACGTCCTGGGGCTTCGCCTTCCATGGGGAGGCGACTGACGCCAACCAGTCCAAATACATGCGCGTCTTCGCCGGCTCGACGACCATCACGACGACGACGAACAAGATCGGCGAACTGCTTCGCGAGACGACGGGCGACACGTGGAAGAAGGTGGACGTCGTCTGGAAATACGCGTCCAACGGAAACACGTCGGTGGCGGACATCTACACGAACGGCGTCCTCGCGTCGGTCGTGACCCTCAAGGAGGCCGTCGCGCTGCAGGACGCGAACATCGGCATCGGCTGCTCGACGCAGGACCAGTACGGGTCCAGTCCCGACAGCAAGAAGGGCCGCCGCCTGAACGGCGAGATGGACGAGGTCCGCCTGCGCTACGGCGCGTCCACCGCCGCGCGGATCGCGGCGGAGTGGCGGCAGGAAAGCGGCGCGCTCTCCGCGGTCTGTAGCGAGGTCGGGCTCGTCGACGCCGGCGCGCCGACGGTGTCGGCGCCGTCGGTCGTCCGCAACGCGGACGGCACCTTTACGGTCTCGATCGTCGTTTCGGAGAACGACGCCGCGTCGGTGACATGCCTCGTCGGCAATGCGGAATTTGCAATGACAAGCGCCGACACGACGCTCCCGAAGACCTACGCCGCCACGCCGTCCGACCTGGCCGCGAACACGACGTTCGCCTACGCGGTCCAGGCGATATCGGCCGGCGGCGACACGCTGACCCGTTCCGGCGCGGAGACGTTCTACACGGGCGACCTCTCCGTCGCGAAGGTCCGGGACGGCGACGAGGACGGCCTCGTCCCCGGCGTGTTCCGCATCTCCCGCGCCGCCGACGACGCGCTGGCGCTGCCGGTGTCGTTCACGCTCGGCGGAACGGCCGTCGAAGGGCGCTCCTACCGCACCATGCCCCGCACCGCGACGATCCCCGCCGGCGCGGCCTACGTCGACGTCGAGATCCTTCCGCTCATCGATCCGGTCCTCGAGACGGCGGCGACCGTCGAGCTCGCGCTCGCGCCGGGGCTCTACGGCGTCTCCGGCACGGCCGGCTCCGCGACGCTCTCGATCGAGAACCTCACGCTCGACGCCACGAAGAACACCTGGATCGCGTCGGAAGCCGGGCTTGCGTCCGACGGCGCCAACTGGTCCTTCGGCCACGCGCCGCTCGCGACGGAGCACGTCCTCTTCGACGGCCGCTTCTCCAACGCCGACTGCGAATGGGACGAGGCCGCGCCCCGCGCGGTCGCCGGCTGGACGCAGGCCGCCTCCTACACCGGCACCGTGACGCTCTGCACGGTCTTCCCCGGCAAGGGCGCCTTCACGAACCTCGTCGTCGCGGGCGAGATGGTCGTCGACGGCGGCTTCCTCACGCACCCGCAGTCGCGCATCATGGGCGGATTCCACAAGGAGGACTGGGACTGGCTCGGCGACCTCAAGGCCAACGAGACCTACCGCATCCGCGTCACTGCCGGCTCGCTGCACGTCGGCGCCGGCGGACTCATCGACGCGCGCGGCATGGGCTACTACGTGACGAACAACGGCTCCCGCGTCGTCGGCTGCTCCCACGGCGGCCGGATGAACGC
>Ga0247608_10007039_pt1 | contig 11665 bp, 10 predicted proteins | sample 176DNAGHGlowgp2_FD_193490 | JGI IMG/M metagenome (GOLD analysis project Ga0247608, IMG submission 193490) | Sheep rumen microbial communities from Palmerston North, Manawatu-Wanganui, New Zealand - 1766 DNA GHGlow gp2 | ecosystem: Host-associated > Mammals > Digestive system > Stomach > Rumen ... | reverse complement strand
TAAAGAATGGCGCAGATCTCATCGAACTGGGGATCCCGTTTTCGGATCCGACAGCAGAGGGCCCGGTCATCCAGGGCGCCAATATCCGCGCACTTGCCGGAGGTGTGAAGACGAAGGATGTATTCGAGCTGGTTCGTGAACTGAGAAAAGACGTGACCGTTCCGATGGTATTTATGACCTATGCGAATGTCGTTTTTTCCTACGGTGCCGAGAAGTTTATCGGTACCTGCGAAGAAGCAGGCATCGACGGCATCATCCTGCCGGACGTACCCTTTGAAGAAAAAGAAGATTTCCTTCCGGTCTGTAAAGCACACGGCGTGGATCTGATCTCGCTGATCGCACCGACATCTGAAAACCGTATCGGAATGATCGCGAAAGAAGCGGACGGATTTATCTATCTGGTATCCAGCCTCGGAGTCACCGGTGAAAGATCCGAGATCAAGACAGACTTAAAAGATATCGTCGAGCACATCAGAAGTGTAACGGATACCCCTGTCGCGATCGGATTCGGGATCAGTAAGCCCGAGCAGGCGGCGGAAATGGCGAAGATCTCAGATGGCGCCATCGTCGGATCCGCGATCGTAAAGATCGTCGAAAAGTACGGCAAAGATGCCCCGGGACACGTCGGTGAATATGTTAAGAGCATGAAGGATGCCCTCCGTGATCTTTGATCCGGATCTCAAAAATCATCTGTCGTATATCAGGAGTTGCAGTAAAATGCAGCTCCTTTATTATGTGTTTTTCTATTTGTTAAAAATGTTGAATAAAACGAGTTTCTGATAGATAATAAATAGAAAGATACTTGATATCTTGGAGGGTATTAGATATGAAGATTTGTCCGAATTGCCAGCAGGAGATGGATGACTCATTCACAACCTGTGAGAATTGCGGTGCCGACCTGGTGGATATGGTCGGAGAAGAAGAAATGCAGAGACCTCTGCGAAGGACCCCATCCGCATTAGGTCCGCGCACACCGGGATCCATGGCAAGACCGGTCCACCCTAGATCCACTCCTTCCAGAGCTTCTTTAGCAGCAAGAAGAAGTACGCCTGCAGGTGTGAATGCCAGACGTAAGGCGGAAGAGGAAGAAAGAGAACTTAACGAGCAGCGTTCAGAAGATATGAATCATGCTGCTTCCTTTACGCCGGGATTCAAGCCTGCGGAATCTGATGCGCAGGCTTCGATGACGGAAGAAGCGGCGCACTTCGCACCGGATACCTCCGAATCTCTTTCGGAGACGACCCTCGGCGCATCCCATGAAGCATCGTCATCGACGGGCCACATCGCCCCGACCATGCAGGAAAGACTCATGAAGAGAAATCATCCTGAGTGGGATCTGGATACTTCGTCAGAAGAGAGTGAGGATCATTTCAAGCCGATTCCGCCGTTTGTCACCGCAGAAGAAGCTGATCGTCCGTCACCGTTTGTGCCGGCAAAGAATCCGGTAACATCAGATAGTACTCCTAATGTCCCGAGAGGAAGAGCTTCTGTGGATGTTGCGGCAAATCCCGAAAAACGCATCGACACATCTTCCGGCTCCGGAGAGATCTCCGTTACCGTCCGGATCTGCCCGAGCTGCCGTTCCCGCTGCTTCAGTTCCGAGAAGACCTGTAAGAACTGCGGTTACCAGTTCCCGAAAGCCGGAGCGCTTGCCTCTCTTTCCGCAAAGAGTACGAATATCCTTGCGATGCTGGCGGCACTTGCGATGGCGATCTCCGTATTTACGAATATCATGACATACAAGGTAAACGGCGTGAAGGAGGAACTGAAACTGATCGACAGTTATCATGGCTTCGGCTTCCTTGCGCTCGCTGCATTGGCGATGGTTTTTGCCTTCTCCGGAAAAAATATTGCGGTCATCATAGTCGGTCTTCTTTCGGCAATCGCCGCTGCGGCGGAACTCTACTACCGCTGGTATGATATCACAAAGGTAAATAAATACAGCAATGTCGATAATGAGATCGGAATCTGGCTTTTAGGCGCGGGTGCCGGACTTATCTTTGTTGCCGGTATTTACGGCATGATAAAAGAAAAGAAGAAGATGGAGCAGTTTACAACTGATTATTTTAATTCGATATGAGTCTTTTTCATCGAAAAGCACTTGCCCCGATTCCTTTCGATTCATCGAAAGAAGAGCCTGCTGTTAAGAAGAGTATCTGCACAGGCGAGGCGACGGCCGGTTTTCTGGATCGTGCCACAGGTCATTTCCGGGATGTGCAGGTCATCAAGACTCCGATGGATCTGCAGGAGTTCTGCCAAAGAACGGACACAGACCCTAAAACGATCAGAACGATCTACTAAGCTGATATACCATGCAATACGAAAATGGAGCCCGCAGATTCTGCAGGCTCCATTTCCACTTTATTTCGGATGACGATTCTTCCGTCAGGAAGGACTATTCTTCGATCTTCCGATCTTTCTTCTGAAGAAGAAGTACTGCCAGGAAAGATATGCCGAGCATAGATGCGCCGATGACAGCCAGGAAGCTTACGGTCTCACCGGTCTTTACGATTCCGCCGGGCTTCTCCTCGGAAGAAGCTGTTGTGGTAGTAGTGGGTTCTTCGGAAACGATTTTTCTCTGCGCATCCGCGACTTCGACGTCGGTTGTGCTTTCCGACGGCTCCTGCGGATCGGTGGAAGCCGGAGCAGATGTCGGTTCCTGAGGCGCCTCTGTTGTGGCAGCGGGCTCAGAAGTAGTCGTAGGGTCGGCTGCTGTCGTCGGATCTGCAGTTGTCGCAGGAGGTGTTGACGTAGTAGGTTCTGTCGGAGTACTCGGAGTGGTGGGAGTGCTCGGAGTGGTCGGATCTGTCGGATTACTCGGAGTTGTAGGAGTAGTCGGTGCCGGAGGATTCGGCGTTACCGGTGTGCGCTCATTGCTTACATACTTATCTGCCGAATAATGTGAGAAATCCACTACCATGACCGGATAATCCGTTCCGTTATAAGTTACGGTGGAAGGATAGGTGGACGTGGATGTTTCCGCGAAGATGACGAAGAACGGAGTATCATCCAGTTCATAGTCATCCGGAGCGGAAGTCTCTACGAATTGATACAAGGTGCCACGGACAAGAGAAGTAAATGTCGCCTTACCGTTTCTGTCGGTATTCTTTGTTCCGATGCTGCTCGTAGATGTAACAGTCTGCCCTGAAAGAACCGCGGAGGAAATGCGGAATGTCGCACCGGAAAGAAGAGTGCCCGTCGAGTCTTTATCATGTTTTACGATGTTAAGTGTTCCATATCCGATATTCGAAGAAGAACTTGCGGCGCTTTCCAGAACCTTGCCTTTGATAACGGCAGAGTTTTCATTTCCGCTAGTGATCACTCCGACGAGCTTACAGGTGTTTTCCGAATTGCTTTCGTTAAGAGTTTCCCCGGCTACCAGATTCACACGGGCACGATACTTGACTGTATATCTCGTGGAATCGTTGAGTGTGAGCGTGAAAGTATGACTATCCGGATCAAATGAAACAGAACCGGCTTCCGCTGGCTGATCATTCAGCGTGATGGATTCCAGATCCACATCCAGTGCGGATCCCATCGTATCCGAGAGAGTAAGCTTTGTGCTGTTCGGATCAAGGTCCATTGCCATCGGGTTTACGACGATCGTGTACTCGGCATAAGGTGCTATCGGGGCTTCATAAGCAACATACTTCTGCAGCTCGGAAGGCTTTGTGTTGAGCCATCTTGCTCTTCTGGTTTCAGGATCTTCGCCCTCGTAGTAGAGAGTGGCTTCATTGACGAACTCGTGCTTTTCCGCATCCTGTCTGTCCATGTGTGTGCGGTACTCGATGTAGAGACCTTCGTTACGGCTCTTAAGCTCTGCGATGAGCTCCGGCTTGAAGTCGAAGCGGATCCTGGTGCTGCCGCCTTCTTCGTAGATCTTATAGCTGATGTACTCTGCCATATTCAGACGGTTCCAGTAGGAATCATGGAAGAAGAAGCTTGCTTCATCGACGGAGGAATTATCCGGAATCGTGTCGATAATGTATCCACTGTTGATCGTACTCTTTGTGATCGGGTTCAGGAATAACTGCCAGCGGATATATCCGAGCTCGAGCTCATCGATGCCGGTCGAAGGATCTGTCTCGGATGCGGCACGCCATTTCTCCATGTTGTAGCCGGATCCGTAGATGTTTGTAGTACGGTTTACAGGTGTTTTTGCCTGGGTGCTGGATACCGTGACACGGTTCGGGATCGTACCCGGATAGCCGTCTTCGTAGTAGTTGCCGGGGGTGTCATAGTGGTTTTGGGAGATGAATTCTTCCGCACGCTGACGATCGAACATCTCCTCTCTGACCTGTACGAGATAGTAAAGATAGAGGGTCTGCCCGTCATCCATGTGATAGATCGTGCCGGTAAATGTCTGTCCGTCTCCGCCGTCGTCGGCAAAAGCACTGCAATCGGTAAACTCGCTGGTGTGGTTTTTGTCGGTATAGACCTTGGGTGTGTTATAGAGGGACATACCGGGCCACATGGTATCTACGACCTGAATATTCGTCTGTTCTCCCGTCGCGGTGATCGGGATCAGGCAGGAATAGATATGATCGGCATTATTCTCGATATGGAAGACTTTATCGACGTCGAGCTTTGAATCAACGGGCTTTTTACCGACGAGAAGCGTGATGTCGCGGGCTCCGGTAAAAGAGATCTTGATCGGATCCGGATCCTGATTCGGATTCGGATCCACTTCGATCGATCCGTAAAAAGAGAGATGTCCGATGCGGTCTTCCTGTGCGCAGAAATCCCTATCAGTATAGGTGAGCGTGATAGTATGGCCGCTGATGAGGTAAGTACCCAGCTTTTGATTTCCATCCATGATGTCTCCGGATTTTCCGACGAAGTCCATATTCTCCGGAAGCTCGTAGGTGAAAGAGTCGCCCGCATTGATTTGAAAAATATCGTTATTGGGAAGTTTCCAGTTCAACGTGCAGACAATGGTATCACCGTAGTTGACCTCCGAGTTATCGGTAAGATCGACTCCTCTGATGGTGAGCGTGGCATCCAGATCTCCGCCGGTAAGAGCTGTGACCTCGTTTAACGGGGTAGAAGCTGCGGCGTGAACGCTTGTGTTCTGGAAAAAGGGAATAGAAACGATAATAAAAATAAGCGACGTAAATAAAGCAAGAAGCCTGCGATGCATGATGTCATGTCCTCCAATGCAACCAATGATGAATCTGTTTTATGTCGTGTTTATGTCCAACCCAACGTAGTTCACGGTAACATTAACAGAAATCGCAGATGCTGTAAATTATATAAACTATAGATAAATATAGGTCAAATTCTTAATGCAATAGTGAAAAACCCGAGATTTCTCTCGGGTTTCGGCTAATTTGCGTTTTTTTTTGAAAATCACTCGCCTATTTCAGGAAGCTCTTTCATCGGATCTCCCCAGGCGCCTAGATCACGCCCGTCAGAACTTACATATCGTTCTTCGCCACCGCAGAGCACCTGCTTGACGGTTTTGTATCTTTCGATGAAAGGAACGTTCTTATCCGTGAGTTCTTCTTTCATGGTCTCGCCCACGATCTTACAAAGGAACACATCGCTTCCTTCGGCGAGATTGATTTCCTTGATGACTTGAAGCTCCATGCTGACCGGGCTTTCCATGATCGTCGGGACGTCCAGCACAACGCCTTTTTCGACGGTGGGGGAGTACTGCATCTTATCTGGGTTTTCGCGCCCGGAGACAGTTCCGAAGTAGTCCGCAAGCGGCAGGAGTTCTTCTGTGACGAGGTTGGCAGAGAAAACACCATTTTTACGGATGAGATCCTTCGTCATTTTCTCCGCACCGATACAGGCCATGACGCCCAACCCTTCTCCGCCGTAATCATCTTCTGTTGTCCAGATATAGCTGAACCAGCAGAAGAGTCCGAAATCCGGAGTGCCGTCTTCCTTCCATGTGCCATAGAGGAAAAGCTGCTGTGGGCAGAAGTCGTTCCAGTTTCTTACTCTTATCTTTGCCATATTAATCATCCTTCCTGTTTCTTGTGTTTTGATCGGTTCCTGATTTGATCAGGCGTTCGGACTGTTCAAGGTTTTCGAGGATCCGGTCCAGATAACTGTCCATCTTCTGTGCTTCCTTTTCCGAGAAACCCTGATAGAAGATCTCGTTCATTTTCTGAGAGACCTCATCGTATTTCCCCTGAAGTTTTTTCGCCTTTTTCGTCAGAACGATCAAGGATTGGCGCTTGTCGGAAGGGGAATCTTTTCTTGCGATCAGTCCTGCCTCCTCCATCCGTCCGAGCATAGCTGTAAGTGTATTCTTCGCAAGTCCCGTCTTCTGGGAAAGCTCGACGATCGGGACCTCATCCTTCTGCCATAAAACATAGAGGATACGTCCTTGCGGACCATTAAACTCTTCAATGCCCAGATCCAGAAGAAGCCTCTGAAAAACCCTCGCCTGCACCTGCTTGATCTGTGAAATCAGAAAACCTGTTCTTGTTTCCATAAATGCCTCCGGAGCACATATAAAACCTGATAGGAAAATAGTACCATATAGAACTAATTGCCGTCAAGGTTCTATATGGAACCTTTTTATGTGCGTGTTAAACGTGCATTTTTGAATGAGTTATACCGATCCCGCTGCGTTCGAAAAAAAGAAAATGCTATAATGCATATATAAATTAAGTGGAAGGAGTCCGATGGCATTGCTCGCTGATGCATGTGGAAGAAAACTGAATACATATCTTCCGGACTATGTGGTCTTTGACCTGGAAACGACGGGCACATCCTGCTATTCGGATGCAGTCGTCGAGATCTCCGCAGTTAAAGTGAAGGGCGGATCTGTCGTGGATGAGTTCACTACTCTGGTCAATCCCGAGCGCCATATTCCCGGCTTCGTGGTCGGGATCCACGGGATCTCCGATGATATGGTGAAGGACAGTCCGTGCTTTCGCGAAGCACTTTCGGACTTTCTTGATTTTGCCGGAGATGAGGTCTTTGTCGGACACAATATCCAGTCCTTCGATCTGAAGTTTCTCTATCGCGATGCACAGAACTACTGGGGCAAAACGATCGGCAACGACTATATCGATACGCTTTCTTTCGCCCGAAAAGTCCTGAAAGGCTTAGATCACTACCGCCTTTCCGATCTGGCTGATTACTACGATATCCCGGTCATCGGCGCACACCGCGCACTGAATGACTGCCGCATGAACCAGCAGGTCTTTGAGCATCTGGCAAAAGAACTCGCAGGGCAGCCGCAGTTCTGTACAGGTACCGTATCACCGGCGCCGGCAGATACGATCGATGGAGTTCTTCCCGGGATCCTTCCCGGCACGCTCCGCTGTCCGCGCTGCGGCAGTTCCCTAATCAAGCGGAACGGCAGATTCGGCGAATTCTGGGGCTGCCTGAACTTCCCGGACTGCAAGTTCACCCGGGATGCAAAGAAGTGATCAGTACGAGGATAGAAGATTTATCAGGAAAAGAGATGGAACGCATGTCAGAAAATAATCTGGATAACAAATTGGATGGTACATCGTCAAAACCCGGCGACGAAAACTTATCTGCCGATGAGCAGAAGAAGCGTGCCCGCCACGAGCTCTATCTCAAGCAGAAGGCGCTCCTGGACACCTTCCTCGAAAAGAAAGCGATCACACAGGCCCAGTACGACAAAAGCTTCCACGACCTCACCGAAAAGATGGGTGAGGGTCTTCGATAAGTAGATTCAGGGAAAACCTGACAAACTGAAATGATCACATTTTTAATACTGTGACAAAAACATGTATTAAATCTTTTCGTATCTTATAATCCACGAGCCCATAAACGTCTCGATAGCTGTAACCTTGACAGTAACATTATCTCCTGCTTTGACATGAGGGTCATAGGTTGAAACGAAATTAAGATGTTGCCCTGCCCATATGTTATAACCATATACAGAGTCAGGATGAACTTCTCTGGCAACGAAATGAACTATTGCACCAATAGGGTTCTTTCCATGATTCAGCGCTACTTCAAATTCATGATCACTTGAATACTCTATTAAGACTTCTGTCTCTGATTTAGTTGGCTGTGCCTGATTAATCACACTCTCAGTAGAGAGTGGAACAGTTTTGTTTGAGTTATTCAGAACAACAATTAATATGCATACAGCTATAGAAATAACAAGTATATTGCATAGAATTACATATGTTAATGGCCTTTTCCAAATGCTTTTTTTTCTGTCTTCTGGCTCTGGAGATGAAATTGTATTTCTATTTTGATTAGTACTTTGTTCAGATGAAGAAGACGCGGAATTAGATGTTGGCGATGCATTTTGGAGTGGCCGAACGGCTAAAGTATATCCTGATGAATCTTTTTGAACGGGAGAAAGCTTTCCATTAGTTTTCTTGGAAGAAATAGATAGTGGAGTTTCAGATATCCCTGTTAGCGAAGCACTATCTCCTCCTCCGGTTATAGCAACAAAAAACGATTCTATACTTGGGAAACGGTCTGGAGCATGCACAGAAAGTGCTTTCATTAAAGCATCATTTGCATAAGAGGGAATCGGAATTCCCAGTTGAGCTGGCGACTTCAATGAATCGTTATAGATGCGTTCAATCGAATCAGGAGGCATTATGCCGGTGATAAGTACATATATCGTTGCTGCGAGTGCATATTCATCTGTCCAGGGACCTTGATTTCCATGCTTGCTATATTGTTCTTCTGGTGCAAATCCATGCTTTAGTATTATCGACTTGCTTTTCTCTGAATCAACAGTTTGTCGAGCTGCTCCGAAATCAACTAATTGTGTTGTTCCAGACTTTGTCACAATGATGTTATCAGGGCTGATATCACGATGTAATAGATTGCTAGCATGCACCTGTCCTAGTGATTTAATTATCGGAAGTAATAGATTGAGTGTTTCATCAAAAGAAAGCCTTCCACCTTTAGACTTTGCATATTTACATAAATCAAGCCCTTCAATATATTCCATGACGCAGTAAGCAGTTCCGTTTTCACGGAAATAGTCATAAACCGTTACTATATTTGGAATAGTACGAAGCTTAGCGAGAATTTTAGACTCTTCAAGAAATTTGCTGGCTCCGTAATCAAATTGTGATTGCTCGTTATATGATGTGACAATAAGAGAAAGATGATCGCTGTCACGTATTGCTAGCCCGGAAGGAAAATACTCTTTTAACGCTACACATGATTCGAGAGTGGTGTCATAAGCAAGATAAGTTATGCCAAATCCTCCCATACCAAGAACACGTCCGGTAAGATACCGACTATTAAGAAGTGTTCCTAGAGGAAGAGCGACCGGCGGATGTCTTACCGTTGATGGATCGAAACCGCATCGTGGACATGCCCCTAAAGTGCTTTTTTCAATAAAACAACCATAGCAAATTTTACTTGTGTCGATACTCATTCTTGACCTTCTTCGCAACTCGTTGTTTTTAACAGATTTCACCTTGTTAATAAATTATATCATAGGTAAGCAGTTAAGATTAATAATACAGTTTTTTATGACAAAGGACGATCTTATGCCTTTTTCAACATGAATAATGATTGATTCTTTTCCGATTATGTGTCGGATACTAGTCCTCCGATTTTTGTATATATCAAGAGATTTTTTACAGAATATTCAAACATATCAATAAACCAATTAACTCGATTCTCGTAGTATAGTCATGAAATTACATGTTTTTGTAAGAATATAAGTAGCAATGAACGAGAGGTGGTATTTATGAAAAAACCTGTTACTATAAGCATTATATGTGTTCTTCTCATAACTTGTTTCATAGCTTGCTTTTATTATATGTTTACACACGACATTTTCAAAACAGCGGAAACTACAGAACAGACACACACAACTACATCGATTAAGAACGAAACAAAAGAGCCTGTCAATACTTCATTGATTGAAGAAAGTGATACGGCCTTGGAAAGTATGACAACTACTCCAGTTTCAATTGAAGAAACCAACGATTTGAAACCAACTGAAAAAGAAAATGAAGAGCCGACTGAGAATACAACAACTTTGAGTTTGGAATCTCTTTTTGAAGTATCTAGTGAGACAACAAATCTAAAAATGGGAACTATTGTAAGAAGCGAAGGTTTTTACGTTAGCTTAAACTGTGTTCGATCTTTGAAGAAAGTTCAAACAGCGATAAAGTCATATGCAGAAGATATTTCGTCAAATCAAGAAGTGATATATCCTATTATAGAAGTATATAACTACTCAAATGTTGTTAAAGATTTTTCGAAAAGCTATATTGCAGTATATGCAGATTCGATACAAGCGGCTCAACCAGATACTTATATGTTGGTCGGAGTTGACGATTTTAAAGAGTACCAATCCTACTCTATAGACGCAAAAAAGAAAAGCGTTATTATTACTGGATTTGTAGTAGAGAAGGGTTGGTCTAGTATGACTATCTTTTGTGGCGACGTCTCGTGGACGATTACTCCTAATGAGATTAGTTCAAAACCATATTCACATACAACTTCATTTGAAGAGCCTTTCGAGTATTCTATTACTGAAGAGGGAAGTAAGGTCTATAGTGGAGATTTTGATTTGATATTCGACAAATGCGAGATTATTGAAGAAAAGAATGTAGTTGATGGAAAGAGAAAATACGCTGTTTTTGAGTTCTCATTGAATAATACATCAAGTAAAACTCTTGAATGCGGCTTATGGGGATATCAAATGCGCGGATATATGAATTCGAGTCTTTTAGATGAAGCAGATTGGACAATTGATAAGATTGTGAATGGATACTCGAATATTTTCAATGTGGATGAGGTTAGACCTGGAATGACAGCGAAGATTTATGTCTGCTTTCGAGTCCCCGATAAAAAAGGGACTTTCGAATGCTTTTTTGATACAGGGTATATTGGTAACGAAACAATAGCATATGTATGCGTGAATAAATAAACTGATCTTGAAATGAAAATATATAGAGAGAAAAGTTATATAACCTGTTTTTTATTTGATGAAGAACGGCATCTCTTCCTTTAGTTCTTCCAGGAACTGCTCCATGAAGGTGTGACGTTTGTCGGCGAGGACTCTGGCTTCGTCGGTGTTGAGAGTGTCACGCAGGAGAAGGAGTTTATCGTAAAAATGCTGGACGGAGTCCTCGAGGCTCCGTCCTTTTTTACCGCCATAGGCAAATGTCCTTGCGATGCCGATGGCGCCCATGGCGTCGAGCCGGTCGGCATCCTGAACGATCTTTCCTTCGAGTGTATCCGGCGTCTTTCCTTTATTTTTACTGAAAGAAACCGAGTTGATGATCATTACGATTCTTTCGATCGTGCTTTCAGATACGCCTTGCTTCTCTAGAAAAGCTCTCGCATTGGCATTGTTTTCTGTCTGGAAAAGCTTGTGGTCATCCACATCGTGAAGAAGCGAAGCAAGAGAGATAAGCGAAAGATCACACTCGGGATAGCCGGAAGCGATCGCGAGTGCATTTTTATAGACGCGAAGAGAATGCTCCGCGTCATGGCCATCCGCGTTACCTGCGAAAAGTGCTTTTATATAGGAAATAGTGTTATTGATCAGCTGCTGATTCATACTCGATATTATAGCATTTCCGGAAGAACTTCGGAGGGTTGCCGGAGGGTCTTTCTATAATATTTTCTGAACTCTTCACAAAAGTTACACTAAACGCTGTACGACTCTTCTTACTCTCCAAGAAAGACAAGCATCTCATGTAGTGTTTTGCCACTGCGCTGATATGCATCG
>Ga0247608_10007037_pt1 | contig 11667 bp, 23 predicted proteins | sample 176DNAGHGlowgp2_FD_193490 | JGI IMG/M metagenome (GOLD analysis project Ga0247608, IMG submission 193490) | Sheep rumen microbial communities from Palmerston North, Manawatu-Wanganui, New Zealand - 1766 DNA GHGlow gp2 | ecosystem: Host-associated > Mammals > Digestive system > Stomach > Rumen ... | reverse complement strand
TCGGTGGCGCAGGTAGCCGTGACCGTGGAGCCTTCCACAGTCACTTCAGGCGTGGCCACGATAGGCACGTTATTGAGATCGTTGAAATTACCGCTTCTGGCCACTTCGTGCAGGTAGATGACAGGAGAGCTGCCGCCGACGCTGTAGAACTGCTGGAGCAGGTCAAGGTCTTTGGTGAACGTGAGCATCTGGTCAACGACCGTCCACTTGCCGTTGATGTAGAAACAGTACTTGTACTGGCCGTTCCAGGTCGTGTCGGCGCCGTCGGAATAGGTCACGTTTTTGATCATGCCGTAGTCACCGGTTTCCGGGTCGGGGTCGTAGTCGATCAGGTCCTGAGCGGTGTCGAATATGCCCTGATAATGTTCGTTGTCGCCTCCGGTAATAGCGTTGATAATGGCCGTTCCGGTTTCCGGGTCGATGTCGATGGTGACGTTCTGCCCGGCCGCGATGTCCGTGATGGAGTCAACGGCCGAAATCATCACGCGGCCGTCTTCGAGCCGGTCAATTGAGATGTTGTCACCGGCTACCAATTCGCCGAACATGTCAGCGGAGATGTAACAGATACCGTTTTTGTCTTCCTCGATCACGATTCCGGATCCAGGTATAACGAACTGGAAACGGAACGGATTGTTGACGTTACGATAAGGCACCGCAGAAGGCGGAGTATTTTCTTTTGTAATTCTCGTCAGAGCCATTTTATCTGGTGTTTTTGTAAATGATCCACACGGCGAACACTACCGATACCGCCGCGAATGTAATTTCAATCCACTTCATATATTTTTTTTTTTGGTCGAACCTCTTTAGGTTGTATGAGTTGATGATGCTGATGAGCTTCCCGCTGTAGTTAGGGTCGGTTGCGTAACCGGCGGCCTGCAATGCCTTCGCCTGCTCTTCAGGAGTCTTTGCTGAAAACACATTTGCATATCTTCCATTCTGCTGAAGAAACCACGTGTGGTCGCGTATGGAGTCTGCGATTGAAGCGTATTTACGGAAACGGCTCGTCTGACTGACGTAGCCGCCTCCAGAATACTCCGATGTGCGTGAAGAAACGTAGTCGCCGTGCCAAAACGGACTGTGTTTCCCAGCCGCTTTGATCCCGAACATATTATTCCCGGCGGTGTATTTTCCCCATCCTGATTCCAACGCACCCTGAGCAAGTTTCACAGACGGGAACAAGCCAGTGCCGAGGCAAGCCACGGCAAAGTCGTTTCCGTACTTTTGCAAAAATTCAGTCGGTGTCATACTACTTAATCCGTTTGCTGATGAGGATTAACAGGATTCCGACAAGCATGGCCGCCGCAAAGAGGTAGCCGATGGTAGCCCATGTGAGGCCGATGTCGATTTTAAGGGATTCGTTCCCGGAGATCACGTCCAGGAAGGAGCTTTTATTTTCCATAATTTCAATAATTTAAATATTTACAAAGAAAGATAACCTCTGTCGATGTATGCGTATTCTTTTAATTTGAGTTTTTGGATTTTACCGTTCGGCTGCAACATACCGTAAGCCTTAACAGGATACATCACATGTTTCACACCGTCGTCAGCTTCAAATGCCAATTTTTCAAAATTATAAGGAAGCACGACATAATCCAATGTCCCGTTGAAATATTTACGGCCTTCAAGATCGCGGTTGAACACATATACGTAGGTTTCGTCGTTTAAACGGTATTCGTCCTTCAAATAGACCTTCCGGCCACGTCTCCTGATGATGACAATGATTGTAACAATCACCAGGAGCGCGGCTGCGGACAGGAGCAATATTTCTTTCTTCTTCATAGATCAATGAATTTAGAAGGCGTAGGCGATGCCTTTGTTCGCCAGGTTGGTGTTCAGTCGGTTGATTTCCCAGCTGCTTAGGTCACCGCGCACCCATTGGTCGAGCGTTTCACCGTCTTTCGTTCCGTACACTGCGATGAGCTTTAGCATATCGGCGGTGTTGCGGAGCTGGTTGAAACAGGCGAACACGGTGTCTTCGTCCGTGCCAACGCCTTTCATGGCGTTATAGAGCTTGTTGGCCAGGAGATTGAACTGCACGTTGGAAAGCGTAGGTGTTTCGCCAGTCTGCGTGATGTGATCGTCCAGGTCGGCGTTCATGCCGCCTTTGTTAACCAGCGACTGGAACAGCGATTTAATCCGTGTCCAGAACACAACCAGCAGCACGATGATGACAACGAGAAATATGCCGATGGACCACGCACGGCGAGGATCGTCGATAAAGATCTTCTCGAAACTTCTGATGCCTTTGTCGGCGGATTTGATGACTTTTCCCATGATGATTAGCGATTTAGTTTGTTAGGATTGAGCAGGCCGTAGTCGGTGACTTCCGACAGATCGTCAAAACTTTCCGAGGTGCGTTCCGCTTCGTCGTTGGTCAACGCGCTGTCGGTGACGGATGTCCCGCCGTTGTCGCTTTCGTCAGCGTCCGAAACAGCAGGCGTTTTCTTTTTTTTGAACACGCCGGACTTCCACAGCAGCAGCACAACAAGCAGCGCGGCCACAATAATGATGATGATGATTGTTTTTTTATTCATGACAGTTACTTTTTGATTAACAATGCAAGCACGACAACGGCGGCGATCAACAACGCACTACCGAGGATGTACGGACCGTAGTTGAGTTTCTTGTCGGAGTAACCGTACTGGCTTGGCTGGAATTTTCCGCTCTGCTTCGTGGCGATGATCGAAGACACCGTGTTTCCGAGGCTGGTGACGAATGCCGATGTATGACGGCCGCCAGCGTCTACGATGTTGGCCGCATTGTTCCACAGGCTGTTCCAGAATCCGGCGTTTGAGTCGGTCTGTCCATGGTAACCTTTCTGCGCGGCCTCGTTTTTCGCGGCAACAAGCAGCAGCACGGCCACGACAGCCAGCACAGCGAGCAGCACGATTGTAGATCCTTTGCTATCCATAGCCTTACTTTTTCTTTGCGAGTTTGACGATGGCGAGAATCATGATAACACCGATGAGAGCAGCACCGCCGATAAGATACCAGTTGATGCCGGAATCTTCCAATTCTCCGGATGTTTGAGTGTTCGATGAAACATAGTTTCCGCCTTGAGAGGCAACCACGTTCCCGTTCGGATCGAGTTCAACGTCCACATTCAGTTTCACGCCGTAGTTGGAAACCACGTCACCGTTTGTCTGAATCTTCGAAGGATTGATAGAGTCTGGAGTGGCCATGTTGTTGATGATGTCCACCGCTTTCCGAGCGTCTTCCTTCGAGTTGAACTTAAACAGCGTTTTAACATTTGTGCTGGCATACTTTTCATAGCCGGCCACTTTGATGTTGTTTTTGCCCAAAACGGATTTGATTACCGTAGCGACAGCAGCCATTTTGTTTTTGGCGTGTTTCACGATCACGTTCTTCTTGTTTGTTGCCGGATTGGCCACGATGATGTCAGCGCATACGCCGTTGTAATCCTCGTAGGTGAACCGGTTGATCCGGTTACGTTGTTGGACGTGCCGAAGGATGTATTTTCTACCGGTTGCCATGGCTGTTAGTTCTTGGTGAGCAGGATCACGACGATAGCCGCCAGCAGGATGTTGGTGACGCTGAAATACCAGCCGCCGAGATGGATACCGTTCATGCCGTGGCCTTTGTCACCGTCGGCTCTGCGGATAACCTTGTAATCCGGAACGATGTTTCTTTTCTTTGTATAGGCTTCGAGACCTCTGTCTTTTTTCATTGTTTCAGCTTTTTTGTGATTGAAATAATTTGAATTGATGCGCTCCAGTTCGATAGCCGCGATGTCGTTTCCGTCAGCGGCGTCAATCTTCAATGCCTCCTGATACAGTTTGCTAAGCCGGGTGTGATCGACAACGCCGATCTTGCACAGCGCACGCAAAGAGCGTTTCAGAGAACACGGAGCGGTTTTGTAAACGTGGCGTAGCGCGTATGCGTCGGCCTCATATTCCGAGTCGGTGTCCTGGACGTAGTGTCCGACTTCGTGCATGATCACAAAAGCCTTCTCGAAATTGTCGTATCGGTCCCACACGGACTTGTTGATGCTGATCACGCCAGTCTGCATGTCCACCGATGCCGGACACCTTCCGAGCGTTGCCGCGTCCACGTAATTGACCTTCACTTTCATGACCTTACTTCTTGAAGATGATGAGCAAAGCGATGATCAGCACCACGGCTGCCACACCGACACCGGCGATGGCCAGCACGCGAGGCGTGTTGTCCTGGACAGTCGGTTGGTTTTTCGCGGCGATACTGCCTGTGATCGTTGAACCGATGGAGTTGAGCCAGCCGCCGGCATTGTTGACGATCTGGGAGAAAATTCCGTTGCCATAGCTGCCGGGAGAGCTGCCGGACTGTTTCACTTCATCCACAGTAACGTCAGAACGGTAGGGAAAACCGGCCCAGTCGGATCCGGAAGCCATGTAGTATTTCATATTTTTCATAATCCTGTTTTTTGATAAAAAGAAAGCCCGCCCATTGCGGGCGGGCCACCAAATTTTACAACGTATGAACTATTATCTGCTCAATAAGAGTCGTTAGAAAGTCAGCACGAATTGCGCGGTTGCGCCGGCCGGGATGGAGAAGATCAGCAGCAAGAGGTCAGAGAACTCCAGCGGATTACCGTCAAAGTTGATGCCGATACGGTCGTTTTGGTACTGAAAGCGGCTGAAGAAGGTGTTGAGATTGATGCGCTGCACCTTGTTGTCGAAGAAAGGATTGCAGTACGTCACGGACATGCTACCGGTCCACTGGTTGATGTTTGAGGAGATGATGTCCATGTGCTTAAGAGGCTGCGGGTTGAACTTGATGTAGTCCAGAAAGTGTTTGATGGTGCGCATTGGATCGTTGGAAGCGCAATCCATAGAAACAACAGTGCCATCGGTGGAGGTGTAGCGGGCCTGACCGTCGGAAACAACGGCTCCGACCATGTGACCAGCGGCGCGAAGAGCGTCGATGTTGTCATAGGTCTTGATCACCTTTCCGTCAGCGATCACGAAACGCTCCGTGTCGTAGTTGGCGGGAACGAGAGCGGTTGCAACCGGTGCTTCGGTGTTATTTTTAACCGTAAATGTGAAAAAGCGGTCAACGCCTGCATCCACGTTGGGATCAGCGTTCTGAAGAACGATAGTTTCAGTCGCGCCGTCAGCACGGTTAGTGAGATTGCGGTTGGCGCGGTCCATGATATTCTTTTCGTTTTTGTTCATTTTGATGATGTTTTGCGTTTGTTACTACTCGGTGGCGGTGGTTTCAGAGTCCTTTTCGGATTTGTAAATCTTCCAAGCTGCATAGCCGCCTAATACGAGAGCGATCAGCAGCATCCACCATAAATTGTCATTGATAAATTTCTTCATATCTTTTGATTTTTAATTGGTTAAAGTTTCAAACAAAAAGCCGTCTTTCGCTACCCATCGTCGACGGCGGGACGATATTTGAAATTTGACGGCAAAAATATAACGGCGCGGAGAATCGGTGTACGATTCCGCGCCGTTTTGCGTCATAAAGTACTGATTTGTATTATTTTGCGTTGTTTTATGTGCCGTTTTCGTCCGGCGAAAAAGCCTCTTCGTTGTCTCCGAGGTGAGCGACGATGACCTTGACCTGCCGGATCGAGAAGAAACGCCCGGTTTCAGGCTTGATGCTTCCGAGCGTGGCGCACGACAGCCACTTTTTCAGCGTGCGTTTGTCAACGGCATAGTAGGCGGCCAGTTCCTTCAGCGTTCGAGGTTTCGACCAAATAGGCTCTTTCATGGCTTTAATGAAAATCGTTTGTCCAGGGTGATGATTTCGTAGTAGTACGGATTGCCGGACTCAACCTTCTTGGCGATACGCGCCTTCGCGTCCTGTATGGCCTGGAAGTCGGATTCGTCCACATACTCCGCACGCCGTTTGATATTGTCTTTAGTGTAGAAAAGCACGATGTTACTGGCGAAGGTGAAGAACACAGGCGGTACCTGCGTGAGACCGTGGAAACAGCAGAAGAAGTCAACACCGACTTGGCGGCGGCGGATCTGCAACCACTGCATAAAGTCATCGGACTGTGCATGGATATACACACGCGCATCGTCGAATATCAACATCCCGTTGCTGTAGTAACGACGTATTTCCTCCATCGCCTCAGCGTGGTAGATGATTTTGCGGATTCCTTTGAATGTGGCAATTTCACGTCCTGAAACCTCTTCAACCTGTCTCCATTCAGCAGGATCTGGAGTCACGATCAACGCACGGTTTTTCTCATTTACTGTGTGTTCGAGTATTTCTTTTACAAAGGACGTTTTACCAGTTCCGTTTACTCCAACAAGAATGATACTACGCGGATACCTCGCCATTTTTCACCTCCTTTTCATGCTGTGGCATTTGTTGTTCAAGGTATTGGATCCTTGCACGGAGAGCCGCGTTTTCCTGGTTCTGCTTCCGCGCCTGGAACGCCTGTAACGTCTTTGGAGCGTAGATCATCAGGATCAGGATCAGACACAGTTTTCCGGGAGAAATGTCGATGTCGGTATCCTTCAGGTAGTTGGCAACCGCGTGTTTCAGCGACTCTTTTTCCTCCGCGCTGGCTCCTTCCTGGTGTTCCTGCGCGATATAGGAGTTGACGGAAACAGCCGTGGTGTCGATCACGTCAACAATGGTTTCGGCCGGTATCATGGCCACTTCCAGTTTTTTGTGTTCCATGACCGGATCGGCAACCGGCTGATCGTCAAAACCAGGTAGAGTGTCTTCCGGTTCAACCGGTTCAGGTTCCGGAATAGTGGTCTCCTGGATCACCTCGCGATCTTCCTTCAGAGTGTCAAGGAAATCGTCGAAGCTGTCTCGTTCGTGTTTTGATTGTATTCCTATAGGCATAGTTACAGATCTGCTTGGGTGAATAATGTTTTAACAAGTTCGGAAAGACGCTGCTGGTGCATTACTTGCTTGATACGGAGGTCTCTGCCAAGTTCAACAAAGCTGACGTATTCAAGACCGTCATCCTCTGTGGTTATTAAGATTTCAACGGTGCTGTTTTCAGAGTCTCTAAGACGGTCAGCAAAACGGGATTTCAGCTCACGGAAAAGCGTGTCAATCTTTCCGCTTTCCACAAACTTCTGCACCGACGGAAGCACGGATTTCAGCAGCGTTTTAACTAAGAGATTATTTGCCATTTGCGATTTCGGATTTGAATTTGGCAATTACGGAGTCTGGTACGCTGTCGATAGCGAATTTGTTTCCTTTGATAAGCATCTCGCGGACGGCGAACATGAAGAAGACGGCTGGCGTGATGTCCTCGCGTTTGCGGCTCTTGTTCTCGCGGTCGGCTAGATATTTCAAGCAGCGCATATCCAGCTCGTCAACAGGAACCAGTATGTGACCGTCCATCTTGTGCTGGATGCCGTCAAGCTCTTCCAGCCGTCCGGCCTGCTGCATGTTAGCCTTTGACAGTTCATCGTACTTGGCTTTCAGGTCGGCGTACTTGGCGCGTTCCTCGTTGACCGTTTCGCAGGCGGCCTCATTGTCAGCATAACATTCTTTCACTTTCTGCTGTAAATCCGAAACTTGCTGTTTCAGCTGCTGGATTTCAGCAACGTACTCCTTGTTGATTTTGAGCGGGTTGTTATACCGTTCCAAGAGTGCTTCCATGAATAAGGAGAAGGTTTCGTAGCCTCCTGCTTCCCGGAGCTGCTCAAACTCGTCTTTCACGGCCTGGCTCACGCGGCCTGTGATCTGCACCGTTTTCGCGGCGCGTTCCACTTCGTTGATGTTTTCTTCTTTGCTCATTTCTTTTGTGATTTTATTGGTGGTACTTTTTTCGTAAATCGCTGGCGCAAAGATACAAAATAAATTTACTTAAAGTAATACTTCAAGTATTTTTTTTGAAAACACGTAAGTATTTGAGAAAACGTGTGTTTACAGACTTATGAAAACAGAAGCATACACTCTGAAACCCGATTTCGTCATCCTGAAATCGGAAATTTGTGTGTAGAAAGTACACAACATAGAAGTCAAAACGGATGGAAAAACACAAAAGTACAAAAGTTTAAAACCGGTGCTAACTACCGACTACCTAACTACCGAGGCCGAAAAAAGGCCGAAAAACGACTAAAAATAACCGAGTGCTAACTACCATAACTACCTTACTACTTACTTAAATATATAATAGTCAATAATATGGGCTGTCGGTAGTTAGGTAGTTAGGTAGTTAGCGGTGTTTTTCGGAAAACTCGTTTTTTGTAGTTAGGGTAGTTAGCACTCCGCCGCCAGAACGCCCCCAATTCCCCTCCTCCGCCGACTACCTGACATAAAAAAACGGCCCCGGAAGGCCGTTCGTGTGTACTTTATACACATAGTTTACGAAAGCTCGTCGATGACGCGCTGGAACGCGGCGGCCGCGCGGCCAATGACGCCGATGGCGGCCGAAACGTCGGCCTCGTCTTCGTTCACCTCGATAAGGACTGGCAGCACTTTCCGCATTTCGTTGCAGAGGGCGGCCATGTAGCTGTCGCGGATGTTCACGCTGCCGTCGGCCTCCAGCCCGAAGAGTTCGGAGAGGGACGGGGTTTTGCGGGTGTCGATCTGGCTCAGTTGCATCGCGGGCCTCCTTTCTTCATCAGGGTGTCGATCTGTCTGTCGAGGCTAATCAGATCCTCGCGCAGTTCAAACACTTTCGAGTAAAGTTCTGCATGACGCTTTCCCTTTGCATTGGCCATGTCAATCAGCACCTCGTTTATGGCTTTGGCGTAGTCTTTGACGGGGTGGTGGAGATGGTCAACGTCGAGCCACTTGCACAGGGTGTCGAAATGGCCGGTGCGGAGTTTCAGGTTGTCCTGGCCGCACCAGGGGCGTTTGGGTTGTGGGTTCCCGTTTTGAGTCCGGGCGTGACTTTTACTTAAATTTGACATAATAAAAAAGCAGCGGGACACGAGGTGCTGTCAGGCTTAAGTAATGGCCTTGCCGGTGGTTTCCCTGTCCGGCACACTTGCGTCCCGCTGTGTTTCAAAAATTTCATATATTAATACTTAATTTGACGCGGCAAAGATATGTTTTTTCCGGTTGGGTTTTCAGTCGTTTTCTGTTTTTTTTGTTGCGGAAAGCGACTTATGGGAAGTCATATTCCAGACACTAAGTGATTGAAGTGTGTATTTTTGCGTTTCTTGCGACATATTCTAACGAATCAAGCACGTCTAATATGAATTTCGTAATAACATAATCCGGTAGTTCAAGCATGGTATCTATTCCGTTCCTGTTTATAATATCTTCAAACTCTTTTCGTAGTTTTTTGTTTTTCCACATCGGAATTTTCATACACGAAATCCCGCTATCATGATACATTAAGGAGCCCTCGTTTTTTGTAATTAGCTTGCCTTCCATTTTTGCATACCTCCTTTCATCCAAGTATTTTATAGTCTGTGGTTTTCACTCCCAAGCTACGAGCTTCAAAATAGAGTATATCATCACATTCAATGGTCTCGATAAACGATGGAGAAAGTTCATACCACATGAAGGAATCGTACTGTAGATATATTCTCGACTCCTGATCAAGTGTTTTCAAATATTCTATTGTCTCTCTTACTGTCATAATTTTGCAGATTTTAAACACAAAGAAACAAAGCCGGTAATTTTTCCAGCATCTTGGCGCATCTTCTTTTAAAAATAGTCTCTTTTGGGTTTAATTTTTTCGTATAGCATTCGTTTACGCTCCATTTCGTGATACAAAAGCCAGCTTTCTCAAGTTCATCCATATCATCGAATGGGACCCAATCGGAAAGCGTTTCAAGAGATTCGCAGGCCGCAAACCAACCACCTTTGTAAATTATGTTGTCTTCCATCGGCAGGTTGCGGTTTTTCCCATTGGGTATTATGTCATCGAACACTGGCCGCCATTCTCCTTCCCAAGTACGCCATATTCCACGTTTTTCTTTTAAGTTGTCTATTCTAAATAGTATCATTTTTCGCCTCCTTCCTTGATTCTTTCATAGAAATTGATTATGTTTCTGCAAACTGGACAACACACAAAAAATCTCCCATGGGTAAACCATGAGGCCTGGTCTTGCCGTTCTATCAAATCGGCGTTGTTGATTCTAAGTAGTGTATCACGTTGGATACACTTTAATTCTTTGGATAGTGTTTTGATAATTTCCATACGTTTTTGGTTTAATTGTTTATGAATTATATGTCTTTTCTGTAAAGATAAAGCCTGTCCACCATTCCCTGTACCGGGTTGATCAGCTGCACGGCGTAAAGGTTTCGCGGCTGCATGGAGAAACGCTGCATCTTCACACTGCGCGTCTGGAAACCGTACTTTCTCATGGCGGTTTGCAGGTTAAATATCTTGAGGTAGTTGTTATTCGATTCCTCCCGTAAAACGCGCATGATGTCTGTAAACTGCATGTAGAAAACAGGGCTTCCGTCTGCTTTGCGCTCGTCATACGGACTGAACACGGAACTGAGGATCTCCGCCTCTTCTGTTGGTGCCTCGAAGCTGGTGTTCATCAGGTCGATGAGCCGGTAGTCTTCCTTCCCGAAAATGTACATGCGATTCTCGGCATCCGCCTTGTGCTTCACCTCCGCCCAAACGTTGTCCATGTCGATGTTGATGTAGCCCGGTTTGATGTCTGTGATGGCGAAGCAAAGGTAACGCCGGTTATTGCTGTCACGCAGAAATCGACTCTCGTTCACAGATCCGCAGAAGCTGGCGATGCGCTTTCTCCGCTGGTGCGTGGCCCTGTATAGCTTGCGGTTGGTGATGTCGGGTGCAGATATGATGGCCTTCATGCTGTTGTAGTCCTTGCCAAAGATATTCTCCATCTGGTCGTCCACGTTAACGAAGAATTTCTCGGCGAGGAAGTTGCTGGTGTTGTAGTCGGTCAGCGTCGGGTTGATGTGGGAGCATACGCGGTAGTCTTCCAGGCTCTTCGGAGTGAGGTAGTTGAGGAACGATGTCTTGAACCGTCCCTGCGCCCCGATCAGGATCAGCATCACGTCATTGACCAGGCGGCCTGTGGCGCAAAGATAGCACGCTTTCAGCCATTTCTCGAAGTAGGCCCGGAAGAGGTCTTGGTAACGGTTCCCGTCGATCATCTTGTCCGGCTCGTCCAGCACGATACAGTTGGCCAGCTGTGCGATATGGCCGTCTCCGTTGTAGGGTATAGTGTTGAAGTACTCCTTCAGCGGGTCGAAGCGCGGTATCATGGAGCTGTTGAACAGATCGTCCAGGTCTTCTTTCGGTTTCTTATACATCATCTGCTTCAGCTGTATAACAATATCCGTTTTGATCTGGTCGGACAGTTGTTCGTATCCAAAACCGTTCAGCTCACGGTATTCAAGCGTTTGCGTCAACACGTTGTATCGGAAGTCGTACTTTTCCGTGATGAAGTCGCGTATGCGCTCGATCTGCGACTTTATAACAGGCTTTTCCTTCTCCTTATCCTGTTCCTGCTTCTCTATATCTTTTTCATTGTCTTTTCTCATAGGTGGTTAGTTTTTGTCTAATCGGTAATAATCAGGCTGCGCAAAATAAACAGGAAAAACCTGCTCTGAAAGTCCGTTTATTTCCAAGTCGGTGACAATCGTATCCGTGCTGCGAAGGTTCGATGACAGCGCGGCCAACGGTGTCACGATTCCCGGATCCTTAAGGTGGAAGTGAATCAGCAGGTCGTTTATTCGCCTGGCCAGCGGATGCCGTTCAAGGATGCGTAGACTCCGTGTGACGTGGTTTCGGATTTCAAT
>Ga0247608_10007036_pt1 | contig 11670 bp, 10 predicted proteins | sample 176DNAGHGlowgp2_FD_193490 | JGI IMG/M metagenome (GOLD analysis project Ga0247608, IMG submission 193490) | Sheep rumen microbial communities from Palmerston North, Manawatu-Wanganui, New Zealand - 1766 DNA GHGlow gp2 | ecosystem: Host-associated > Mammals > Digestive system > Stomach > Rumen ... | reverse complement strand
ATTGTAATGAAATACATAAGAGGATTTTAAAAAGATTAAAAGGTGGAATGACTAACCTAGTCAAAAGAGTTGGCAGATTAGACAATCCTATTTTAATTGAAAAATATGGTAAAAGTAAAAATATGAAATATATTAATGAAATACCTGTATTGCCCATTTCGTATGTGCAACATCAAAATCCAATGTATAAAATAAAAGAAATATGCCCTTATACTGAAAAAGGTAGAGAGTTAATACATAAAAATTTAGGTGTTAATATTAAAATATTGATGAAATTAATGAGAGAAAAACAATATAATAAATCAACTGCATATATGGATAATAGAGTTTCTCTTTATTGTGCGCAATATGGTAAATGTGCCATAAGTGGCAAAGTATTAGAATATGATGAAATACATTGTCATCATATATTACCTCGACATAAAGGCGGTAATGATACATATAAAAATCTAATAATACTACATAAAGATACTCATATTTTAGTTCACGCAAGTGATGAAACAACAATAAATAAATATTTAAATAATTTAAAATTACAACCGAAGCAAATTGAAAAGTTAAATAAATTAAGAGAGCAAGTAGGAAATAAAATAATAGAATGATTTTTGTAGGTTATAAAGAACGAAATGTGTAAATTTAATTAGGAAAAGTAAAAGGTAAAATTCGATGGAACGCCGTATGAGGTGAAAGTCTCACGTACGGTGTGGAGTGGGGGAAAAGTTAGAGATAATATCAAATACTTACCTATCACTATTAATATATTCATTTAGATCATCTGATATAGAATTATTAAATAATTTTAAAACATCATGTGATGAAGTAATAATTCTTAATCAGAATTATAGATGTGCATCTAATATCTTGTCTAAAGCAAATCAATTAATTTCAAATAATTCAAAAAGAGAGAATAAACAATTATTCTCTGAAATATTACCTAAATATGAGGTTAAATATAATGACTTCAGAGATACAGCCCAACAAGCATCATTTGTGTCATCTAAAATAGAATCATTAATTAATTTAGGATATAGACCAAATGAAATAGCAGTATTATTTAGAAATAATTATGAATCCAATGAAATAGAATATCATTTAAAGAAAAGAAATATACCATTTACTTGCTATGGTAAAAAGAAATTCTTTTCTTATGATGAAACTAAAAGAATAATATCAATGTACCAATTTTTAGCTAATCCTAATGACTATATAAGATTTAGATTAGCTATACCTATTGATGAAGCAATTTTCCCTAAATTAATAAGTGATTATAATGAATCTAATTTATCATTCATAGATTATTTAACATCTTCAAGATATGAGCATTTAAAAGAATATGCTATTAAATTAAAAATAATTATCGATAATATATCAGCATATACTAAAGAAAGATTATTTGATTCATTAGTAAATATTTTATTTAAAGATAGCTATACTAAAAATCTAAATCACCTATTAGCTTTAAAAGATTTAATAATTCATAATGAATTAGAACATGAAATAGATATTATAAATGAATTAATGTTAGATGAAGATAAAGATGATGATAGTATGGGAGTTAATCTTTTAACTATCCATAAATCTAAAGGATTAGAGTTTAAATGTGTATTTATAATATCTTTAAATGATGGAATAATTCCTTCTAATGTAAAAGATAATAATTTGTTAGAAGAAGAACGAAGGTTATGCTATGGTGCGCAACGTTTACAAGAAATTGGCACTTGCCAAAGGATTTGTAGCGTTAACTTTTAAATAGTTAATGACAACTGAATACTTGAGACCACGACGGGACACCCTAACAAGTCCTGTGACTAGATGGCTAATAATACTCCCATATGCATTAGAAGTAATTTTAATGTGTAAAGCTGGGTGAAGTCGGACTAAGTAGCCCTAACATTAAGTTGAGGAAAGGTTAAACATTACTGCAAAAATGGTCCGGTTAGGGAATTACATATGGTTAGAATGTATTAGTGACTAAATACTGACGAACTACTGAATGTACGCCTCTTAGAGCGACTAATAGAAATGTTAGTTAATTGATTACTTTCCAAAATAATTTTCGTACAGATTATGATGGATATAACTAATGGGTTGTTATAATTGTTTGACAATAGGTAATAGGGGTAAAGGTAGAACCTAAGTGTAAATATATACCTAAAGTATTTGGAACGTTGGATGGACCCACCGTTAAGGCTTAATTCGGGAATAGGCAACTTGAAAGAATTATTAATGGGTCTTCAGTAGGGACATAGTACCTATGAAATTTTGATAATAAGAAATGGAGGGAAGGTCCCAAGTCTAAATTAATTTTAATTTAATCGCTATCCTTTATGGAAAGAAGGCGATGACAATTTCGGATAAGAAAAATGACCCGACAAAATTTGGGTTAAATCAAATGGAAATCATATTATTTAACAAATCCTTAAAATATGAAAGGCATAATCATTTATGGCAATATGTTATTAATGATGTTAATATTCTTACTGCAATAAAGATTATTTCTAGAAATAAAGGAAAAGATACACCCGGTCCGGATGGACTATCTTATAAGAGTATACTTAATAATAATATTGAAATTGTAATAAAAGAAATTAAAGCAAGACTACTTGGCAAGAAGCAATGTTATGCTAGACAAGTTGAAATACCTAAAGCAAATGGTAAAATGCGTAAACTAGGAATAACTAACATATATGATAGAATAGCACAACAATGTGTTAGAAATGTTCTTGAACCTATAGTTGAGGCTCACTTTAATCCAGAAAGTTTTGGTTTTAGAAGAGATAGAAATGCGTTACAATGTGTTGCCTATATAGCAACGAGCCTACAATTTGTTAATGAGGGCAAAATATATGATTGTGATTTATCAAATTATTTTGATACAGTTGGTATAGATAAAGTAATTGACAAATTAAAAATTAATCACAAAATATATGATTTAGAGTTCCTAAAATGTATTAAAAGATTAATGTGGATAGATATTATTAATCCTTTTAATGAAACGTATAGTGGAATTGGCTTAAGGCAAGGAACTATATTAGGACCAATATTAGCAAATGTAATGTTTCATGACTTTGAAATTAAGTTAAACAATATAAATGGATTTACAAGAAAGAACGGGAGAGATTTTATTAAATCTACTGTATTTAATAACTATGGTAGAGCATATAAAAAGGGAAAAGAATTTTACTTTAATTGGATTAAGAATAGAAGAGCAGTAAGAATTATAAGATACGCTGATGATTTTATTCTTATTGGAAAAGGATATGATGATATATATGACATCATTATGATGTTCGAAGATTGGTGTAAAGAAAATGGATTATCAGTTAATAATGATAAAACCAAATTAATTAATATTACTAAGGATTTTAAATTGACTTTTCTTGGATACAACATTAAAAAGAAATCAACTAAAGAAAATTCATTCTTATTATCACCAAAGGACCAAAAGAAAGTATGGTTAACAACTAAAAAGAAATTTAGAACTTCATATTATAAAAAAGATATAAGTATCTTTATTTCGTATATTTCAGGCATAATGGAATATTATTCATTAACAACTAATATAACGTGGTTAATAAATAGAATACAAAAATATTTAATTACGCTCATAGTAAGTAGAGGTAATAGAAGTGATTATCGTAAAAGAATTAAATATGCAAAATCTAATGATAGAGTAGCATTTACAATTGATAATACATTACTAGATTTATGGACAATGAGAGAAAAAAGCATTGTTTCAACTAAAGATATGATGTTTGAAATGAATAAATTTTGGGACCCTAATAACTTTGATGATTTCTCGATGGTGAGTTGGATGAATAATTTTATTTCAAATAGAAATAAAGTAGGTAGAAATTCAAGTAATATAATCTATGTCCCTAGTCTAATTAGGCAATTTAAAAAGGACCCATTGACAAATCAACCATATCTTAATGAAATGCCAAGTAATATTGAAATACATCACATTAAACCTCTTAGTAAAGGCGGAACTAATGAATATACCAATTTATTATTAGTTAGGAAAGAAGCACATAAATTAATTCATAGTCCTAACTTATCGATTAAAGAAATTCCCGATTATATAATTATAAATAAGTTAAATAAATATAGAAAATTATGTGGTTTAGAACCAGTAAAATAAAAATTTGATTAAATAAAATTAATTTAGATGGAACGCCGTGTGCGGTGAAAGTCGCACGCACGGTGTGGGTTGGGGGAAAAGATAGAGATAATATCAAAGTCTTACCTATCAACATTAGCAATCACCAGAGCAAAAGAATACCTATATCTATCCACTGCAGAATACCATATTATAAACGGAATGAGAAAAAGACTTAGACCCAGTTTATTTATGGCAGAAATAATGTAAATTCGTATTTTTACTCAATTTGTGTAGGAAAATTAACAAAATGTCAATTTTAGGCTTGATATATATATATATATGCTACAATTTTCGGTGAAAGAAAGCGTTTTACGTTTATTTTTTCAGTTTTCTTATACAAGAAGGAGGAGATTATACAAAATGAAAAAATTAAAAGTATTAATTGCATCAATGATTGGTGCAATCGCACTAGTGTTTGCATGTGTTGTAGGAACTAGCGTTAAAGCTGAGGATATTGAGTATGAAACATTTTTTAATGCTAATACATTAGATGCAGAAACTGTCTATAGTAGTAATTCAACTGTTAAATCTACTGACAAATTATTGAAGATTGAGACATTGGCTGCAAGTGCAACAATAAAAACAGAAGGTGCTTTAGGTAGCTATACTAGAGGACTATATCATAATAAAAGTGGTAGTTCAACTCAAGGCTTTAAAATAACTAATTTATCTTCTAGCAAACTTATTTTAAAAGTCTCAATGACTTCATCAGATAGTAATTATGCAACTACTAATAATAAAACATATTATATCGGTTCCTATACTGGTAAAACAAGTAGTACAGCTGTTACAACAGTTGGTAATGTTGAAGTAGAAGCGTCTGCAAGTATTATGGTTTATGCAAATAGTAATAAAACATATTTATACGAAGTTGATTATTATGTTGTTGTAGAAAAAACTTTTGATAGTTTAACTAGTATTTCTGTTACAAAATCATATCAAGTTGGTGATACTCTTTCTGAAGATGATTTAGTAGTAATGGCAAAATATGAAGAAGATGAGAGTAGCGTTGCGACATCAAACTATAATTTTGTTGTTTATAAAAAGGTTGATGGTGGTGAGGATACAGTTGTTGAAAATTCAACTTTTACTGCAGCAGGAAAATATTATGTTGTAGCAACATCAACAGAAGGTGAATCTAGTGTTACAAGCGCCACATTTGATGTCACTGCACAAACAAGATTTGTGTATTATTTTGATGAATACGCAAATTTAGATGTATTTAACGAAAAAGACTCTAATAAAAAGTATGTAGCTCAAGATTATAATACAACTGATGGGTTATTTGAATTTAGTCAATTCAAACGTTATGAAAATACAAAAATTTATGAATTCACTGATGGTTTTAAGGTTTCAAAGGATGTATCTGGTACTGAAACAGCAAGAAATGGACTTCAAGGTAGTACAATGGCTATTAATTTAAGTGCAGATGCAACAGTAACTATTTATGCTACTCAAACAAATAAAAATTCTCCGTATAAAGAAAGATGCATGTACTTTACCGATGAGGATGATGTTACTTTAGTTTCTGATTTCTGTTTTTCAGAAAAAAATGATACTATAACTGGATTAAAAGTATGTTCAATCAATCTAGCTAAAGGAACATATAATACACATGCTACTGATGGTTCATTCAATATTTTTGCGATAGTTATTGATTATACAAATAACTCAAGTCTAAATACAGCTAACCAATCAATGATTATGGAACATTTAGATGGTACAGCAATTGATGGTTCCGGAAAGGCTGCTATATTTGTAGGAGTTTTAAAGAATATTGATTATACAGATATTACTTCAATTAAAATTGATTTTACTTTAACATTAAATGATGCAAATAGTACAGTTAAGAATGCATCTGTAACAATTGGAAAAGTATATACTGGATTACCAGGATATGACGTTAAAGATGATACATTATATTTCTATTTCTTAATTAAAGGATTAGAAAAGGATACATATGCCGGTTGTACAATTAAAGCAACAACAACTATTGAGCTTGGTGATGCCAAGGGTATAAATTCTACAACTTGGACTAATGCATAGTGAGGTGGAGAAATGAGAGATTATATTAAACCATTTATCGAAGACGAAGAAGTTGAAATTGAAGATATTTGTAGTGTTTCTCCAGGAGATGCATTACAAGAGTTTGAAGATGAAACTGATGCTGATGATTTATTCAAATAAAATTAAAAAAATAATATTTGCTTTATCATTATTTTCTTTAATATTTATATTTACATCTTGTAATACACCGGATGTAGAAAACACAAATAATAATTCAAGTGATAATACAAGTGAGCAGTCAAATTCTGACACAAGCAATACGGAACCTAGTAGTACCGAATCAAGTGAAACGCCTGATGATAGTTCTAACACTAATAATCAAGAACAAGATTCATCAAGTACTGAATCTAAAACTGGTGTTGAAATTGGTGATAATCCAGGCGATGATGGATATATTTGGGGGCCAGGACAGCATTAATATGCAAGAATTGTATTTTAACAAAAATTTAAAATATCTTACATCTAATACAATTATCACTCAATCTGAATTATCTAGAATCTTAGGAGTATCACGTCAAGCAGTTTACAATCTTTTAAATAAAGAATCGGATTGTAGATTATCTACAATATTAAAAATTGCTGATGCGTATAAGATTCCAGTAAATGATTTATTATTTGTTGATTTAGAAACAAAATATAAAAATAAAAAGATAGCTTATAAAGTTACTATAAACTATGATAAAAGCGATGATGAGGATGCCTAAAATTAGGCATCTTTATTATTTATAAAAGGACTAAATTATTATTGTTAAATATTGCTTATTATTGTAAAATAATAAAGTATATTGTTCATTTCAAATTGATATTATGGAGTATATTATGGATATAACAGAATTATTAAAAAAATATGTTAATAAAGAAACAATTGATTATACATTATCTAAAAAGGAAATGTCTTTTTTGATTGAGCAGTCTTTACAAACAATTGTTTATCCACTTACTCATAATAAGGAATATAAGAAATATTATGTTTCGTGGGTTTTGAAGCAGGATACATTTTATAACCTTCAAGAAGAGATTACTAATATCTTTAATGATAATAATATAAATCATGTATATTTCAAAGGTTCAGTATTATCTAAAATTTATGATGATCCAGCAATTAGAACACGTGGTGACATAGATTTATATGTTAATCCTAATGAATTAGATAAGGCTAAAGATTTATTGATTCAAAATGGATTTGAATATGAATTTGATGATTCAATGCATCATATAGGATTTAAGAAGTATGACATTGAAACTGAGTTACATTTTAATATGCTAGATTTAGATGCTCATAAATCATGGTTGAAACTATTATCTAATCCATTTGAATTATGTGATAACGTGGATAAATCATTATATGAATATAAGCCTACTTACCATTTAATATATTGTATTATGCATTTTTCTGATCATTTAAGATATGGTGCAGGATTAAGATATTTACTTGATTATTACTATATGTTCAAGAAAACAGAAATAGACATGGATTTACTTCATAAGCTTATAATTGAATGCAATCTAACAAGATTATATTCAAATATTATAAATGCCTTAAGAATGATATTTGATGTTGATTTTGATAATACAATTGAAACAGAGAATGTTGATTTCTTTATCAACTATCTTAAGCAATTTGGAATACATGGCCATGCTCATAACGAAACATCAGCTAATGCTGCAAGATATAAGAATAAGTTCAAATACGCAATGTCACGTATTTTCTTACTTGACCGAAATTACCGTATTATGAAATATCCAAAAATGGGTAAGCATTGGTATTGTTATCCTATTTGTTTATTATTCCACTGGGTATATTTAGTGACTCACAAAATGGGCTCTTTCTTTAGATTCCTTTTTGGTAAAAACAAAAACAAAGACTTATACAAAAAACTTGGTGTCTAGCTATGGAAAATATTTTAAATTTAAAAACATATAATAAATATTTATATTTAATAAAAGAAGGCTTAATTCTATTACCAGATAATAGCTTATCATCATTAATAACTGATATAAATAAAGCTTATAAAGAAAAGCCAATAATGAAATTAAACGAAACTCATGAAGTAACACTAAAGGCTGGTAAAAAAGTATCTATTACATCAAGAGGCTCTATAAGAGATGTTGCTATTGACGGAATACATTATGATTCAATAGCTCAAGCTGCTTGCTCCATATATGATCCATATGATAATTATTATGATATATCAGATGAAATAAGGACTAATATGTTAGACTTTACCTTCATCCCTATCGTAGATAATGAGAAAGACACAATAAGATATACAATATCAAAATATTCAAAAGGCTTATCTAAATACTTTAATCCTACAAAAGTAGTTAAAGCAGTCTATACACTTCATACAGCATTATTTTATGTTAAAGATGATAAAGATATCCTACGTAAAATATTCTTTAAAATACAGTCAGTTTCTATGGCTGATATCATCCCACAATTTTGTAAGATTGCTGCTTTAAAGAATGGACCTGAATCAGATATCTATTTAGCATTCTTTATCCATGAAGAAGACCTACCATTTACAATGGGAACAACAAAAGAAGATTTCTATGCCCTAAAAGATATCTTAAATAAAATATCATTTAAGGGTACTACGCCTCTTAAGTATATGGTCTTTAAAGGCTTAAAAGAACAAAATGCTAAAAACCTAAAAACAAAAGAAGCAATAACATATAATTCTGCAATGCTATTAACTGATACAACTAAAAAAGAATTATGTGATTCATTAAATATCTCAAGAGATTTATATGATAAGATGCTAGATGAAGAATTACAAGAAGTAGAAAATACTAAAGGAATGAAAATTAATCGTTCTAAAATAGCAAAAGCTCTTAATATATTAGATAATGTTACTGAGCTAAATTATTATCAATCACAAAACCTAATGTGGAAGGTAAAATACGATGAAATACCAAGTGCGCTATAATACTGATACTTCAGTATCATTAACACAGCTATTAATTTATTTACTAGATAATAAAGAAGTAACATATGAATCATTTAAGGAAGTATCTACTATAACATCATCAACATTCTCTAAATTAATAAATACATTAAAAGATATGATAGATGATTTAAATATGAAAATAGTATTATCTAAAACGTCATATTTAAATACCGAAGTAGATACTAATCAATTAAAAACAAATAAATATTTTCTTACTACATTAGGAGAAGATAAATATCATTATGAAATAGATAATCTAGATGATAATCAATTAATTAAATATTCAATGCCAATTGTATATTTAATGCTAAAACAACATAAATATATTAAATATGAAAAATTATCTAATATATTTCCTAATTTAAGAAGAGATACATTAATTACTCTAATAGAAAAATTACAATCTATTCTATTAGATGAAATAACTAAAAATGAAATAAATTCTTATGTATTAATTAATGAATAGCTATTACCCTAGCGAACTACCTTAAGCATATTATTTAACTATAGTATGCTTTTTCTTTTTATCCCCCCCGAGTGAGGGATAGAGGCAAGTACTTTAGTTTATCTGCAGCCGAAAGCCCGTCAGCCCCTGCACTCCCTATATATAATAATAAATAAAATAATAAAAACATATTTACAATACACCGTTTCAGTGTTAAAATATAATTGAACAAGGAAACGATATTATTAAATGAATCCAAAACAAATAAAAGAATTAATAAGACTTGCTGTTAGAAGATCATCTCTATACTTAAATGATGATGAAATTAATAAGCTAGACTATATAAAAGGTATAGAAGTAGTAATCCAAACAATGCATATAAATAGAGTCCTACAAACAATATGTGCCATGTCAAATACAAAAGGTGGAATAATAATATTAGGCCACTACCCACACTATGAATCCAAAAACATAATACCAGACCCAGAAGCATACCTAAAAGAACTACATGAAGCATGCATCCAAGAATTAACATACACACCAATCTATAATACCTACATAACAAACTATAAAAGATATAACGTAGTAGTACTATTCATATCCCAACTCCCACTAGATAAAATACCAATCCATAAACATATCCACCCAGCATCAAGATCAAGAATAAGAGAAAACAAAGCTAACCTAGAAATATCATCATATTATTATAATTCATTAATAAATATTCAAAACAATTCCCAAAATAATGAAATGACACTAAATAATTATTATAGAAGTAAATATACAGATACATTTCTAGAAGATGAATTCATCAATCTATATAAAAAAGACCACCCATATTCAAACGATAGCCAATTTAGAGACTCCATAACCTTCTATACCAGATCAAGAAAAACAATATGCTATATAATGTCCTTTTCCCTATACCCACAATTCTTTTACCCATACCTAAACATAGAAATAGAAGACGAAAGAACAGGTGAAATAATAAAAATAGATGGATCCATAACTCAAATGTTTAGACAAGCAATAATCAATATAAAAAAATTATTAGGTTATAAAATAAAAATATCATATAAAGGCGTCTATATGATAAAACCAGAATACCATCTTGGAGTAATACAAGAGCTATTACTCAATGCCCTAATACATCGTGATTATTCCCTATACACAAGAGATACCCCAATAAAAATAAATATAAAAGAAGATTCTTTAGAAATAATAAACCCAGGATATTCATTTATAACTGGAGATATACTTTCATCTAAAAGAAAGATAATCTCAAACCCTAATATAAAACTAATAAATGAATTATTAATAAATAAATACCAACCACAACATGGATTAAAATATATCCTAAGAGCATCACTTCTTTACGATGCTCCAAGACCAGAACTAACAAACGAGGATGGTGTTTTTAAGGCTGTCGTATTTAAATCTAGAAAATCTATCTATAAGGATCCATATACATTAGAAAATATAATAAAGTTTTGTGCTGAACCAAAAACAAAGCTTGAAATCTATCAGCATTTCTTTAATACGCAAAAAACAGACTATGGCTATTTTTATAAGAAGTATATAGAAAGACTAGTAAAAATAAAAGTCTTGTTATTTGTTATTGAGGATGCACCTATAAGTAAAAACCAGAAACTCTATTCAAGCAAAGAAGCATTGACGCTAATAAAAAAAGATTAGCAATTTTTTGCTAATCCTTAATATCTAAAACTCTTTTAACAATCTCAATCATGCTAGGATTCTCTCTTAGCTTTTTTACAATGCTCATTTCATCAATAGTTGGATTACCAGATTCAACTATTTTTTTTATTGCATTCTTAAATTCAGAATCAGATCTTAACTTTAAAACAAACTCTTTTTCCTCATCACTTAAAAATACAAGTGGCTCATTACCATAAAGTTCATTAACTGATACACCTAAGAAGTAAGCAATCTTATTCATAGTAGCTTCATTAGGAACATTAAGACCAACACAATATTTTGAAACAGTCTGTTGAGCAACCCCTAAAAAATCTGCAAGCTCCTGTTGA
>Ga0247608_10007035_pt1 | contig 11672 bp, 12 predicted proteins | sample 176DNAGHGlowgp2_FD_193490 | JGI IMG/M metagenome (GOLD analysis project Ga0247608, IMG submission 193490) | Sheep rumen microbial communities from Palmerston North, Manawatu-Wanganui, New Zealand - 1766 DNA GHGlow gp2 | ecosystem: Host-associated > Mammals > Digestive system > Stomach > Rumen ... | reverse complement strand
CATTTGCTTGCAGGATTTCATATGAACATACCCCCTTTGCATCTATCATCTCCTACAGTATAAACATTATTCGGAAGGATGTCAATTTGCATTTGATATCCTTCCGAATATATTTCCGAACAAAGTCTTCTTTATTTGGTTGATCTAAAATCTCACACGTTAAATGTTAACTTTTCATTATTTTACACCTAAACCGTGCTGATGGCTGCTTTTCCATGTCAACAGCACGGTTTTTGCACCGTTGGTCTTAGTCTACGTCAGACAGCTCGCCCCTGATCATCCCAAGGATTTCCTCGTAACTTCTGCTGCTGTTGACGATTGTCTCCCAGACTTCGTCCTTCCTCTTGGCATCCCGCTTGTCCAAAAGTATTTGTAGTTCATCCACAGCCTTCTCATGCGCGGCGGCTGTTCTTGCAACCTTCTCCTGTGCTTTCAGGATTTTCTGTTCCAACGTTTCATCTGATGTGGCTCTTTTTCTCATTCTTCTTCTGATCCTTTCTTTGCTTTCGCCGATATTTCTTTGAGTTGACTACTGATCTCTTTTGCCCAATACGTAATGAGCGGAACGTCTACGCCGAATGCCTGAAGAATTCTCTTTTGCTTCTTTGTGACCCCATGGTCGAGGCGGTAGACATTGTCCGTCTGCCTTGTCATTTCTATTTTCTCCAGTTCCTTTATGGCTGCCGGAACCGTCATATAATTCGGTTTGTCCGCGAGGGTTTGAGCAGATCCCCAGAAGGAAGACAGCCGGAGACGTCGATTATCTGGCTGATATGGTCCCGTGGTCAGAAGCTTACCGTGAATACGAGAGAAATCATCTAAGCCGAATACAGAGGCAGTTTGATACCATGTTCCCTACGCCGGAACGTCCGAAGACGCCTGGAAAACCTAAAGATCAAACGCCCGAAGATTCCCCGCCAACCGGTAGTATTGGAGAAATGCCCGCATAGCCTGCTGGATTCAGCCGTTGCAGGCACTTGTTTGGATGCAAGAATCCTTGCACAACTAATATGGGTTGTGTTGGGATTCTTTTTTTCATGAAAGAAATGGGACTTTTGGGTTTTTTGAGACTTTTGGGTTTTTTGAGACTTATGAAACTCTTTGATAACCGCAAAGCCTTAAATCGAAGCCAGGTCATTCGCATGAATAAAGGTGCTATGATTGATTATATCGAAAAGCTCTGAAAAGTATAAGACGCCGATTATTTGCCGCTTACTATAGAAAAAAGCAGGCTTTCGGAGATTAACTCCAAAAACCTGCTTTAATGCTGTATTTTACTGCGGGATCTTCTTATAGTTCAACGTAATTGCATTATGCTTACGAAACTCGGCATCGTATTCATCCTCAGTGATGACATGGCCATCATTATCATAATAAGTATATATGAGATCATCACTCGGCCAATTGTCGATCTTAAACGATGCTCCATCCATTTTTTTCAATGAACCACCGCCTTTCGGTAACTGATACCAGCCCATGCCTGCGCCTTCATGTTCAAAATACCGTTCACTGATAGAATATTGAACATATCCATCCTCGCAGACAGTCATTGTTCCATACCACCCGATGGAAAGGAAATCATCCGTCAAAATACTTGTTGGGTTTCCATTAACGATCGTATAGATATTATAAAGTGATCCACATGCCTCGATGAACAATTCCTTCGTTCCATCATTGTTCAGATCATAAATGGCATAATACGGAACAAGCTCTGAGGGTGCGCCGAATCTCGACTGGGGATACTCCGTACTGTATTTTTGCTGAAAATCCTCCAGGCTGTCATACATAGAATTCACTGCATTCCAATAAGCCATTCCGTAGGCATCCAACAACTCTTTATACACCATAAAATCGTCATAATCCTCACGAAGCTTCACATAATCTCCGTCCGAGGCAGACATGGCTTTTACCTCTTTTTCCGGCAGTTCCAATACACCCCATTTTCCTTCATACTTTGCCCAGGCATTCCCGCCATGTACCGGGCACACCTCTTCAAATGTACCTACAGGATAGATTTCATTTCCCTCTGTATCAATGTATCCGCCTTTTCCTCCGGCATATACAGCAATATACCCCTCTGTTGCAAGATAGGGGACTTCATGCTCCCGATATTCTACATTTTCCAAATGAGTTCTGCAGTCCTCCTGCAGATGACCCGGAGCCGCATCATAAACAAAGTCCGTGATCGGTTTACCATTCGGAGCAAAGTATCCCCACTTTCCATCCTTTTTCAATGCCAAAAACTGAGATGATTCCACCATAGAGGAATAACCATCCTCATACTTGCAATCGATCAAAAGTCCCTTTCCGCATGCCACACCGAATTTTTCTTCACCGGTAATTGAAAAATGCTCACTGTCCTCACTCTCATGTCCTAACTCGACAATAACCGGTTTTTCTTCCAGATATTGCTGTGTTCCCATATACATATCGAAAACTGACAAGTCTTCCGGAAGATAGTAGTAAAGATATCCTCCATCCCATCCGCCAAAGCCCAATTGCTCACGTGTTAACTTAAGTATCCCTTCCTCATTAATCCTGGCTGAAGTGGATTCTCTGCCATTCTCTTCTTCATCGAACAGAAAATAATTATCAAAACATTCCGTAAAGCAAGGTTCAACTGCTATCTCGCCGTTATACCTTATAAAACCGTACTTGTCATTCTTCCTGATCACAGCGCTGTACACAGAACGTGATTCCTGTTCCGTTCCGTCGACAATGATCATATCCGCTTCGATCGTTGGGTTTACCGCCCAGGAAATATCCATTTTCGCTTCTTCTGTTGCTTCTGTATTATTTTCCTTTTCCGTTGTCGAAAAAGGCGCCGCCTCATCTTCGCCGGCATTCTTTTCCGTACTTACAGACGTATCCTGAATCGGAGGCAATTTATCATTCACATCCTTGCTGCCTTCACCACTGCCGCAGCCCGAAAGAAGCCCCGCCGCGATCACCATTGTCAGAAATATTCTACCGTTTCTTTTTTTCATCAGATGCTCCCCTTTTTTCCGGATCGATCCTATGACTTTGATGCCATTCCCTGCGTATTATTTCAATCATCTATCTCCATCCCGCCGGTTCTTCGAAAAAGTTTGTATTATCGGGATTATCCAATACGCAATTTGTAAGAATGTCCTTATCATCATACAGGCAGACCGATTGATATTGATCCTCAAAGCCGTCACGTACACTCCATTTTTGTGTTCCCGGAAGATACAAATAAAAGGTCGACCCCATGCTCCACTCATCTTCCAATCCGCTATGCATATCATGCGTTTCAGAGAGCACTTCCTTTGTTTCTTTCTCACGGGTTATCGTCTCTGCAGAATCAACCTCCATACTTTCGAGTTTCATAGTATATACATTATCGCTATACTTTTGAAAATGACTGAAATCCCCATGAAATTTGATCACCGTATCCCACTCATGGGGCTGTTCGCTTGTATCATGATCATAGCTTTCCCAGCTTCCTTTTGCCGTCCCATCAGGATACAATCTGACTTTATAACGATTTCTGGATTGAGTCGCACATTCGATATATTCTACTTCTCCATTTTTTCCAATCCGGATCCCTCCAACAGTTTCTCCTGTATAGTCCTGAGTGAAGGAACCGATTGTCTGATCCTCCAACATATCCCCGTTTCCGCTGAAATAGTACCATTTGTTATTGATCATCTGAAGGCCTGTAACCATTTCTCCGAAGGATTCAAAATAATACCACTTTCCGGAAATCTTCTTCCATCCGGTCACTGATTCTCCTGTTTCCGGATCAAAATAGTACCAGTCTCCAGCTGTTTTCTGCCAGCCATTCCGGGATCCAAAAGCTTCCTCTCTGCGCGGAAGGTCAAGAACTCCCCACAAACCGTCCTGCTTTGCCCACGCTTTCCCTCCGTGGACGGGAGATACGTCTTCAAAGGTCCCCACAGGATATATTTCCTTCCCCTTTACATCAATATATCCACATCCCTCCTGCGTCCGGATCGCAATATAACCCTCTGTCGGGTAATATGGCATGATATGATCTGTATATTCCATATCCGTAATCCATGTGGAAAAGTAATCTCCCTGCATATGATCAGAAAATGATTCATAGAGATGCTCCGTGAGCTGTTCTCCATTTACCGTATAATATCCCCACTTTCCATTTTTCTTTAGAACGCAATATTTTTCACCTTTAAATCCGGTCATATAGCCATCTTCATAAACACAATCAAGGATTATCCCCTCGCTGCCTACAATTCCAAACCGATCTGTTTCCTTCATATCGGAGATATCGTTCCCCTCTTTATGAATTTCTGAAACAAGCTCTGCGATGACAGGCTGATCACCTGTATATTCATGGTATCCGTAAAGATTCTCGTATACAGTTCCTTTTTCCGCAAAATAGTAATATGAAGGCGTAAACGGCGTTCCAAATCCGCCGGCCTCTGAAAATTGCAGTTCTCCATCACTTCCGATGGATATTCCCACATTACCTTCTGCATAATTAAAAGAATAAAAATCCGGCGTGAAAGAAAGCTCCATAGGTTCAAGTGCAAAGCATCCGTCATAACGGATAAACCCAGTCAGATCCTTCTCCTTAACAAGCGACACATATCTTGCCCGCTTATCTTCCTCTTTATCCTCGGCCACGATTCTGTCAGCTTTAAGGAAAGGTTGTACTGCCCATTGAATCTGCGTTTTCCCGGACTCCTCATTTTCCTCTTCGCTCGCGTTCTTCTCTGCTTCGGTCACTTCACTACCGGTTTCTTCTTTCCTTGTCTCTTTTTCTTCACTGCTCTGTTCGGTAGATGATCCGGTCTGTTCTGCTGAAGAATTATCCGGCGATTCTCCGCATCCGGAAAACAATACTGCCAAAGACATGACAGATGCTATCAAAGCTATCTTTTTTCTCATATTGCGCTCCCTACGTTTCTGTCCTCTGTCTTATAGAATTTACAAAAGACTATTGAATTATATCACATATCTTCAAAAAAATAATCCAAATTTACGTCAGATTGTTTCTTGTAAAGCAAGTTCCTTAGCCTTGACAAAACCTGAAAGCGACGATACAATTGATACATTCACAGGCTTAACAGATGCATATCAAATGCTGCAATTGGTCTTTGAGAAAACAAATAAGAGGGGGTAAAAAGGTATTATGAAAAAAATGAAAATGAAGATTTGCCTGTTGCTTGCATTTGTATTTCTTATACCGCAGGCGATGTCGTTCGGAGCAGCTGAGGCTGCAACCGAAAAGTATCTTGATGAATGTACCATCACAGAGTATTCGCAGTATGACGGTAATCAAGGCGACAGCTTTATTTATGCTATCGGTAAGCACGAAAATACACGCGGCAACAGAGATATTCATGGCATGCTTTATTCACATGGCATCGAAGCGTGGATTGCACGCTGGAATTATACAGCAGAACAAAGCTGGGCATCAGCAACATTTGATATTGGCGGTTTTTCCGGAACGTTAAATGGCCAGTGTGTCCTGATTGACAGCTATAACACTACGAACTTTGATACAACCGCCTATTTTTACGGGGATGGCGTGCTTCTCAAGAGTTACAGGATGACACCGAATAATATTCCTTTTGATATAAATATAAGTTTGAATAATGTAAAGGAACTGACAATATACGTATCGGATAATGCCCAATTCATGGGTGGTACATCCTTTGGTTTTGTTGATTTAAAGTTGACAGGTAAGAGTAAGGGACAGAATACCAGTTGGACTAAGAATGGAAAAAGCTGGTATTATTATATCGACGGAAAAGTACAGACCGGTTGGCAAAAGATTAATGGCGTATGGTACTATTTCAATAAGTCCGGAGCAATGCAGACCGGCTGGAAGAAGATTAGTGGTAAGTGGTATTACTTCAAAGCTTCCGGAGCAATGCAGACCGGCTGGAAAAAGATCGGTGGAAAGTGGTATTTCTTTAAGACCGACGGATCGATGGCAGCAAACGAATTCTGCGGCGGTTACTGGCTGAATGAAGACGGAACCTGGACCTATAAACCAAAGGCAACATGGAAAAAGGACAACATCGGCTGGTATTATATTGACACCTCAGGCTTGTATGCAAAGAACCAGACCCTGATCATTGATGGGAAGAAATATTACTTTAATGCAAAAGGATACCTGAAATAAGACAAACCGGCTTAGGAGCACATACTCCTAAGCCGGTTTGTTGATTTTGAAATTGCCTCACCTGCTATAACTCATAATCACCTGCCCATGTCACTTCGTATCAGTTTACAGTTAACTTTTCATTATTTTACACCTAAACCGTGCTGATGGCTACTTTTCCATGTCAACAGCACGGTTTATGCACCGTCGGTCTTAGTCTACGTCAGACAGCTCGCCGTTTCAGGTAAGCTTTCCTATTGTCCGAACAATTTATTTTTTCACTTGTAATTCAGCTATAGAAACATAATGCTTAACATCGAAGACTTCCGGTGCATTTTCATTCAGCATTCGCATATGTTCTTCATTCCATGCTTGAAGCTGATTTTCATCCATAGCCGCCCCCACTCCCCTGCAGGCACGCATGCGGCCATGCCAGCTTTCTCTTGTAAATGAAACATCCAGCCGGAACTCCTTTTGAAGTACCATGTCAAAATTAGCAAGAAGTTCTTCCGGTACATAAACCGGGTGAACGGTATCCCCATAGGAAGACCAGTTGGGATTATGTTTCAGTATGATCTCCTCACTTTTTCCCGCGATTGCGTCCTCATAGGGAAGCCATCCCATATAGAGGATCAGAAACTTTCCTCCCGGTTTCAGCATACGTGCAAATTTTTCGGTTATCACCTTTGGATTCAAATACCAGATACACTGACATGCTGTGATCACATCAAAGGTATCCTCCGGATAATCAACTTCTTCGGCCGGGCATACATAAAAATCTATATCCATCCCGTTCTCCACCGAAAGAATTCTTGCCTGCTCGATCTGATTTTCAGAAATATCCGTTCCGATCCATTTCGCACCGAAACGGTACATATTGCGCGGAAGGACGCCGGTTCCCGTTCCTATATCCAGTACTTTCTGTCCGTCCCTGCAGAGTCCCAGATCCAAAATACTCCGGTAGAATTCCTCCGGATATATGTCCCTGTATTTTGCATAATCCTTTGAGGTATTTCCCCAATCAAAGGTCTTTCCGTTATCTATGTCTGAAAACTGCATATCACAAACCTCCATTCTATTCCTTGCACCTTCCGGCGATCCGTGACGCATGCATAGATGCCAAAGCGTATCTTTCCTGCGCCCTCCCACATATGGCAGACACGTATCTGCGAAAATAGGTATCGAGGACGAAACGGACATATTCAATGTTATTGGTGTGATAGCAGTAGTCCAGACTGGTAGATCGGACCGTGATCGTGTCAATTTTCACGGCGTCTGTCTTAGGAAACCGCGTAAATTCCAATTCGGAGGACTCAGTGTCATGATATCGATGGTATTTCGAAAATGTACCCATATGCACCTCCGTACATTAACCCAAAAGCTCCAGCATATCCTGCGGGTTATCCGCAGCCTTTACCTTATCCATCGCCTGAATGATGACACCTTTTTCATCTATCAGATACGTGGTGCGGACAACACCCATGGAGACCTTTCCATAGTTCTTCTTTTCCTTCCAGACATCATATGCCTTGATAACGGAAAGCTCTGTATCGGACAATAAGGTAAAAGGCAGCCCATACTTCTCCTCAAACTTCTTATGCGAGGCCACGGAATCCTTGCTCACTCCAAGAACAACCGTGCCCTTCTCTCTGATCTGTGGATATCTATCTCCGAACCCACAGGCCTGCTTCGTACAGCCTGCTGTGTTGTCCTTCGGATAGAAATACAGAATCACCCTGCTTCCTCGATAATCCTTCAGGGAATGCATCTCCCCGTTTTGGTCCGGAAGTGTAAATTCCGGAGCTAATGTACCAATCTCAAGCATAAGATTCCTCCATTCCAGACTTTTACCCGAATCGGGTAAAGGCTGATTAAATCTCCTCCAAAAGGCAGGTGTCGCAGCTTAATATCGGGGCCCGCGTTGATGTGCATTTTACAGCCGCATTTGCAGCGACGTTCTTCTTACGGAAAATCCAGTTCACCGAAGAAACAAAACACACGCCTTCCGGATTCTGCTGTCTTATCAACGGTTGATATGTTATGAAAACCATACAGGCAGGACAAGATGGGAGCGTGTGCTGCCACACAGAAAAAATGATTGTTCCTCAAAAGTTGTTACTTATCAAGGCTGTCTTCATTAAGGAGAAAATCGAACAGTCCCAATACCAATACACCATCTTCGTTATACAACGGCGCGATAGCATCTTTTGTAATGATTATCTTTTTGAATCCGTCCTGTGTCAAAAGCAAAGATTTCTGCTCCTGTTCTTTCTTCGCATCATCAGGCAGTGCCAATGCCGATTGGATATAATATCTCTTCGAACCCTTATTGCAGACAAAATCTATCTCTCGCTGCTTTCGGATCTTTTTTCCTGTTTTATCAACCTCGTTTGTTATCACAACCCCGACATCCACGTTAAATCCTCTGACCAAGAGCTCGTTAAAGATGATATTCTCCATAGCATGAGATTCCTCAACCTGCCGAAAATTCAATCTTGCGTTACGGAGCCCCAGATCCGTAAAGTAATACTTAAGTGGTGTGTCAATATACCTTTTTCCTTTGATATCATACCGATATGCACTACTCAACAGAAAAGAATCTTCAAAATATCCGATATACTTTTTTATCGTATTCTGGCTGATGGTTTTATTTTTTACGCTTTTAAACGTATCTGAAAGTTTACTTGGATTTGTAAGTGATCCTATGGCCGTTGAAAGAATATTTAATAATTCTTCCAGTTCCGACTTGTTTCTTACATTATTTCTTCCGACAATGTCTGAAATATATGTTTCATCAAACAGATTCTTCAGGAAATCAACTTTCTGATCCGGAGCAGTAATTTCAAGAACCAATGGGATGCCGCCGTAAAGCACATACTCTTTCCATCCCGTCTCCTTATCACCCGGATATGCGCTCATAAATTCCAGAAAAGTAAGCGGGAACATATGGATTTCATCCCCACGCCCACGGAACTCCGTTATGATATCCTTCGAGAGGAATTTTGCATTACTTCCTGTCACATATACATCCACATTCTTCATACGCGACAGGCTGTTCAGTATTGCTTCAAACTCTCCCAGAAGCTGCACCTCGTCCAAAAGCACATAATACATTTCCTTGTCTTTAATACGTTCCCTGACATAGGGAAAGAATACCTTTGGATCCCTGTATTCAATATTCTCATAAAGATCAAATGCCATCTCAATGATATGGTCATCAGAAACGCCATCTGACGCAAGGTGATCCCTAAACAGATTAAAAAGCAGATATGACTTCCCACATCTGCGGATTCCCGTGATAACTTTTATCAGCTTGTTATGCTTTTTTGAAATCAACTTATCAAGGTATATATCTCTTCTTATCTCCAAACCGCGGCTCCTTTGTTTCATATTTCTGCGGATTCCGCATTTTTCTTCAATAAGAGTATATCTCATTCTCCATGCATGTTCAATGATTATTTTATTTTTTGCGGATTTCCGCATTTTTCTTCAACAAAGACAAATTGTCGCTAAAGAGCGATAACGTATAATAGTATAAATATTATCACATCCTATATCTATTATTCTGAACGGAAATGAAGAAGTGACAGTATCCCAATTGGCAGAAAATAAACACACCACGCAACAAGAGCAAGCCTTCCGCCGACTCCGTTACCACCAGAGGACATTTTCACGAACATTCCTGTAATTGGCATAAACGTACAACTAAAGTAAAACACTCCGTGTATCATCATTAGTGCTCTGAGCCACTTATCTATCTTGTTCTTAGGCATCATTGATAGTCCCGTAAAGAAGGTAGAAAGCGCCATTACACCATAGCCAAGCAGATCGTAGTTAAAAATAAGCCCAAACTTATTGAACTCTAATAGCTTTGACGCTTGTTCATTCAATTGTTCGTTATTTACCGTAGTCAGCTGTGAAAAATAAACAAGCATTATAAACGTACCATACACCGCCGCCAGAATCAATCCAATATTAGCAGCAACTTTGCGGTCACCTTCGCACTCGTTATTCAGACCTGCCGTCATCATGATAAAACCTATCGGCAGTATAAGGCAGACAAAATATCCACCCATAGAAAAATTGATCAGCAGAAATATTGCAAATAGAAATACTATCACTGTTACAATTGCTGAACCAGCTTTAGAAATCATCTTGTTCATATCAATCTACTCTCTCCTATAAATACCAATTGTTTATTTCAATAATATACATTATAGACTAGTGACATTCTTCTTTGTAGTGTACAAAGATATAACTACAATATGACTAAAGTCATATTCTTTAGAAGTAAACAAAAAAGGAGTTCATAAAAAAGCTCGCTCTGTCTGAATCTCTTGCGTTCCTGTCATTATTTCTCCCTCGTAAACCTTCGATTTATAATTCAAACACCCCCTCAAATACTGATTTACTCTCTGCCCGCTTTATGTTATAATCCACATCACATACGGATGTTGCCACCGGGTAACAGAATGCCTGTCGCATTCACTGACTGCAATCGTTAGGTCTTAGAAGATGCAGTTCCAGTGAATGTTTTTTATTCTTAGCAATCATTCCTAAACAAAGGGAGTATCCATGAAGATTATTGATTCCATCAAAAGACTGAAATGGTATGAGGTTCTTATCTGGATCAGTTCTGTTATTTTCATCCTTAGTTCATTTTTGATTTCCGGAGCCGGAAGCAATCTTACTATGATTGCTTCCTTAATCGGAGTAACTGCTCTGATTTTCGTTGCTAAAGGAGATGTTTTAGGGCAGATCCTTACCGTTATATTCTCAATATTCTACGGTATCGTTTCATGGAAATTCCACTATTGGGGTGAAATGATCACCTATCTCGGAATGACAGCTCCCATTGCTGCCGGTGCTGTTATCACATGGATGAGAAACCCATTTCAGAAGGGAGAAGTCCGGGTCAAACCAACCACATCAGGGCTTTGGCTCAAACTGCTTGCAGCTTCCATAGTTGTCACATTCGCTTTTTTCTTTCTCCTGAAATCCCTTAAAACTCCAAATCTGTTGTTTTCAACTCTTTCAGTAACCACAAGTTTTCTGGCTGCTTCGCTTACCCTGTTCAGAAGCGCATATTACGGCTTACTTTATGCTGCGAACGATGTTGTTTTGATCATACTCTGGATACTTGCAACCATAGAAGAATCCTCTTACCTTTCCATGGTCATCTGTTTCATCTGTTTTCTTGTTAACGATCTTTATGGATTCGTAAATTGGAAAAGAATCCGAAGCCGACAGAATAATCAGAGTTCCGAAGAATCCTCCTCAGTTTCTTCCTCATCAACGGAGAAATCGTAAACGGAATACTCCACATCTGTCATCATTCCCAGCTTGTTCTGTACCCGGTCCATCATACTTGGCCGGTTTCGGTTAAATAATTCCAGAAGTTTCCTCATCACCATATACATTTTTGAATTGCTCTAATAAGTACAATATCGTTCTCTCCTCTTATTATAAACTCTCATGGCTATTTACCAACTCATGGTGATATTAATAAAAATCCCGAAATGATTTTCATCACACTATGATCCGGACAAACGGGCAA
>Ga0247608_10007034_pt1 | contig 11672 bp, 7 predicted proteins | sample 176DNAGHGlowgp2_FD_193490 | JGI IMG/M metagenome (GOLD analysis project Ga0247608, IMG submission 193490) | Sheep rumen microbial communities from Palmerston North, Manawatu-Wanganui, New Zealand - 1766 DNA GHGlow gp2 | ecosystem: Host-associated > Mammals > Digestive system > Stomach > Rumen ... | reverse complement strand
GCGGCCAGCCACCAGGGCTATGCTGCGGTTGGTGGGGTTGCACTTGCCCTTCACGGTGGCCGTGCCTATCTGCCCTTGGATGGAGTCGACGAAGTGGTCGAATATGTCGACCGTCTTGCGTGCGTAGTCGTTTGGGGTGGCTGTGAGCTTGCGCATATACATGGTATTGCGCGTCTTCTTGCCATAGAGGGCGATGAAGTCTTCGGCCAGGCTGTCGATGACGAACTCAAACTCGCCGCCCTTGGCCTCATACTCTCCGCTGCTGGGCGTGGAGAAGTAGTGGAGCAGGGGGTTGTAGGTGTCGAAGGTGAGCACCGGGCCGTTGTCGTTGGTAATCTTATAATAAGAGGTGTAGGTGGAGTCGGGGATAAGGGAGCAGCCCACGGTGGCCGTCTGCTTGTCGAAGCTTACTGTGTAGACTATGCCGCCGTAGGCCAGGGTGGCTCCTGGATAGTACTCCAGCTCCCATCCGTACTCGGCACTCTGCAATATCTGGGCGGCGCGGTCCATGACGCTCTTCAGGCGCATGGAGGCAGGCTGCTCGAAATTGTCGTCAACCTCTGCGGTGCAAGAGGAAAGCGTCGCCCCTGCTACCCCGAGGGTGAGGAAAGCTGCCAAGTAGGTTGTCAGTCTTATGCTTTTTTCTTTCATGTCGCTCTTCTGTTGTTATGGCTGTTGTATAGTGATTCTCTTCGGTGGCGTCCTGTAAGGCCGCCCAAATGACGAAAGTGATTATTTCGTTCTGCTTTTACTCGCCCTGTGGAGGCTTGTGGCGGGCGGGAGCTATTCCAGCGATGTCAGGTCTATGTATCCGTTTGTTACCTGCCTCTGGCGGCGTTGTAGTGAGGACCGTAGCTTTTCCAGGTCGGTGCCAAAGGTGTCGGCCATGTAGTCTTTCACTATGTCGAGCTTGGCTGTGATGAGCCGTTCGCCCTCGGCTCCGGCTTCGCTCATCCACTGGTTCCAGCGTGTCTCGGAGTTGCATACAAACATGGAGAGCATCTCGGCAAAGTCCTCCTTGTCGGAGTGCTGGGCGTAGGGGCTGATGAAGCCGCGCTGGAGGTATCCCTGGTCGAAGGGGGGCTCGCTCCACTTGTCGGCCACGTAGCTTGAGCCAGTGATTAGCTGGAAGTCGGCGGGGTAGTCCTTTGTCTGGTTGAGTATGTGGGTAAACTCGTGGTGTATGGTCTTGAGGTAGTACTCGTTGAGGTCGTCGGCGTTGCCAAGATACTGTTCGAGGTAGTTGGTTCCAGAAAGCAGTATCTTGCGCCCACCTTCAGCCGTACCCAGTATGTAGGTGCCATTGTTGCGGTACTCCCACTCTCCGATGGTGAAGATGAGCTTAGGGAAGTAGGCTCTTGTGAAGTCGATGCCTGCCACCTCGTCGTAGGCTTCGAGGCACATATACTTCACCAAGTGTGCCAGCTTGATGGCGTCTTCGTAGCGTGAGGGGATGGTGTAGTAGTTCTTGTCGCTCTCGTTGTCTTCGAAGCGGTACTTGAAGCGTATGTTGTAGGGCGCGACGTAGTTGCGCTGGAGCCACCGGTCGAAGTCGTTGTATTGCTGCTGGTCCACGGTGATGACGCTCTCGGACGACAGCTCGTCGCCGTTGCTGCAGGCAGCCAGGGTAAGAGCTGCCAAGGCGACGACGGCGATGGAGCGGGCTGCGGCTGTGAGTACTGCGCTAAAGGCGCTGTCTGCCAAGCGAGCTGTTCCTGTTTTCTTCATCGTTCTTGTTATCTCCATTTCTCATTATCTCTTTATATTGTCTTTTTATCTCGGATTCGGGGCCACGCCGGCAGCCCGCGCCTTGAGGGGTATCTGAACGGCACGGCGCGGGTCGTCTTGTGTGAGCACGTCGGTGCGCTGCTCTGGCTCCCCGGCAGCGTTGATGATTCTGCGCACTATCTCTATGCCATAGCGCTTAACGTCGTACCAGCGCATGCCTGCCTGCAGCGTCTCTATCCGCCTGAACCCGAGCACGCACTGCAGCATACACTCCTTCATGTCGTTTTCCTGTCCTATATCGAACTTGGGGTGGAGGTGCTTCTTGATGGTCGACTCTATGCCCTTGGCGTCGCTGTAGCTGTAGGGCACGGCACTGTAGAACGTCTGTATGAGTTGAGGGGTTAGCTCGAGGCTGGTGTTGACAATGTTCTGCATCCAGTCGGTGAGGTCCTTGGCGGCCTTGTCGTACTGCCCGGTGAGCACGTAGGCCTCTGCCCGGTTGAGCAGGCACTCGTCGGCGGTGAAGGCCGGGTACACGGTGCGGTAGTATCCTGTTCCAGCCACGGCATCGTAATACTCAAAGAGGTAGGGCAGCTTGTAGAACACGCTCTTGTCGAGGTTGGTGGCCGTGAAGGTGTGCATGCCCTGGTAGTAGGTTGCCGCGCCCCAGATGTTTTTGGCCTCACCGTCTTCGTGGGTGGCCAGGTAGCGTCCGTGGGCATAGCGCGAGAGGTAGCTGTAGGGGCCGAAGGCCAGGCCCATGGCCGAGTAGGCAGTAAGCATGAGCAGGTTGCAGTTGAGCGACGCGTCGATGTAGTGCTGCGACAGGGCAGCGAAGGTTTGCGTCATAGTGGCCATGTAGCTCCAGTCGCGCAGTGAGGCCTGCGGTGCGCTTCCCAGGCATCGGCTGGCGTAGTCGATTGCCTTTTCCCACTGCTCGTAGTAGAGGTAGAAGCGGCAGGCGAAGGCGTAGGCTGCTTTCTGGTTGAAGTGGTACTTGGGCACGCTGTAGTCGCTGCTCACCAGGCTGAGTCCTTCGGTGAGGTCGCGCTCTATCATGGCGTAGTTTTCTGCCACGGTGGCGCGGTCAGGGTTGATGGTCAGCTCGTCGGCGGTGTGGGTCATGTAGACAATGCCCTGGTCGTGCTGGCTTGTCTGGCTGTTGTAAGCCTGTGCGAAGAGGTTGACCAGCATGAAGTGGGCGTATGCGCGGCAGAGCAGCGCCTCGCCGCGGGCGTTGTCGAGCGAGGGCTGGGTGTTGCCCCCGGCCTTGAGTTCGTCGATGGACTCCAGCGCCAGGTTGGCCGTGGCTATGGCGGCGTAGGACATCTCCCAGAAGCTTTCCGGATCCTCGTTGCTCGACTCGGTCACGTCGAGCCAGTTGTACACCTGGTCTACGAAGCGGCTGGTGTTGGGGTTGGTAGGCCCATAGCTGTCCACGTTGTCCGACATGTACTCTGCCAGCAGTATGGAGGAGCTGGTGGGGTAGGCAGTGGTGAGCAGCTTGCTCACCTTGTCAGGCGTAGTTACCTCCATGCGGTTGTCGGGCAGCTCGTCGAGGTAGCTGTCGCACGACCAGGCGAGAGCCGACAGCAGCAGTACGAGGCAGACTGCCCCAAATGCTCTTGTCGTCACTCGGTGCGTCGTAAGGTTGGCCTTCGTTCCTTTCTTCGTTTTCTTATATCGTTTCATAGCGGTAGCTCATTTCTCTGTTTCTCGTTTTCTCGATTCTCTCCATTTCTTAGATTCCTATACGCAGCGTGCACGTGAACTGCTTGGGCATGGGCACGGCCACACCTCCCGAGTTGGTGAACTCGGGGTCTTGGCCGTTGAGCTTCTTGTCGCTGTAGATGAGGAAGAGGTTGGTGGTCTGGAGCTTCAGCCCCAGTGTCTGGAGTCCGAGCTTGGCAATCCATGTCTTCGGGAAGTCGTAGGCCAGCGAAATTTCCTTCATGCGTATGAAGTCTCCTTTAGCTAATCGTGCCGTGGAATAGTTGTAGGCGCTGTAGGCGTAGCCGAGGTCTGTCTCGTTGCGGTTTTGGCGAGAGCTGGCTATGACGGGTATGTCGGTGTAGCGCTCGTCGCCAGGCACCATCCACCGGTTCTTGAACTCCTTTGGCATGGCTGTGAGGTCGTTGTATCGGCTGCTGAACACGGGGTCGAGCCTGATGACGTTGCCGAAGGAGTAGGTGATAAACAGGTTGAGCGTGAAGCCTTTCCAGTTCAGGGTGTTGCCCAGCGACCCCATGTCGGTGGGCTCGGCACTGCCGGAGTATTCCAGGAAGGACAGCTCGTTGGGCTCTGTCGCTTGGAAATAAATGCCGGTAACCGTTCTTTGCCCATTGCCCACGTCGAAGGTGGGCAGACCCTCCTTGTTGAGTCCGGCGAAGGGTATGGAGAATATGGAGCGCACGGGATAGCCCTCGAGGGTGAATCCGCTGCCTGCCACCAGGTCGATGAGCCTTTCGGCCGACTCCAGCTTGGTTACTTCGTTCTTGGTGTGCGAGTAGATGATGCTGGTGGTCCAGGTGAAGTCTTTTTTCTTGATGTTGACCGTTGAGAGGCTCACCTCCACGCCATTTGACTTCATCTCGGCCACGTTGGCATACTGCCTTATTCCGCTGGCATAGCCTGTGGTGAAGGTGGGGCCTATGAGGTCGAAATTGTTTCGCTGGTACCAGTCGAAGCTCAGGTTGAGGCGGTTGTTGAGAAATCCAGCCTCGAAGCCGAGGTTCAGCTCGTGCTTCTTCTCGTAGGTGAGGTTGGGGTTGGCAGGCTGCGAGAGTTCTATGGCGCTCTCCTTGACATTGGTGAAGGGTCGCCAGGGCGACGTGGGCGAGAGTATGTTGGTGGAGTTGGTGATGCTGGCCGGTCCCCGGTCGGCAGTGAGCGAGTAGCTGGCCTTAAGCGTTAGGTTCGACAGTGCTGGGCGTAGTGCCTTCTCAAACCACGGCTCCTCGTGTACGTTCCACGCTGCCGACACGTTCCACGTGGGTAGCCACCTGGCCGAGCGGCTCTTACCCAGGCGGTTGGTACCTTCGTAGCGGTAGGTGCCATTGATGGTGTAGCGCCCTTTGTAGGAATAGGTGGCGTTGGCGAAGAAGGCTGCCGAGCGTTCGCGGGTGTTGTTGAGCGAATAGTAGCTGTTGTTGCGTTCAGACATTTGCTTGAAGGCGCGGTAGTCGAAGGATGAGATTTCGCCGTCGTCGAACAGCAGTCCCCAGTCACGGTTCCAGGTAGCGTGGCGGTTGACGTAGTTCACCTCCATGCCGGCGTAGGCGTTGACGATGTGTGTGTCTGCAAACACGTCGTTGTACGATGCCGATGCCCTGAAGTCGTAGCCAAACATCTTGTTGTCCGTTCGCTCAAGCAGTCCGCCCTCTGGCAGCACCGACACGGGTAGGGCGTAGATGTTGTCGGGGTCGGTGTAGAGATAGCGGTTGGCCGAGCGTATGGTCGAGGTTTCCATGGCGCGGTAGGCCAGTGCCTGGTTCGAGTTGTCGAGTATGCTGTGCTCCTGGGTTGTCGACGAGTGCTTCACGGCACCCAGGGCCGTAAGCTCCACCTTGCGTATGGGCTTGTAGGTGAGCTTGCCTTGGAGCCTGAAGTCGGCCACGCTGAGGTCTATGTAGTTGTTGTTGAGTTCGTGGAAGATGTTGAACGGTGCGTAGTTGCGCGTGTAGTAGGCATCTGGGTCCAGGGCGCGGCTTGAGTTCAGGGCATAGCTGTAGGGGTTGATGTCGAACGAGCGCGTCACGGCTCCGCTCACTGCATCGGTCTGTCGCGACAGCGTGCCTGGTGCTTTCTGGCTGCGGTAGCTGGCGTTCGAGATGATGCCCAGGGTTACCTTCTTGCTGATGTTGAAGTTGGCGTTCATGTTGGCCGTGTAGCGCTCCACCTTGCTTTGCTTGGTCCATCCGGGGTCCATCATGGCCGACACCGAGGCGTAGTACTGGGCCTTGTCCGTGCCGCCCGACATGGATACGGAGTGGGTGTGCTGTATCGAGTTGGAGAACAGCAGGTCGAACCAGTTGGTGTTGCGCCACTCGGCAGCCCTGAGGTAGGCCGCCACGGCCTGGTCGGTGTTGTCCAGGGCGAAGGTCTTGGTGACGGGGTCGTACTGCGACATCATCTGGTACATCTTGCCGTAGATGCCCGTTTCCGAGGCGTTGGCCGTCTCGGCGTAGTTCAGGTAGCCCTTCTGCTGTAGCTCCTGGTACACCGACATTTGGTCTTGCGAGTTCATGATGTTGAAATCGCGGTAGCTGGGCTTGAGCCTCATGGTGTATTCGCCCGTGTAGTTGATGCGGTTCTGCCCGGCATTGCCCTTCTTGGTGGTGACCACGATGACACCTGCCATCGCGCGCGCGCCATATATAGAGGTGGCGCTGCCATCCTTCAGTATCTGGAACGACTCTATGTCGTCGGAGTTCAGTCCGGCAATGGCACTCGAGATGAGCGTGTTGGCATCGCCAGACGCCAGGTCGTCGGCAGACACCTCGACCACGTCTTCCATAATCACGCCGTCGACCACCCACAGGGGCTTCGACGAACCGTAGATGCTCGTGGCTCCGCGCACGCGAATCTTGGGTGCGGCGCCGAAGGTGCCGCTCACGTTCTGCACCGACACGCCGGCGGCGCGGCCCTCAAGGGCACGGCTCATGTCGGCCACGCCGTCGAGCTTGGCCTTAGAAGCGTCGATCTTGGTGGTCGAGCCGGTGAACAGGCGCTTGTCCATCTTCTGCATGCCTGTCACCACCACGTCGTCGAGTACCTGGCCGTCGGCCTTCATCACCACGCGCTTCATCTTGGCAAAGCGCGACAGCTCAATGCGCTGAGTCACATAGCCTATATACGACACCACCACAACTCCTGTAGCGCCAGCAGCGGGCCGGAAGGTGTACTGCCCGTCGAGGTTGGTCACCGCACCCGTCTGCTGCCCTTCCATCTTGATGGTGGCGCCGATGAGCGGTTCGCCCTGTTCGTCGGTCACTACGCCCTGTAGCGGCTTCGCATCACCCTGGGCATTGGCGGTCAGGCATATCACCATCGCCATCGTGGCCAATAGCCACTTGAAACTCGCAAACACAGGAAATGAGTATAGTCTTTTCAGTTTGTCTTTGTTGTTGTTCATACCTATTTTTTTGCTTGTAACTTCGCCATCTCTCCGTGGCAAAGTTATGATTCTTCTATCTATTCACCTTATTTGCGGCTGCAAAGTTACAAAACAATTCTCAAATTAACGAAACTTATACCGATAAAAAAAAATTATGGGTCAGGTTTTTAGGTGAATTCCTCAAGTTCTTTCAAAAACCTCTTACCCATATTCCTTTCATAAACTTTCCTAATAAATGGCGCAGAATGAACCATAATTCAGCGATTATCGCTAATTTTGCACGTACATTCAAACATTTTTAGACTATCGATAAGCAAAAACCTATTATGAACATTCTGATTTTACAGGCTTCCCCGAGAGCCAAAGGCAACACCGCCTGGATGGCGGAAGAGTACAAGAACGCTGCCGAGGCAGCAGGTCACCAGGTGACACTTGTCAACGTGTCGCGCAAGAAGATTGCAGGCTGTTTGGCTTGCGAGTACTGTCACAACAAAGGCAATGGTGCCTGCATCCAAAAAGACGACATGCAGGAGCTCTACCCGCTGATGGCAGAGGCCGAAGTGCTGGTATTGGCCGCCCCCATCTATTATTTCACGCTCTGTGCCCAGATTCAGGCTCCCATCCAGCGCATGTATTGCGTCAATGCTCCTGCCAAGGTGAAGAAGATGGCGCTACTGATGTCTTCCTATTCGCCCGGCGTCTACACTGGCGCAGAGGCAGAATACCACGACATCTGCAACTACTGGCACGCAGAGGATTCCGGCATCGTGACCGCCAAGATTGACGAGCAGAAGACCGACGAGACCAAGCAGAAGATTCAGACCATCGTTAGCAATCTGTAGATGAAGGTACGCATAACGGCTGTCCGTCAGACGGTATATCCCGACTTGATGGCAAAGTACGAGAACCCCATGGAGCATGCTTGCGACGTCAGGGAGGGTCAGCAATGGGTCTCCGTTGACGGTAAGCAGCCCGAGGGAATGTGTCCTTCCGCCTGGTCGTCGATGCGTGAGTTCGTGGAGTCGCTGGCCAGAGGCGAGGGCAACTTCTTCGCCAAGCGAAGCGTCGGCCCTGACGGGGCAATCGATTACTTTGACGGCTGGATGCAAAATCCTATGAGTGCGATGATTAGCTGTAATGACGGGTTCCGGCCCTTCAGCTTCTACATCGAGGCAATCGACGGTTAGCATTTATCCGGAAATTGCATCGAAAACAATGATTACCCCAAACCCAATAATAGATAGAAAAATGATACTTTCAACTACACAACAGATTGAGGGTCACACCATCCGCGAGTACAAGGGTGTGGTGACTGGTGAAACAATTATCGGCGCGAACTTTGTGAAGGATTTCTTCGCAGGCATCCGCGACATTGTAGGCGGACGCTCCAGCAGTTACGAGAAGGTGCTGCGCGAGGCAAAGGACACTTCGATGAAGGAGATGATGGAGCGTGCCCAAGCCGTGGGTGCCAACGCCATCGTGGGCATCGACATCGACTATGAGACCATCGGCGAGTCCAACTCCATGCTGATGGTAGCCACCAGCGGGACAGCCGTTGTTATATAAATAGGTGTTTGGGCAGTGCACAAGTAGGAGGCGACTCTGGGAACGCGGGCACCCTCGCCCGCAACCCTGGCGGGCGAGGGCGTCAGCGCTACCAGACAAAGAGTGAATCCGGGCGAGAATCAGTTTGGGTAGTCTCGTATATCAAGTACTCCGCTGCTTCTCAGTGGCCACTTTATTGAAACAACGGCGAAATAGACCTTGCCTTTTGTATACTTTTGATAAAAACGAGTCAGCTCAATGTCTGACCTCTGGGGCGATGCTTGCATGAAAATGGGCAGTCGCCTTTTTTCTTCGAAAAAATAGCTTTTTTATTTTGCCCATAGCGCTTTTATTCGTAACTTTGCCCCAGCGTTATGGGCAGCACCATCACCGCCCCTACTGTGCCTGGTGGTTTTGCCGCCGGGGGAAGCCAATATCACTAAACACCTATAACTATGATGAAAAGACTATTTATTTCGCTCATGGCCGTCATGGCCTTTTCCATGCAGGCCAGGACCCAGGAAACAACCTACAAGTATGCATGGCAGAACCCGAAGCTGCCCCGTGCCGAGCGCGTGGAGAGCCTGTTGGGTATGCTCACCCCCGAGGAGAAGGTGGGGCTGATGATGAACAAGAGCATCTCTGTCGACCGCCTCGGCATACCTTCCTACAACTGGTGGAGCGAAGCCTGCCATGGCGTAAGGCAGGGCGGCTACACCGTCTATCCGCAGCCCATCGGCATGGCGGCCGCCTTCAATGCGCAGCTGGTCTACGACGTGTTCTCGCAGGTGAGCGACGAGGCTCGCGCCAACTGGAACCGCTCAGACCACAGCCTCAAGCACGTCGCCATGGGCGAGACCTATTATCCCGGCAATCCTGAACTCACCTTCTGGTGTCCCAATGTCAACATCTTCCGTGACCCGCGCTGGGGGCGCGGACAAGAGACGTGTGGCGAAGATCCCTATCTCAATGCCGTGCTTGGCGTGCAAACCGTGCTCGGCATGCAGGGCAATGACCCCAACTACGTGAAGACCCACGCCTGTGCCAAGCACTATGCCGTGCACAGCGGGCCAGAGCCACTGCGCCACTCGATGAACGTGGAACCCTCCAACCGCGACCTGTGGGAGACCTACCTGCCAGCCTTCAAGGCCCTGGTGAAGAAGGGACACGTGCGCGAGGTGATGTGCGCCTACCAGCGCTTCGAGGGGCGGCCCTGCTGCACCAGCGACCGGCTGCTCATCGACATACTGCGCAACAAGTGGGGCTACGACGGCCTGGTTGTCACCGACTGCGACGCCATCAACAACTTCTACAACCGTGGACAGCACGAGACCCACAAAGACCCGCTCTCTGCCTCTGTCGACGCCGTGCTCAACGGCACCGACCTGGAGTGTGGCAAGGTGTTCATGGTGCTCACCGAAGCACTGCAGAAGCAGCTCATCAAGGAAAGCGACCTCGACCAGCACCTGCGCCGCACGCTCATGGGACGCTTTGAGCTGGGCATGTTCGACCCGGCTGACCTCGTACCGTGGTCGACGGTTTCCCCGTCGACAATCAGCAGCGAAGAGCACAACCAACTCGCCACGCAGGCTGCGCGCGAGTCAATGGTGCTGCTTGAGAACAAGGGAGGGCTGCTGCCGCTCTCCAAAAACCTCAAGAAGCTCGCCGTGGTAGGTCCTAACATGAACGACGTGGAGCTGCTCAACGGCAACTACGGAGGCACACCCACCGACGAGCACAAGCACTCGCTCGCAGAGGGTATCAGGGATGCCATCTCCGCCGATACGGAGTTCTATGGCTCCAAGGCCTGCGAACTCGACGACGACTACACCACCATCAACCACCTACAGCACTTCAACGATGGCAAGGGCATGAAGGTGGAGTTCTGGAACAACAAGCAGCTCAGCGGCCAACCCGTGAAGACCGAGTACCGCACCGAACCCTTCAACTACTCCACCTTCGGCGCCTGGGGCTTCGCCGAGGGCGTGAGCAACGACAACCTGTCGGTGCGCATCACCGGAACCTACAAGGCCGACTTCACCGGCGAGATGAAATACACGCTCTCCACCGACAACGGCTATGTCATCAAGGTCAACGGGCAGGTCATAGAGGAGGGCAAGCCGGGCGGCCGCCGAGGCTTCGGCTTTGGCCGCCGGGGACCCGACTACAAGTCGTTTGCCGTGGAGCAGGGCAAGACCTACGACGTGGAGATAGAATACCGGCGCGGCAACGGCAACTTCGCCATGCTGCGCGGCAACATCTGCGAGCGCCGGCAGGTAGATTTCACCGACCTGGCCAAGAAGTGTGCCGACGCCGACGCCATCATCATCATTGGCGGCATCAGCGCACGCATGGAAGGCGAGGGTGGCGACAAGCAGACCATTGAGCTGCCACAGGTGCAGCAGAGACTCCTGCGAGCCATGCACCAGACCGGGCGACCCGTTGTGTTCGTCAACTGTTCTGGCTCGGCCATTGCCTTCGGAAGCGTCGAGGGACAGTACGATGCCCTCCTGCAGGCATGGTATCCTGGACAGGGCGGAGCCAAGGCTCTCGCCGACGTGCTCTTCGGCGACTACACGCCTGGAGGCAAGCTGCCCGTCACGTTCTATCGCTCAAACGACGACCTGCCCGACTTCCTCGACTACTCCATGAAGAACCGAACCTACCGATACTTCACCGGACAGCCACAGTACGCCTTCGGCTACGGACTGAGCTACACCACCTTCCGCCTGGGCAAGGCCAAGCTCTCGGCCAAGTCGATGGCCACCGACGGCAAGGTGACAGTTACCATTCCTGTCACCAACACCGGCCAGCGAGAGGGCACAGAGACAGTGCAGGTCTACGTCAAGGCCCTCGACGACAGCCAAGCACCCATCAAGGACCTGCGAGGATTCTGCAAGCTCCGTCTCAAGCCAGGGCAGACCAGCCAGGCCACCATCACGCTCGACGCCGAAGCCTTTGAGTACTACAACCCCGACATCGACGAGCTGTCCACTCGCCCCGGACGCTACCAGATACTCTGCGGAACCAGCTCGCGCGACGTCGACCTACAGGCCATACCCTTCCAAGTCACAGCCAAGTAACTGAAAGGCGTGTACCCCTTTCTGAATAGTCAGTGCTTTTCAAAAAATAAGCACTGACTATTTTTCAATAAGCACTGACTATTTTCCGTGATGTGCGGTTGGCCGCAGCACCGCCGCCGCACTCCCTGCCCCTGCTTTAAGGGGAAGGGCTGTGGGTGGGGGCTTTCAAGCCAGGGGTGGGGTTGCCTCTTGTCCCTCTC